>ERZ859817.359-NODE-359-length-32709-cov-11.599988_pt1 | contig 32709 bp, 29 predicted proteins | sample MGYA00509986_ERZ859817 | MGnify/ENA primary metagenome ERZ859817 (study PRJEB30046, sample SAMN00715155) | human gut metagenome | study: EMG produced TPA metagenomics assembly of the A metagenome-wide association study of gut microbiota in type 2...
ATGCATAAAGGGAAATTAACAAATATTAATCCCCCAAGAATTACAACTGAGCCATAGAAGCAGTAAGCATCACAGGTTTTCCCATCCGTGATCCCATAAGGTTTGTTTTGATCCCGTTTTGAACTCCCTAAGTCGTTTCACTAGCCGGTCTAAACGTTTCCGTCCTTTCGATTATGCCTGTCTATAAGTCGAATTACTACAGTCTTCCACAGTGGACCGTATAGTCCGTTACGGTAGACCGTACAGTCCACGGTAACGGACTGTACAGTCCATTGCAGTAGACTGTAATAATCTTCCGTTCAAAAGGACTTGGCCGGCCCTAAGAAACGCCTTACTCTTTCCTCGACCAGTGATATGATATGTTAAACCCTCAAGAGTGACAAATGGCCCGCTACTTCACGATCAACCGGACTGTTCCCGTTAAATCGCTGTTGACACATTGTCGGCAGGGGATATTTCACCGCTTCCCACGCAAATTTCTGCATCTTTATCATACAGAATTGCTTTCTAACGCAGAATAAACAAGAAGTCAACACCCAAACTTCTAAAAATGCGTAACTTTGCACCGGTAAGACCCTCAAGTTATTACGTTGTTTAATACACCATGATAAAATTAACCTCTGACAGCCTTGCCAATTAATGGAGCTATCAGAGGTTTGACTAAAATCAGTTATCTTGAAAACGTAACGATTCACATATTACAATATCTTCCATTATACTATTACCATCCAATCGGTTGCTTCAAATTGGGATTTAAGACCAATTCATCTTTTGACAGTGGATAATAATAATATTTAGGTGCAATAAATTTATTGGCATCCTCATCTGTATCAGAATAGAAGCGAATATTTCCCTTATCACCTTCACTTAAATAAATCTGTTTTGGAGCACCGTTTTCATCTTCTGTGTAATATACAGAAAGTTCTTTCAATTCTTCATCAGTATATCCCATTTTATCATTGGGAGATTTGAACAATGCCACATCAGGCACACCGTCACCGGTACAATCATATACACCGAACCCCGGGAGATAAACACCTTCGAATGGTCTTTCATAGATGCTGCCGGCAGCCCAGCGCATTGTATCATCGTAACGGAAACCTTCACATGCCAATTCCACCCGACGTTCGCGACGTATTTCAAGTATGACGTTTTTCAATGCCCCACTTACGCTTGGATATAATGCTTCCAAAGCCGGATCTATCGGAACATTTATAGTCATTTCGGGCATTTCCACACGACTGCGGAGTAAATTAACTGTTGCGTTCAGATCGTTTTGGGTCAATATGCCGAGTTCTGCTTTTGCCTCCGCATTTATTAATAGAATTTCGGCATAACGGATGATAGGAAGGTCGGTTATATTTTCACCCCACCCACCATAAGTTGCGTCTGTACGTGGCAAAAATTTGATTTGCCCCAAGCCACCGTAATCCAATACAATTTTAGTGGGCAGCGTACTATTGTCTCCTTCGTTAATAAATCCAGGATACATAATTGTCTCAGCCATACGGGGGTCACGGTCAGTAAACATGTCTACAAAAGTCTTGGTACGATCTGCCTCTGTGATAGGAGTTCCATCCGATTTTAAATAACTATCGGCCAGGCTACGACTCAAATTCCATTGCCAGTTTAATACTGTTGAAGTGTTGTTCTTACGATTTAAATCTTTATCATAATCAGAGAATAAAATCATTTCTTTATTTTTGCTCAGATCAGGATTAGTGAATAAATCACGATAGGCAGCTGCCCCTTTTCCTGTGATTTCAAATTGTCCGGAACTCATTATTTCATCAGTAGCCCAAACAGCTTTTTCCAAGAATGAATTGGCAGTACCGGCCAGTTCACTTATCTCTTCATGATATTTACGAAAAGTACCTTCATGTAAGGCTATGCGTGCCATATATCCTAAAGCAGCGTAACGAGTAACCCGTGTACGGCTGCTTCCATCCTGCATATAATCGCAAGCATATTGCAAATCAGCCATCACCGAGTCAACGACCAACGAACGTGAATCCTGAGTTTTGTATAATGCTTCTTCATCATCTGTCGCAATTGGAGCAGAATACCAAGGAGCAGACCCATAATTCTTAATTAAGCCATAATATTGCAACGCACGACATAAACGGGCCAAACCTATATAATGTTTCTTTTCATTTTCGTCACCCTCCACTTTATGAGCATTGACTAACATAAAATTGATATCATGAATATTTTCCCATACGCCATCCTTTTTCCATCCAAATGATCCTATTTTAGTCTCATCAATACGTCCTTTTAATTTTTGACTAAATGTATAATCACCTGTTCCATGACCGATATTATCAGAAAATAAATCGTCATACGAGGCTCCAAACATGCCATAAAAGCCATTGGTATAAGTTTCCAAATCGGTTACAGTTTTAAAGAATGCCTCTTCATTCAAGCTATCTTCCGGATATTTTTGCAGATAATCATCATTGCATCCGGTAAAAAGTGCACATCCCATAAAGGTAGCTACTGCATATATAGTTTTTAATTGTTTCATATCAGTAAATTAATTAGAAAGTTAAATTAACACCAAAAGAATAAGAACGTTGTAAAGGATATACTTTACTGCTGGAATCCAAGGCTTCCGGGTCGAGATTGGCCTTCAGGTGAGTAATTTCAAACAAGTTCTCACCGCTGAAATAGAAACGCACACGTTCAATATTCAATTTCCGGGTCAGGTCCTGTGGTAATGTATAACCTATAGTCAGGTTTTTCATACGTAAATAAGAAGCATCTTGCATATATCTTGTCTGTACACAAGCCAGCTCGCTACCTGTTGATTCGGCAATGTAAGCCTTTACACGAGGATAATAAGCATTGGGATTTTCCGGTGTCCAGTGGTCCAGATTATGAGTCTTTTTGTGGGTAATTTCATGGGATTGTATATTATCTAAATGTACTGATTATCAGTACTTAACATATTTGGTAGGTTGCAGGAAAATGTGTATATTTGCAGCAGTTTCCACCCAATAAGGTCACCTGAAGGTCACCAAAATGAGCGGAATATCATTTATAAATAAGCGTATTATGAAGAATGAAAAGACGAATAAGGTCACCGAAATGGCTAAAAAGGATGGAAAGTCCAATTCAAGAGGAGAAAAATGCCTTGCGAAATTTACGGCTGCCAATGGCAACGTGTACGGTTCTTTAACTCTTGACATACGCAAAGCGGGCGACTATTCGCAACCGCTTCCAGTAGCTGTGCGTGTGTGTCATGGAGGACAAAAGATTTTCCTGCGTTTAGGAAAATCATACACTATGGAAGAATGGTTGGTTCTTTGCGATTATGAGAAAAGCGGTCGGCGCATCCAATTAGCGGAGCGTAACGACATGAAGAATCTGATGGACAGAGTGGAGCTGATGGCTAATCAACTGATTTCAGAAAACAATTTCTCTCTTCGCAAGTTGCAAGATAGGTTCCAAGGCAAGAAAGACGATGACAGCACCATCATCACAGTTTGGGATTCGTACATTCAATCTAAGACCAATGAAGGCAAGGCTGGTTCCGCTCGTTGTAGTAAGGATGTACGCAACCGCTTTGTGAAAGATTTGGGAACGGATGTATCGTTTGCAGATATTAACCGTGACTTTATCTTGAAATGGGTAAAAATCATGAAGAAGAATGAATTGAGCACCACCACTATTGCTATCGCACTCCGTAGTCTAAGAACCATTATCAATATGTGTATCGCTAACGGACTGATGAAAGGTGATACCAAAGAAATGTTTAAGGATACGGGCTACAACAAAGCGCAGAGCCGTAAACATGAGTTTCTTGACGTGGCTACCATGCGAAAGCTCTATGACTTTTGGAAAGCTGACGAGGCAAAAGACAAAGATGGAAACGAACTGTTCCTCGGCAGAGAGAAGTATGCCATATTTCGCGACCTTGGACTATTCCTTTTTATGTATCTGGGCGATGGGCAGAATCTTGCTGATACACTCCGACTGACTTATGATGAACTATACTATGCCACTCATGGCAAGCAGCTTCGTTTCCTTCGCCACAAAACTCGTGAGCGGAACGAGAGTGCCAGCGAAGTGATATTTCCTGTCACTTCCGAGATTCAAGAGATACTCAACCGGTATGGCAATGTTCCAAAACTTGGGCGGAGGGTGTTCCCCATCATGAGTGAGCTAATCACACCAGAACAAGAGATATGGGTTATCCAACGCTACAACAGATATATACGTGAGCACATGGCAAAAGTTGCCAAACTATTGGATATGGAACAGGTGCCATCACCCACTTGGGCAAGGCACAGCTTCGCTACCAACCTCAATAACTCTGGTGTCGTACCTTATAAATATATAAGCGACAGCATGGGGCATAGTGGCGGCGGTGACATTACTTCCAATTATATCGGTGCCTATCCGCTTGCAAAGATGCTGGAGTATAACCATTATCTACTTAATGAGAAGTCGAAAGAAAGTACTCCTGTGGTAGATAAGAAAGCCCTGCTTGAGATGCTGAAAGGCTTGAGCGAGGAGGAACGGACGGAGTTGATGGCTAACTTATCAGACTAATTATAGTTGCTCACCGCAAGAATGCCAAGTGAAATACCGCAAAAAAGTGGATTAAAATGCCACAAAAATACCGAATAAAATACCGCAAAAAAGTGGATTAAAATGCCACAAAAATGCCGAATCAACCTTGCAATTCGCAGAAAATATGTATCTTTGCAATTGAAAAAGCATATTATATGAGTTACTATAAAAGAACTGCCGATGCCCTGTTGCAAGACTTGCTGGATGCATTTGGGGCTGTATTGATAGAAGGACCAAAATGGTGTGGCAAAACCACAACTGCGTCTCAACTTGCAAACAGCATTTTGAGAATGCAAGATCCTAGTTTGCGTGAGGAGTATTTGGTCACCGCTAAAACTAAGCCGTCCATTCTGTTAAATGGAGCTACGCCTCGCCTTATTGATGAGTGGCAAGATGCTCCAATGTTGTGGGATGCAGTACGAACTGTTGTTGATGATCGTCAAATTCCCGGACAATTTATACTTACAGGTTCCAATGCCGTTGACAAATCCCAAATACACCATTCTGGAGTTGGTCGTATTGCCAGACTGCGTATGCTGCCTATGAGTTTGTGGGAATCACAAGAATCTACAGGTGAAGTTTCGTTGAAAGAACTTTTCAACAATCCAGATTATGATATTGACGGTAAGATGTCTAAGATGACCGTTGAGGAATTAATCTTTGCAGCCTCCCGAGGCGGATGGCCAGCTTCTTTGTTGGCTCGTACCCCAAAGGCTCAACTACTCGTTGCAAAGAACTATGTTCAAACAATTTGCTCCAACGACATTTCCAGCATTGATGGCAAGAAAAGAGATGCCAGACTGACCAGTATGATACTTCGGGCGTATGCCAGAAATGTTTCGACTCTGGTCAAGAAGAAGTCGCTTTTGGATGATGTGACCTCATCTGGCGAAGTAAGTTGCCATGTGGACACATTTGATGATTATGTTGCAGCTTTGGAAAAGCTATTTGTTATCCAGAACATAAGTGCATGGTGTCCTGCAATTAGAAGTAAAACCGCTATCAGAAGTGGCGTGAAACGATGTTTCTGCGACCCTTCCATTCCGATTGCTCTTTTGGGGTTGTCTCCTGAAGCGTTGAGCATGCAGCTCAAGACGTTTGGTTTTATCTTTGAACAGATGTGTATTCGTGACTTAAAGGCATATACTATAGACTTAAACAGTCACGTGTCTTATTATCATGACCGATATGATTTGGAAGCGGATATAGTGCTGCATCTGGAAGATGGACGGTATGCTTTGATAGAGTGCAAACTTGGCAGTCGTGAGATTGACGATGGAGCCAAGCATCTGCTTGAACTCAAAAGGCTTATACAGGAACATAACAAAACAGAGAAACAGATGCCCATTCGGGAACCGGATTTGCTGATAGTGATGACTGGTGGAAGCATGGCATACACTCGTCAGGATGGCGTGAAAGTCATTCCGCTGGCTTGTCTTAAAGATTAACCATATTAGCTAAACTAACACTTATGGGCAATAAGATGAAGGAATGGTTTGAGGCGAACCAAGAAATCTATGCAGAGTTCAAAAGCAGGATTCATTCCACATTGGACATTCTATCACAAGATGGAACCAATGTGGCAGAATGCGATGATACTGACTCGCTTCAAAATATGCTTTTAGAGGCAATGGCTGCAAAGAATATGCCTGTTGAGAACATAATAAACACCTTCTCTAAAGCCGCAGAAGAAGGTGATATGGCTGCTTGTTGTATGCATTGCTATTTGGAATTGGATAATGGGTTTGAGGAAATAGAGAGTGCCATGACTAAATTTGAGCAATCTACGGATGCGCAATATATCAAAGATGGGGTTAAATTCCACTTGCAGGATAAAGAGCAGGAAACTCAAGAGGCATCAGACCGAGAACTGAATCTATTGCGTTTGCGCCGTTGGCATTACGAACACCCGAAAGAATATCAAGAGTTCACAAATCTCTTCACAAAAGCATATGAGGGTGACATGAGCCTCGCCCTTAAAGGCTTTTCCTACTTGATAGAACTGCTGTCACTTGATGGTATAAAAGGTATCTCCGAATTATTGTTAAGCCTATGCCCAGGAACTGAGAGCTACAACAAAGCTCAATTTTCTAATGTTAGTCAGCAGGCACACGAAAAACTGACTGAATTGTTTGCCTCTACATTTAACAAAGAGGAAACAAAAGATAAATTGCAGCACAATAATCCTTTCTTGTTCAGTGTGTTCTATTGGATGATATTTGATAATGGTTTCGTGAAGTCCGCTGATTTATTATCCAAAACAATGATGGGAGAGAAGCCTGCTTTTTGGCAGAAAAACTTTGGCGAACAAATTATGCGCTCTTTGATGCTTACCAGTATGGATAAAGCGACTTACACTAAAGGAACATGGAAAGCAGCAAACAATCGTGTAGTCAAAGATGTAGCTAATTCTGCATTACAAGAGAGTAAAGGCAGACGTGGACGTAAGCAAGTCTGTGTCCTGCTTGAAGAAATGCTTATACAACCTCATGCAGAACTTCTTACCAACGAGATAGAAAAAATACTCACCGAATGGATGGAAACGAATGATACGGATTCTATTCTTGCTTATATTTTTGCTGCGCTGACCAATGGAAGCTTGCTTAATGATACCTATAACTATCGTACTTTCCATACAGCTATCTTGGAAAAATTCCCATCCCTTGGATTTAAGTCTGGCTTTGATTGGGGAGAAGCCCTTTATAATGCCATTGTCAGTGAACGTGGCAACGACTATAATTTGAGTTTATCAGAAAAGACTGTTCAAACAGGAAAAGAACAGGCAAAGTTGATAAGCATAAGACTGCGCACATTACTTTCCCCAGATGTATATTGATTGTATCATAAAGGCTTGATTTGTTAAAAAGAAACGCTGTTCCGTTAAAAGCACCTCGGCAGAAATCGTCATGATTTTTACCGAGGTGCTTTCATTTTATTCCATCGTAATTTCGCAGCGTAATTATTAAAACAACATGATATGCAAGGCAATTTTATAATGTTACAGAAGGATGACCTGAAACAGGTTGTTTCTGAAATGGTGGAAGAATTAGTTGGGAAAAAGCCACAGGCCGATTTGACACCAGAAGAGAGTGACGAGTATTTTACTCGCGATCAGGTATGTGAACGACTCCACATAACCTATACCACCTTGTGGCGTATGCAGAAGGAGGGAAGAATTATAGTTCACAAATTGGGTGGACGTAATCTTTACTCGAAGAAGGAAATCTCCTCACTTCTGAAAGCTAAAGTACAAACTGCTAATAGCGCTAATCCAAATGTTTAATCTAAAAGCAAGCATTATGGAAGAACAATACATTCGAGTAGGCACTACTATATATAAGATAGTGCAGCAGCCTTTGGCTGATGGAACGATGACTACCCGCAGATTGCAATGGAGCTTTGGCACTATCCGACAAGATTATGGTAAGCACAATATCCCTACTATTGATAAATATAATGGTTTTTGCACAGTGCCAAGTCACACAGACTATCAAAAGGATGTTGCAGGTTTCTATAATCTGTATGAACCAATTGACCATGTTCCGGCAGAAGGGAATTTCTCAGATATTGAAAAACTGCTACACCACATCTTTGAGGAGCAATACGAACTGGGGTTGGACTATATGCAGTTGCTTTATATGCAGCCGACTCAGAAACTCCCCATCCTGTTATTGGTGTCAGAGGAACGAAACACAGGAAAGACCACTTTCCTGAACTTTCTGAAAAGTATCTTTCAGGACAATGCCACCTTTAATACAAACGAGGATTTCAGGAGCCAGTTCAATGCAGACTGGGCTGGCAAGTTACTCATCGTTGTGGACGAGGTGCTGTTGAGTCGTAGAGAAGATTCCGAGCGATTGAAGAACCTAAGCACAGCCCAAACCTACAAGGTAGAGGCCAAGGGTAAAGACAGACAGGAGGTAAACTTCTTTGCCAAGTTCGTACTATGTTCCAACAACGAACTTTACCCTGTTATCATTGACCCGGGAGAAAACCGCTATTGGGTGCGTAAAATCCGATCACTTGAAAGCGATGATACCAATTTCCTGCAAAAGCTAAAGGAACAGATACCTGCATTCCTCTATTATCTCCAGCACCGTACACTCTCAACCAACAAAGAGGGGCGTATGTGGTTTCATCCTACCCTTATCAGGACAGAGGCTCTTGACCGCATTATCCAGTGCAACCGCAACCATACGGAGTTGGATATGGTAGAGCTGATACGTGACATTATGGAAACGCAACACGTTGACAAGCTGTCGTTCATCCCTCAAGACTTAATACCGTTACTGACCATGAACGGTGTAAAAGTGGAGCAATGGCAGATACGAAAGGTCGTGAAAGATGTCTGGCGACTTACCCCTGCTCACAATGCACTGACCTATCTTGCCTATCAATGTGACTACACTAAGCCGGGGCGTGTTTCCTCAATTAGCAGAGTGGGACGTTTCTACACGGTGACCAAGGAATTTATAGACTCTTTAGGTTTATAATCCTTTGTTGAGTTGTTGAATTGTTGAGAACAACAGACTAATCTTTGGTACTCAAACAAATACAATTCAACAAGCACTCAACAAGAGGTGTAACTGGGCAAAAGAGAAAGCTATTTTTCTTTTCACCAGCCCATACTCTCAACAACTCAACATTTCAACAAATCACTCACATTATGACTATACAAGAAATAAAGGCAATCCAAATATCCAACTTCCTTGCAAGCAAGGGATATGAACCAATAAACAGAAAAGGAAATAAGTGGTGGTACTTATCGCCACTACATACGGAGAAAACCGCATCATTTAAGGTGGATTTAACCAAAAACGTGTGGTATGACTTTGCACTGGGCAAAGGAGGTAACATCATTGATTTGGCGATGCAACTATACCACACGCAAAACATTTCAGAAGTATTGCACATGATGGGGCATTCAATCATTCTACCCACAATACCAATCCATTCTACTTGCTCACAAAAGGACACTTCGTTTGAAGATATTGAGGTAAAAGAACTGGCTCATCCTGCTTTGCTACAATACCTCTCGGGAAGGGGTGTTGATTCTATTACAGCCAAAAGGCAGTGCGTGGAAATACACTACAAAAGTGCTGGCAAGCGATATTTTGCTATTGGCTTCAAGAATGATGCTGGTGGCTATGAACTTCGGAATCCATACTTCAAGGGATGTATTGCTCCGAAAGCAATCACTACGATAAGGAACCACGAAACCGCTTGTCACATATTCGAGGGATTCGTGGATTATCTCTCCTATCTCATACTACATGGCGAATGTGATGCGGTGGTACTCAACTCCATTGTAAACATCCCGAGTGCTCTCTCCATGCTCAATAAGTATTCTCAAATATGCTGCCACTTGGATAATGACAAAGCTGGCAGAATGGCCACCTGGCAGATAATGAAAGCATTGGGAAACAAGTGTACTGATGCCTCAAATGAGTATGAAGAATACAAAGATCTCAACGAGTATCTGATGAACAAAAGCATGGCATTCCAACAAAAGGGAAGAAACAAATTCTGACTTGGCGGCTGGAGGCAAAGAGGTGTGGCGTACATGACAGGGCTTGCCCTGATATAGCCCACTATAACTTCTCCACTTTATTCCCGAAGAGTGAGTGTCCGACCAATCTACCACATTACAGCATGGTAAATAGAGCCAAAGAATTGAAAATCAGCTCTTTTAATAAACCATAACGGCTGCTTGAATATCATTGGCAACAATACACCTTTGCAGCCGAAATCGATAACGAAATAAACAAAATATCAGATTTATGACAGAAAAGAACGCATTAAAGATGAACCTCAACCATGAGCGCAAGATAGTGGAGCTTCAGTCGAGGGTGAACAAGTTGGAGAACCTTTGCTATATGACAAAGGAAGTGTTGAACCTTGAAGAGGCATCCGCCTTTCTCGGCATTGCCAAGAGTACGCTCTACAAGATGACGCATCTTAACCAGTTGCCGTACTTCAAGCCTGCTGGCAAACTCATTTTCTTTGAGAAGAAAGCCTTGCTTGACTGGGTGCGAGGAGCAAGAGCCATGTCGGAGGAGGAGATAAGACTGGAGGCTGCAAACCGTCTGAATGAAATGAACAATAGACCATAGCATCATGACGAAAGATGAACTTATAAACAGTCTGCAAAAACGTGACCCTCTGTTGGCTAATGTGGTCAGCAATATGGTAGACTACATTTCCGACCGCTTTCCTGCTGCTTACCCAAGCAAGGAACAGACGGAAGCGGAGGATGCCCCACAATTACTGTTGCTTGGGTAATTTGAGAACCGTTATACAACAAGTCTGTGAACATGTACAACCGCAGTGCGTTGTGTGCTTGTGCGTAAACTCTGATAGCAGTGCTATGCAAGAAATACCAATGTCATACAAACGCACTTCGTTTGTCCGTATGCCAATGGACTTCTTGAACGCTCGCAAGCTCGCATTGGGTTGCACACTTTTATAGAAGCAATACTTGGTATGAATAAGAAAAATATAGAAAAGGAGGCACCGAAATACACGAGCCGCCTGATAGTAAGGCTTACGCCGCAACTCCATAAGGAGATAGCGGAATATGCTGATCTTTGTGGACTGACCACAAGCGCATACGCACGCAAGCGGTTGGAGGGCAAATATCCCAAACAACGCCTGACTGACAAAGAAATGGAGGCTTTGAACAGCCTATCTGATGCCAGAGGCGATATACAAAAATTGTTCGGCTTCCTCAAAGGTCGTCCGCTTACGGAACGTGAGAGCATTCTCCGCAGCGAAATCTTCATGAAACGATGGAGAACAAGTGCAGAGGTAATCTTGAACCGCATGATTGAGATAGAGAAATACTTAACACAATAGAACATACGACATATATGATAGCAAAAGCAAAGGTTATAAGTCATGGCGCAAATGCCATACGTTACTCAGTTGATAAGGACAAGGCGGAGATTGTAAAGACCAATCTCTTGCCCGATGATATTTCCCCAACGGCAATGTGGGCAAGAATGCTTGCCTTGCAGAAGAAGTTTGAGGACAAGTTGAACCGTTATCATCCGCTCAAGCGTAACATGATACGTATTGAAGTTTCCCCAACCTCGGTAGAAACACAAGGTTGGACGATGGAGAACTGGCAAAGGTTGGCGGATGACTTTATCCGTGAATTTGATGCTGTTGACCTTTCCGCCAAGTCGAAGCGCAAGAGTGCAAAGGCAACCAACCTCAAAGACAGCCAGTATGTAGTTGCACTTCATCGTGACAGCAAGAGTGGCATTATGCACCTTCACATTGATGCAAACCGCATAGACATAAGGGGCAACGTGAATGATGCCCATTATATCTACGAGAGAGCGATGGCTGCTGCCACCAAGGTTGGGCAACAGCGTGGATGGAAAGATGCCCAAGAGGTAAGCCGCCAAAATAAGGAAGCGATAACCAATAATTGTCTTTCTGTTTTGGCTAAGATGCCATACTTTGATTGGGGACTATACACAAAACGCCTCACGCATATGGGATATGATGTCAAACTACAATCCGACAGCAAAGGACAAGTGCGTGGATATGCCATCAAACGAGGCAACTCCATTTATAAGTCCTCGGAACTTGGCAAAGGTCGTTGTCTGATGCCCTCAAAGATTGAAGGTACTTGGGCAAAACTGCATCATCAAGAATTGGAGAAACCAGTTTCAACTCCAACAAAGAATACCCAACTGCCAAAGATTATGACAGAACCCAAACCCTTGCCCACTGCGTATAACACTCCAAAGATACGTCACTTCGACTTTTATACGGACGAGTTTCATCATTATCCTGTTGATATTCCACAGAACAGCTTGGATGTCATTGACAAAAACATTGCTTTGGATGCCGACAATGTGTTTGCCAAGATTGGTGATGTACAGAAGACCGCCATTCTTCTCTTTGCTGAATACATTGATGCAGCTACAACCATTGCCGCCCAGTCTGGCGGTGGCGGAGGTGGTGCGACCTCCAGTTGGGGACGTGACATGGACGAGGATGAACTGTCATGGGCGCATCGTTGCGCTATGATGGCTAATCGCCTGTGCAGACCTCGCAAGAAGCAAGGATATGGCAGATAATCGAATGTTCAACCAATAGCATTGACATTATGCCAATAGGTAAAAGTAAAATCTCGGATATGGATTTCAGCTCTTTCGAGAACTCAATAGACAAGAATATAGAAACGGACAAGGCTTCGGACAAATTCGACCAACAACTTCAAGCCTATAAGGATGCAGGAAATACGTTGGTTTCGGCAAAATCAAGTCTTGAAACGGCAACTTATTCTTTGCAGGAAGCCAAGGACAACTTGGTTAAAGCCACCGATAAAGCGGACGCTGTTACAAAAGCCATTGACAGCTTTATTGCCAAAGTGAGAGATATAAAATTCAAGGCTAAAGTTGATGATGCCGACATAGAGAAACTGACAGATGACAGAAAGAAACTCATTGCCGATGAGTCCAAACTTCTTGAAGACCACAGAAAGGAGAATAAGGAAATCCTCACTCGACATTTCTATGATATGTCTAATATGATGTCAAGGAATGAAGGTGTGTGGTTGTCAAATGGTTGGGTAAAGGCTTTGCTTTGGATTTTTTTGCCATGTTTCCTTTATACAAGCATTTCGATTGTTTATCTTGTCGCATCATACATAGACAAGTAAGCTGAGGATGGGGTGATGTGGAGTCACCTCATCCTTTTGCCTTTATAGTCTATGCTACTTTTCTTCCTTATTTTCCAAGAGACTTGAATGTCTTGGTAGCACTTCTCAGTATGCCTAAAGAAGTTATTGAGAATGTGAGAACTCATGTAAATACTTACGAGGACTCAATTCACTACCATAACGAAATGATACAGATGGCAGCAATTAAAGATAGCATTGCTAATAGCCTCTTTAAAGAGGCGAATGAAATTAAAAAGAAAATTAATAAGAAATAATAGACAACGACCATCGGCTACAAGCGCATCCTTCGTTTCGGTAAAGTAAAGACAAACGGCATTTGCATCGTGTTTGATAGTGCAAGAACTTGTCCGTGCATCAACAACATAGCAGCATAATAACTTTTCATTAACTCTCAAATATTCATTCGTGTCCGTGATGCCACTCGCTTGACATTGTGGACACTTTTTCTTTTATGATGGTTATGAAGAAGAAATTGATAATTATAGCAGTTTTGGTTATCTCACTTGTTGCATCTTATATTTTATGTGAGAGGATTTTTATCTCTAAAAGTCAGCTATATAGAAAAATAACGGTACAAATATTCGTTAGAGAGAAGAGGAGGTGAAAAAGTTGTTTTGAGGAAGTGAAAGGTTGGGAAAAGGCGTGTTTTTGGAATGTAACTAAATCTTAATGTTAGGTAAGTTTTTTATCAATCGAGATAAGAAGTCGGAAAGTGATTGAAATCATACACGAATATTTCATGTAATTAGTGGCATATTCGTTGAACTGTATCAAAAATCTCATGTTTTTTCATGGTTTTCATGTGCTAATAGCATGAATCACAACGATTTTTTGTAATTTTTCCCCAAAAAATAAGTGATGAATGTTGAAGATTTTAGAGAACTATGTCTCTCAATGCCATTTGCTAAAGAAAATGCTCCGTGGAGCGAACCTAAATATGAGGATTTGTTGACATATACCATTGGTGATAAATGGTTTTGTCTGCTTGACTTTAAAGAGGAACGATGCAATCTAAAATGTGAACCGGGGAAGATTCTTGATTTGCAAGAGGCATATAAAGGGATTGTACCTGCTTGGCACATGAACAAGAAATACTGGTTTACCCTGTATCTTGACTCCGATGTGCCGAGTATGAAGATAGAGGAGCTTGTAGGTAAAACATACTCACTCGTAGTGAAGAAGCTGACAAAGGCTAAGCGTCAGGAATTGGGATTATCATAATTATTTGTCAAGGAATTACTTACATCCACTAAAAATAAGCATGTTATCCTTTTCAAGAAACGACAGAGGTACAAATGGACTATAAACATGTATTAGAAATATTGATAGCGTATCAACAATACGGCTTTTCCATACATAGGATTTTTTCACTTCCAAAGAGAAGAAAGCCATTCAATTATAAAAGATTGTCATGTGAAATGAGTAATTTCGCACCATGATAGAAAACAGCCTTCTTATTGAATCGCATATAAAAACCGAATATTTGTCTATTCCTTCCAAAACAGTCCTTTTGGAAGAAGGGAAAGTTGCCCGAAAACTTTATTTCGTGCGCAAGGGTTGTTTACGATTATTTTTCTACAATGCAGGGAAAGACATAACTTTTCAATTCTTTTTTGAAGGGGATTTTGTCGCTTCGTTTGATAGTCTGTATAAACGCACGCCAAGCCTTTTCTTTTTAGAAAGTATCGAGCCAACGGAAGTACAGGTTATCAAAAGAGATGATTTCTTCAGCCTTATAGAGCATAATCCCTCGTTAAGACAGCAATATGAAGAAAAACTCATTGACCGCTTTCACGCCTATCAACAACTATTTCTGTCACGTATAAGAAATACTCCACAGCAACGGTATGAGGAACTGTTGAAAGAATATCCCAATATCATCAAGCGAGTTCCACAGCATTATATCGCTTCCTATCTCGGGATAACTCCCGTCTCGCTGTCACGAATCAGAAATCGCCGTTAACTTCATTTCTTTACAATTGTTATCGTAGGTATCCAATTAATTGCCGACCTTTGCATTTGCAAATAAAGTTATAATTATGAAGAATTTGGGTACAACAGGACTTAAAGTTTTGAAGATTAGCCATATCCTTTTTGCTATCATGTGGATTGGTGGGGTTATGGCATTGGTCAGCTTGCAATTGGGATTACCCCCTGATACAAAAGAAACGATGCACACAGCAGCCATTGCACATTTAATAGTGGACGAGTTTTTCCTTATCCCCGGAGGTGTCGGCATAGTCATTACCGCCATAGTTTATGGTGAATTTACCCGGTGGGGCTTTTTCAAGCAAAAATGGCTCATCGTTAAATGGATTCTTACCATTCTGCTGATAATTATAGGGGCAGGCTATATGGGAGTGACGATAAAGGAAAATGTCGTATATGCTCAAAATATGCTTTCCGAAAATATCAGTGCAGATGTATATTGGGATAATGTCTATCATGTGGCTACCGCCGGAATATTACAACTTTTCGGTTTTGTATATATCGTGGTTATATCAGTCATAAAGCCGTGGAAAAAGAAAAATTCCACCCAACCTGATGAGAACTAACATTATGAAGCGTATTTTTATCATAGACTGGTGTTTAATACCCTTTTTCCTCTTTGCTGTATTCACAGGAATAGAGCTACATATAGCAGGTCATGGGAACTGTCATGAATTGTGGCATACATGGGCTTTAGTGCATATCATAGCCAGTTTCTTGTTTACGGTATTTGTTGCAATCCATGTTAAGAACCATTGGGGATGGTACAAAAGCCTGTTTAAAAATGGACTTGGGCGTAAAAGCCATGTTACCGTTGTCGTGTCTTTAGTATTGTCTTATTTAGTGGACATATAATTAAGCGGATACCTGTTTTGCGAAAAACAATAAAAAGTAAACGAGAGTAAGACTTTTGCCTATCTCCTTAAATTAGCAGACAAAGTTTTTCTGCATAACCTTTAGATTTTTATCGTGCGCACACGCATGTTTGCATGATAAAAATCCAAATACGTTCAAGTCAGGACACAACGCCCCCTTTCCCCATTGGGGATTGAGATTCAAAAGCCTCGAAAAAATGGGGCTATCCAAAAGATAGTTTGTCATACGGCATGCCGGTATACAAATTCAGCCACCATCTTCTTGCCGTCCTTGTCCATTTGGCGCATACGGCTGTAAAGTGGAAGACAAACTTCTTGATTCTTGACGTAGGAGACAAACTGGTGAATACGGATGACACAGCTCTTATGAAATACGAGAAGAAATTCATACAGAAGGCTGTCAGTATCATGTACACGGTGTTCTCGTTCAAGAAGGAGCATGGCAGATGCTTCCATCCGAAGTCATTGTTGAGACGGTCGAAGTCGCGTTCTCTCGCCCCACGCTTGTTGTACGTTTCGATAACGCTCTTCTCTTCACTGTCCCAGTCATTGGTTATGATGCAGCGGTAGGTGTATCTGTCACCGAAAAGATCAGGTGTACTGTCCTTTTCCTTTGTCCGTTGCACTACAATGCGGTTGCTGATGTCGCTAATGGGGCTTATGATTGGAAAATAGAACAAAATCAGGTAGGAATACGTAGATAAGAACTATATGACATGGCAATTAAATCTGAGAAACTCACTCCTTTTGGAGGAATACTTTCTGGTCATGGAGAAATTCGGTAGTGTAAACAGAGCCGTGACACAGTTCAGTTTACACTACCAATGATCCTATTTTTTTAGCCTAATTTTTTCATGATAGAAATAGTTTACTATAACAGGTTTTCCTTTTTGAGAACGCCCGTATGGTAAATCGTTTATACGATAAGGATAACCTTCCGCTTGAGCAAACGCAGCTACTTCCTTTTCCAAGACCTGCCAGTAATCTTTTCGTTTCTTGTTGTAGGTATCATCATACAAGGCTACAAGCTCCGGATGCTTTTCCCGTATATACCCCATGATGTCTCTCTTAAATTGTCCACGAAGATTCAAATTTTCCAGCCATATCAAATCTGCATAATCTTTTACCCGATTAACGATAGCTTTCACATCTGTAATTCCTGGAAAAATCGGTGAAATAAAACACACGGTGCGTATGCCTGCATTATAGATCTGTTTCATGGCTTTAAGTCTTCGCTCAATGCTTACGGCACGATCCATATCACATCTGAATTGTTCATCGAGTGTGTTAACTGACCAAGATACTGTCACTTTCTGAAAGCCTTTAAGTAAATCAATATCACGCAAAACCAAATCTGACTTAGTACAAATCATGATTTCAGCATTAGTGCCTTTTAACTCTTCCAGCAGTTTACGGGTTCTGCAAAAATCTTCTTCATACGGATGGTATCCGTCTGTTACTGAACCGATAACAATCCGTTGTCCATCATATTTATGCGGATTATCAATAGGTTTCCAGTGCTTTACGTCCAGAAACGTACCCCAAGGCTCTGTATGCCCTGTAAAACGTTTCATGAATGAAGCATAGCAGTACTTACAAGCATGAGGACAACCTACATAAGGATTGACAGAGAAGCCCCCTACTGGTAATGAGGATTTAGTCATGACATTCTGTACATCTATTTCTCTGATTATTTCCTTTTCCATATTCTTTCTATAAATTGTTTTGGTAGTTCTTGAATCATTCGGTATTCTCCCATTATAGGCAAAAGGGTTTCTTTCATAAATACCAAAATGTGATTTCTTTTCGCCTGTTCTACAATATGACGTACTCATTCAGGATTGGCATCTACTTTCCCTTTCCTTTTGCCTGTTTCCGTTCCTATAACAATCCATTCGTAACCCTCTTTTCAGGCTGTTTCCCAATCAGAGAAGTCGCTCATAATATTATTGTTTCTCCATCTTCTGGAATAATCAGGCGACTCATTTCTATTTCGTGATGCATGGCTTCGTTACGCAGAATTGCGCGTGTAGTCTGCCCATGATCGGTAGCTTCCATGTGGACTGCTATTAGTTTGATGTGGGCGGGAAGTTCATCGAGCATTGTCATAACTTCTTGCTCATCTGGAATGATAGAACCTTCTGTTTGAGAAAATTCAGGAAAAATTGCACCTCCACTGTTCACTATGATGTAATCTGGAGAAAATTGTTCAATGGCCTGACGGATACAGTCTTCCCATTTACAGTCACTCATTATATAAATAGTAGGGAAACCGTGTGCAGTAAGTACATAGCCTGATACCGGCCCCATCATTTCTCCAATCTTCCCGAAGCCATGGTGTCCTTGGATGCGATGAATGGTTAAATTTCCAATAGCTTTATCTTTTTCAATGCTTTCTACATTTGTAAAACCATCCTGTGTAATACTCTCTTTATCTTGCGGTTGTGTCAGGAACAGGATGTTCTTCGCTAAATGCTGTTTCACTGTCGGGTCGTAATGGTCAATATGGTTGTGTGTCAACAATACCATATCCAGACCGTCCGCAATTTCATTCATCGGCATCGTGAGGTGTACTCTTGGGGTCTTATACACACCTAGAGCCGACTGTAAAGTGCCTTTTCCGGCAAGCATGGGGTCAACAAGTATCTCTTTTCCAGCATAATGGATTCGCAATGTTGCATTACGGATCAATCGAATTGTTACTTTTTCTTCCATCATAATTTATTGTATTGATTATAGCCGCAAAGTTCGGTAAAAAAAATCGGATGCATTATGCCTTAAAAACAGGAATATATGCCATTTTGATAAATAAAAAATAGTATATTTGCCCCAAAAAACGAAATCTATGGATAAAATCGTCAACCCCGAACGTCTGGTCAGCGTTCCATTTAGCAAGACACGCTGTGGTGTGGACTTTTATATCAACTCAGGCTACAGTAGCGATGTATGTGGTGTACTGACGGAAAATCAGGTGTTTAAAACGGACTTTTTTAGCTTCTATTTTTTTCGTAAGGCCAATGGGTATCTGCTGCTGAATTTCCGCAAAATTGAATTGCATGCCAATATGGTACTCCTCCTCTCGCCGCATCAGCAGCAGGAATGGCACGTGGATGAAGCAGAATTGGATTACTCTTTTCTTATATTCCGCGAGGATTTTATGCGCACATTCTTAGCGGACAAGTTTTTTGTGTACCGCTTGCTGTATTATTATCAGACCGACACGCCTCCCTATCTGTTTGCTTCGCAGGAAAGCATGGCGGAGTATATTCGTCTTTTAGGAATCATAAAGCAGGAGCTTCTGCATCCTGTTGCCGATACTTATAATCTCATTGTATCTGTGCTTTACTACTTATTGGTTATTGTCAACCGGGCGTATGCCGCCACTTATCATTTACCGATTGATGTACCTAAAAACAATTACGCATTCCAGTTTAAGGACTTGCTGGAAAAGAATATCCGTACGAAACAGCGGGTGCAGGAATACGCGGATATGCTCCGTGTGAGCCGTATTACGTTAAACAGTTCCGTGATGAGTCAATTCGGCGTATCTGCCAATCATCTGCTCAAGCAGCGTCTGTTGGAAGAATTGAAGAATGAGTTACTGTTTGCTAACCGAAACGTGAACCAGCTGGCCGAAGAGTTTCATTTCTCCGACCCGAGTCATCTGATGCGTTTCTTTAAACGTGAAACAGGAAAGACTTTTACGCAATATTTTCGCGACTACCAAAATGGAATATACGAATGAAAACGGACAGACTGGAAAGCTTGCAGATTGGCCATTCCCATACCAAAGATGTTTTCAACGACTTACAAATATGCTTAGTGGGAAATCCTATTTCAGCCTAAAATGTGCATCACATTCCGCAGTGTCAAGTTCACCATAGAATAAAAATCTATAAAAATCCTCTGCAATCCCATGCAATTTCAAAAGGTCACTCTTGCAGAGTTTCGCTTCAAAAAGGTCACCTGAAGGTCACCTGTAAAAGAAAAAGCACCTACAGAAACTCTGTAAGTGCTTGATTATTAGCGTGGACCAGCCTGGGCTTGAACCAGGGACCTCCAGATTATGAGTTTGTACATTTGTCCAAGGCTGTGCGTAAATTCCCCAAAAATAATGATTTCCACCGCCTGCATACCAGTCTCTCTTACCTATGCCCTGAAAGAATCCGCGAATATCAAATCCTTTCCAGTCTGCCGAAAGATCAAAACTATAAGGATATCGGCTCGAACTATTACCAATTTTGCGGAAATCACCCGGGTTAGCCAATGTCCAGTCACCTTTATTGATTTTTCCATCATTGTTTAAATCGGCAAACTTCAGGTCACCTACATAGAATTTATAGCTCTGGTCATCTTCACCTACTGCACTTTGGTCGGCATGGTTTTTAATTTCCTCTTCAGTCTGGAAGAAACCCTCAGTAGTCAATCCCCACATTTCGCCTATTTCCTGTCCCTCATAATAGTCTCCCAACCGTTTATTCGGGTTATCATATTTAGTAATGAATGCACGACTGTCGGCTAAAGCTACTTTAATACTATAGTTAAACGGTGAGTCTGCCAACATAAACTGATCTCTCCATCTTAAAGACAATTCCCAACCTTTTGTTTTCAGGTCAGCAGCATTAGTTTTGGGTTCACTGGCACCAAATACACTTGGTAACGTTTTACTTTTAGTCAGCATACCTTCCGTGTAGCGCACATAGTAATCAAAGCTGGCAGACAAGCGGTTGTTCAAGAGTGCCAGGTCAATACCTCCATTAATAGTTCTAACCTTTTCCCAAGTCAACGTATTCGATACCACTCCCGGAGCATACACGGCTACCGGCTGTGAACCATCCAATATTTGACCTATTTGTCCGGAACTCATAGTAGGCAGATAGGCATAAGTACCTACATTCTGATTTCCTAAAGCACCATAAGAAGCACGGAACTTCAACATATCCAAACCAATGCTTTGATTTATGTTTTCCATAAACTTTTCTTTCGACAAAACCCAAGCAACAGATCCGGAGGGGAAGAAACCAAAACGATCTTTTTTGGGGAAACGTGAAGTTCCATCATAACGACCGTTCATTTCTAAAATATATTTGTCATCATAGATGTAATTAACGCGGAAAAACATACCTCTCACAGCCCATTCGCTGATATCTTCACCTATTCCTTTTTCTCCAACGGCCAATTCGGGAGTGGGGAAGGAAGAGCTGATCAAATCATCACGATACATAGAGAAAGAATTGGTCTTTCTGGTTTCCTGGTTAAAACCGAGTAAAGCTTGAACATAATGTTTATCTGCAAACGTATAGTGAAAATCAGTATACACATTATAGACATTATAATTATAGAACGAGATGCACGAGTCGGGCGTCCGCTAGCCTGCTCCGGTTTATTAGGACCTGTTTTATAGTGATAATTGTGATAAGAATTACGATTTAATTCACTATCACGCCTCCAAGTGGCATCTGCTTTAATTTGCCACATATCTTTTATAATGTCCAATGTCAGACCAAATGTTGTTGAGAATTCACGGCTGTCATTTATTTTGCGTCCGCCTTCCTGCAAAGCTCCAAGAATAGCACCACCGCTTTGTGTCCATGAACCATCGGGATTACGAGGTACATCTAATGAGTTAGTACGGTTTACTTCGTGAAAGAAATCAGATAGTCCCCAATCTGTACGTCCGAAGCTTGGCTGATCGTAAGTTCGTTGTACAAATGAGGTATTGTTACTTAAGTTCAACCAATTTGTTATCTGAAAATCAACTTTACCGCGAATATTGTAACGATCATAAATATCATTTCCATAACGTAGCATACCATCCTGGCGTGCATATTCGCCTGATAAGTAATAAGAAGTCTTTTTGGCTTTTTGAGAGATATTGAAGTTTACTGTATAAGAGGGAGCTGAAGACTCATATACTTCATCCATCCAATCAGTAGAGCCATAATACAACCAAGATTCAGGATCATCCGGATTGATAACTACCCGATCTTCATTAGGATGTTCTGAAAAGTATTTGCCAATTTCCAATTGTTTTTCCGGATATAGATTATATAAGGGCGTAGCAGCATCGTGTTTGATTTTCATTACCGTATAAGGATCAGTGACGTGTTCCGGTACGCGTGTGACTTTACGAGTCGAATAAAATGCGTTTACGTTAATGGCAATTTTCTCGGATTTGGCCCGCTTTGTTGTTACCAAAATAACACCAAAAGCAGCACGAGCACCATAAATTGCAGCGGAAGCAGCATCCTTTAAAACAGAAACACTTTCAATATCATTGGTATTCAACCGGGAAAGCTCACCTGAAGTGGTCGGTATGTTATCAACCAAAATTAAAGGGTCACCACCGTTTAATGAAGTTTCACCACGGATATTGAATGAAGGAGTAGAATTGGCTGCACCATTAGAAATAGTGATATTCAGGTTTGGAATTACACCTTGCAAACCTTGTCCGGCATTGATGATAGGCCTATCTTCCAAAGCTTCGGAAGAGATTGCATCGACAGCACCCGACAAGTTCACTTTTTTTTGCGTTCCATATCCTACAACTACTACTTCATCCAATAGAGAACTGTCTTCTTGTAGTCTGATTTTCTGCAATCCTGCTACTGCTTTGACTGTGACGGTCTTATAACCGATGAAGGAAATTTCCAGCACGGAACCTACCGGCGCTTTCAAAGAATAATCTCCATCAACTCCTGTGATAGTACCATTAGTGGTACCTTTTACCACAATGTTAGCTCCGATGATAGGTTCTCCTGTCCTAGAATCGATAACAGTTCCCTTGACATGGGTATCCTGCTGATTTACTACCGGATTATGTGAATCCTCACTTACCATTGAAATTGCAAAAGCATGTGGAGTGCTACATGCTAACAATGCAATTACTAAGAGACGTTCACTCCTTAGAGTGAAATTTTTCAAATTCATAAGCATTAATAATAAGGTTTACTATATTTAATAAAGACACGTTTCTTTAATTCTCTATCCGTTTAAGTTCTAGAAGAACTATGCCGAAAAATAATCACCTTATTATCAATACATTAAATAAATAGCTTTTTTATTCCCATTCCTCGATATATCCTTTTTACAAAGAACATAAGAAATGGTTTTCTACTTTATTTCTACCATTACACAAGAGGTATGGAAGGCATAATGAAAATAAATACATTGTGTTAATGGCGTTAACAATGATACGAAGATAAATATTAATACTTGAATGCTTAAACTACTATTATTATTTCTCTCTTTATAAAGATAAAGTAGGCTACTTATATTCTACCATACACGTTGAATAGTTAATAAACATTTATCCGTGTGCGATTTCAACTATAAATATGGCTGCATATTATATGTTTATTATATATTTGTAGCATATATTATTTTTCAAATGGAAAACATAGTTCTTCTAGTATTAATCTCTTTCTAATATAGAAACAGGTTAATATCACACTGTTAATCAACAATATACAAAAGCACGAACGTCCTTTCCTAATTGCTTTTTAACCCCGACAACACGACTTTTTCAAGTGAAGTAAACAATAACAATGTATATTCCGACCCCAATGGTGCTATATAAAATTATATTCGGATTGAAATACTATGCAATATAGTAACGTCAAACATTAAAGGCTTCTATATAAGAGTCACCTCTCAACAACAAAGAAACAGACCTTGTTTGCTAAATACAACTTAAAGGAAAGAAACCGAAGAATTAATGGAAAAGAAAGCCTTTACGAAAAATAATAAAATTACCCGGTCATGATTACAATAAACTCATACTATATTGTATCTTTGGGAAATTAATCCCTATTTAGTATAACATATCTATTATTATGAAGCAACGTATTCTACTTTATTATTTAATCGCCTTATTGCTTTTTCCTTTATGCAAAGTACAGGCGACCCATCAACCGGAATTCTCTACAGCCGGTTTCTATCAGCTGGCAAATTCCGGTCGCGATGTTTTCTCCATGAATCCTGCCTGGCGTCTGCACAAAGGTGCGGCACCGGGAGCCGAAGCTATCCACTTTGATGACCGGAACTGGGAAGTGGTCTCTCTTCCCAACGGCATCGAATATCTGCCGACCGAAGCCAGTGGTTGCATTAACTATCAGGGAGAAGCGTGGTATCGCAAACACTTCACTCCTGCCGATGCTTTAAAAGGTAAAAAGCTTTTCCTCCATTTTGAAGCCATTATGGGGAAAAGCAAAGTGTTTGTCAACGGCAAACTGTTGGCCGAACACTTTGGAGGATATCTGCCTGTCGTGGTTGATATCACGAATGCACTGAAGTGGGAAACAGATAACATTATAGCCGTATGGACTGACAATAGCAATGACCCCGGTTATCCTCCCGGCAAAGCACAGGATGTACTGGATTACACTTACTTCGGAGGCATTTATCGAGACTGCTGGCTGATTGCCCATAACTCCGTCTTCATCACCGACCCCAACTTTGAGAACGAAACAGCAGGAGGCGGACTTTTCGTTGCCTACGATAAAGTGTCCGACAACTCGGCGGAAGTTCTGCTGAAAACCCATGTGCGCAATGAAAGCAAAAAGACCTTTACGGGCGTAGTGGAATATGAACTGCAACAGCCGGACGGACGGCAAGTCGCTTTCTTAAACGATAAAGTGCAGGTTCGTCCGGGCAAAGCCATTACCTCTAAAGACAAAATCATCGTTAAGAAACCGATGCTTTGGAGCCCCGAAAACCCTACCTTATATAATTTAATAGTCCGTATCCGCGACAATGAAGGAAACACGATAGACGGCTATCGTCGCCGAATCGGTATCCGTAGCATTGAATTCAAGGGCAAAGACGGTTTCTTGCTGAACGGAAAGCCCTACGAAAGTCCTTTGATTGGCGCCAACCGACATCAGGATTTTGCTGTGGTAGGCAATGCAGTAGCCAACAGTATTCACTGGCGTGATGCAAAAAAATTACGCGATGCCGGACTGAAAATAATCCGTAATGCCCACTGTCCTCAAGACCCTGCCTTTATGGATGCCTGTGACGAATTGGGATTGTTTGTCATTGTCAATACTCCGGGCTGGCAATTCTGGAACGATGCTCCTGAATTTGCCCAACGCGTTTACAGTGATATCCGCAATATGGTTCGTCGCGATCGTAATCATCCTTGCGTATGGCTGTGGGAACCTATTTTGAACGAAACTTGGTATCCGGCCGATTTTGCAAAAAACACACTCGACTTAGTAGCACAAGAATATCCTTATCCTTATTGTTACTCCGGTTGCGACAGCGAGGCACGCGGCCATGAAGTCTACCCTGTCCTTTTCACCCATCCGGCCAATGCGGACAAAGACTGGGCTATAAAGAAGCTCGACCCCAAAATCACTTACTTCACCCGTGAATGGGGAGATAACGTAGATGATTGGAATTCTCATAACTCTCCCAGCCGGGTAGCTCGCAACTGGGGAGAGCAGGCAATGCTTATCCAGGCTTGGCATTATGCCGCTCCCAACTATCCGTACACCTGCTATGACGTGCTTTATCGTACACCACGCCAACACGTAGGAGGATGCCTGTGGCATTCATTCGACCACCAGCGCGGCTATCACCCCGACCCCTTCTATGGCGGATTGATGGATGTGTTCCGCCAGCCCAAGTATTCTTATTATATGTTCCAAGCGCAACGCTCGCCCAAGAAACAAGACCGCTTGTTCGAAACCGGTCCCATGGTATATATCGCTCACGAAATGACACCGTTCTCTCCTAAAGATGTAACCGTATATTCCAATTGTGATGAAGTACGCCTTACATATAATAAAGGAGGAAAGAGCCTGACATATACCAAACCGGTTAGCCGGGAAGGAATGCCGTCTCCAATTATCACATTTAAGGATGTATATAACTTCATGATAGACAAAAACATGTCTATGAAAGAAGGAAGGCAAAAGGAAGTCTTTCTACTGGCAGAAGGACTGATAAACGGAAAGGTAGTAGCCACTCACAAAGTATGCCCGGCACGCCGTCCTTCCAAATTACTTCTTTGGATAGATAATGAAAACACAGAACTGAAAGCCGACGGCTCGGACTTCGTAACGGTTATAGCCGCCATTGCCGATAAAAACGGCAACATCAAACGCCTGAACAATTACTATGTGAAATTCCACATCGAAGGTGAAGGACGCATCCTCGGCGGTGCAAACGTGTTGGCAAATCCGGCTCCCGTAAAATGGGGAACAGCACCGATATTGGTACAATCTACTCTGAAACCCGGCAAGATAAAGATAACAGCCAGTGTATTATTCGAAGGTTCGCAAATGCCGGTCAGCGCAGAATTGGAACTGGAAAGCAAACCCTCGGCATATCCTTTGATTTATGCAAGTGAAGAGGCAGCACTTATCCCAATGAAGTCTGACTCACAATCCTTTCCAATCACAGCCAAATCCCAAAAGGAATTGGAAAAGGAAAAAGCTGTAAAAGAGCAAAATGAACGAAAACTGAAAGAAGTAGAGCAACAACAAGCCGATTTCGGCGAGAAAAAATAAATATCATGAAAATCCTGTCTACCCATGACTTGCAAGCCATCATGCAGAGGGCAGAAAATGCGCTCCGCTTGCGTGAGCAAAGCAACAAAAAGATTGCCGAGAAGAGTTGTGGCCTTACCATAGGCACCGACCACCTGCAAATCCTTGTTTGTGGAGGAACCGGCTGCACTGCTTCTTCCGGCCATCTCATTGCCGAACATCTCCAAAAGGCATTGGAACAGTACAATATTGTCCATCAAGTGGAAGTTATCACCACCGGATGTTTCGGCTTTTGTGAAAAAGGACCTATAGTCAAAATCATTCCCGACAATACCTTTTACATACGGGTTACCCCCGAAGATGTTGACGAAATTATCACGAAACACATTATCAATGGTCACCGAGTGGAACGACTTCTCTATATCGACCCGAAAACCGAACGTGTTGTGAGCGACTCCAAGCACATGGATTTTTATAGGAAACAACAACGCATCGCATTGCGCAACTGTGGTTTCATCAACCCGGAAAATATAGAGGAATATATTGCCCGCCATGGTTATCTTGCTTTGGCAGACAGTTTGCTCCATAAGCAACCGATAGATGTCATCGGGGTTATCAAACGTTCCGGACTGCGCGGACGCGGAGGTGGAGGCTTCCCTACCGGGCTAAAATGGGAGTCTGCTCACAAACAAGCCGCTGATACCAAATATGTTGTTTGCAATGCCGATGAAGGCGACCCCGGGGCTTTTATGGATCGTTCTATCATGGAAGGAGACCCTCATTCCATTGTAGAAGCCATGACTATTTGCGGATACGCCATCGGTTCCCGACAAGGGTTGGTTTATATCCGTGCCGAGTATCCTCTCGCCATTCAGCGGCTTAAGACTGCTATTGCCCAAGCACGCGAATATGGTTTGCTGGGTGAAAGAATTTTAGGAACAGATTTCTGCTTTGATATAGAAATCCGCTACGGAGCCGGTGCATTTGTCTGTGGTGAGGAAACTGCTCTCATCCATTCAATGGAAGGAAATCGGGGAGAACCGACTTTGAAACCTCCTTTCCCCGCAGAAGCCGGCTATTTAGGTAAGCCAACCAATGTGAACAACGTGGAGACTCTGGCAAATATCCCCATCATCCTGACAAAAGGAGCCGAATGGTTCTCCTCTATCGGCACAGAACGGTCAAAAGGAACGAAAGTATTTGCCCTGGCAGGAAAAATAAATAATGTAGGCCTGATAGAAGTACCAATGGGAACAACCTTGCGCGAAGTAATCTACGACATCGGCGGAGGTATTAAAGGTGGAAAGAAATTTAAAGCGGTACAAACCGGAGGACCTTCGGGCGGCTGCCTCACAGAAAAACATCTTGATACACCGATTGATTTTGACAATTTACTTGCTGCAGGTTCCATGATGGGCTCGGGAGGAATGATCGTAATGGACGAAGACGACTGCATGGTGTCCGTTGCCCGCTTCTATCTCGATTTCACCGTAGAAGAATCTTGTGGGAAATGTACACCCTGCCGCATCGGAAATAAGCGATTGCTGGAAATATTAAACAGAATAACACAAGGGTGTGGAACAGAGAAAGACCTTGAAACGCTGTCTACTCTCGGGCATGTCATCAAGGATACGGCTCTCTGCGGACTGGGGCAGACTTCCCCCAATCCTGTACTCTCGACATTAAATAACTTTTATGATGAATATCTGGAACATGTCAAAGACAAGACCTGCCGTTCCAAACAGTGTAAGGCTTTGCTCACCTACAGCATCAATCCTGAGAAATGTATCGGTTGTCATCTATGTTTCAAGCATTGCCCCGCCGATGCCATTATAGGAGACGTGCGGAAACCCCACGTTATAGACCCGAACAAGTGCATCAAATGTGGCATGTGCATGGCACGCTGCAAGTTTAAAGCCATCAATGTTTGTTAACCCAGGACACACAACAACCTAAATTTCAATCCTGTATTTCAACTCTTAAAGAATGAATATTATGGAAGAACAGCAAATAACCCTGCAGATAGACCATCATTTTATTACCGTTCCTGCCGGCACCACCCTATTGGAAGCTGCACGTAAGATAGGGATTGATATACCTACCCTGTGCCACATCAACCTGAAAGGAACCTGCATTAAAAATAATCCCGCTTCCTGCCGGATCTGTGTAGTAGAAGTAGAAGGACGAAAAAATCTCGCACCCGCTTGCGCCACCCGCTGCACTGACGGTATGGTCGTCCGCACTAGTACCCTGCGCGTGATGAATGCCCGTAAAATAGTGGCCGAACTCATTCTTTCCGACCATCCCAATGAATGCCTCACCTGCCCCAAATCCGGTAATTGCGAATTGCAGAATCTTGCCCTCCGCTTCAATATCCGCGAAATGCCGTTTAACGGCGGCGAACTTTCGCCCCGGAAGCGAGAAGTTACTTCATCCATTGTACGCAATATGGATAAATGCATCTTTTGCCGCCGTTGCGAGAGTGTATGCAACGACGTACAAACCGTGGGAGCATTAGGAGCTATCCGCCGAGGCTTCAATACAACCATCGCACCTGCTTTTGACAAAATGATGACAGACAGCGAATGTACTTATTGTGGACAGTGCGTAGCTGTATGTCCGGTTGGCGCACTCACCGAACGTGACCATACCAACCGACTGATAGAAGATCTGTCAAATCCTGATAAAATAGTTATCGTACAGACAGCTCCCGCCGTCCGTGCCGCCTTGGGAGAGGAATTCGGTTTACCAGCCGGAACATTGGTTACCGGAAAGATGGTTTATGCCTTGCGCGAACTCGGCTTTAATTATGTATTCGATACTGACTTTGCCGCCGATCTCACCATTATGGAAGAAGGCTCTGAAATACTCAACCGACTCACGCGCTACTTAAATGGCGACCGTTCTGTCCGCCTACCTATTCTTACCTCCTGCTGTCCGGCCTGGGTAAACTTCTTCGAGCATCAATTCCCCGATATGCTTGACATTCCTTCTACTGCCCGTTCACCACAACAGATGTTCGGTTCGATAGCAAAAACCTATTGGACAGAAAAGATGGGTATCCCACGAGAGAAGTTGGTGGTTGTCTCTATCATGCCTTGCCTCGCCAAAAAATACGAATGTGACCGGGATGAATTTAAAACAAACGGTAACCCTGATGTAGACTACTCTATCTCTACCCGTGAATTAGCCCGACTTATCAAACGCGCCAACATCGGTTTCACTCTGTTACCTGATTCCGAATTCGACAATCCGATGGGAGTCTCGACAGGGGCCGGTGTCATTTTCGGAACCACCGGCGGAGTAATGGAAGCCGCCCTTCGTTCCGTCTATGAAATCTATACAGGTCATCCTCTGCAAAATGTCAACTTTGAACAAGTGCGCGGACTAAACGGAGTTCGTCGTGCTACAATTGATTTGAACGGTTTCGAGTTAAAAGTGGGTATTGCTCACGGATTAGGCAACGCACGTCATTTATTGGAGGACATCCGCAACGGACACAATAAATATCATGTAATCGAAATCATGGCATGTCCCGGAGGCTGTATCGGCGGAGGCGGACAGCCGCTTCATCATGGCAATTCAGAAGTGCTCTACGCCCGTGCCAATGCACTCTATCGTGAAGATGCCGGCAAACCGATTCGCAAATCGCACGATAATCCGTATATCAAAACACTATACGAAGAATATCTCGGCAAACCCTTGAGCGAAAAATCGGAGAAGTTACTACATACACATTACTTTAACAAATCCATTGACTAACCTCTTAAATATAGAAAACAATGTCTGAAATAAAACTTGCCTGTGAAGTGGCAGAACAAGTCAAAGCTATTTGCGACAAACATGGAAATCTTCCCGGTGAACTGATCAACATTTTACATGAAGCCCAACATCTGCAAGGTTATCTGCCGGAGGAGATGCAACGTCTCATCGCTCATAAATTGAATATCCCTGTATCCAAAGTATATGGCGTAGTCACTTTCTATACCTTCTTTACCATGACACCCAAAGGAAAATATCCTATCTCCGTTTGTATGGGAACTGCTTGCTATGTACGCGGCTCAGAAAAATTATTGGAAGAATTTAAGCGTGTCTTAGGTATCGAAGTAGGTGAGACAACTCCCGATGGAAAATTCTCATTGGACTGCCTGCGATGTGTAGGGGCTTGCGGATTAGCACCGGTAGTAATCATCGGTGAAAAAGTATACGGTCGTTTGCAATCGGTAGATGTAAAGAAGATAATTGAAGATTTGGAATAAACCGGAAGCCTTTTTCAACGACATTATTGAGCCTTTTACCACCAAAAACTCTTAATTCGTCGAAAAAAGCCTTTCTTTCATTGAATAGATTTGAAAAGACTACAAATTACATTTACCTTTGCTGATTGAAATAAAAAACTTGCAAAAGCAAAACTATGATGAAAAAGGCAAAAACATTTCTCCTTTTAGGCATTACATTGTGCATGTTCGGATGCAGCGATGATGATGACGACAAGTCGAATACGACATCTACTGTTCCTTTCTCTTTAACAGCTTCTCTGGAAGTGCGCAACGATGCTGCAACAACTCCGGGTATGCTGCAAGGCAATTGGAATGAAGGTACAAAACTGGCAGCCATGCACTCCAGCTTGACAGGAGTAAAGAAAAGTATCTTCACCCTGTCATCCACTTCTACCGACCTGTTTACCGGAGACATCTCGAATAAAGTAAAAAGTGATAAAGAAATCGCAGTATTTTATCCGGCTGATGCCATTACAGCAAACAGCAGTGATACATTGACCCAACAACTGAGTCTTGCCAATCAGGACGGAACATTGGCAGGAGTGGCAAATTATGATTATTCATGGGCTTTGTGCAAAGTGAATATGACTGCACAGTCGGGCTCGGGCAGTTGCGAAATGAAGAATCTGATGACCATCGGTAAATTTGAGTTTACCACCGATGGAAGCACACTGCTGAATGACATCTCACGCATCACTGTGACAGCCACTTCGGGAAAGCTTTATTCCAATGCAACCTTAAAGTTGAAAGATGGAGAATTCAGTAACACCACAGAAGGAAGCTTTACTATCAAGAATGATGCCGGATTACCGGGTAGTGCTTATATTTCTTTCTTCCCTTCGGAAGCACAACTACATTTCACCTTGGTAACCAATGCAGGTAACATATATGAAGCCTCAACAACAGAAAGCATTACATTGGAAAAAGGAAAGTATTATGCTTCTGCTGCCCTTACTTGCACTCCGGTAGCTCCTGCCAAAGTAGGCGATTACTATTATAGCGACGGTACTTATTCTACGGAAATGAATGAAGAAAAGACATGTATCGGTATTGTTTATGCCCTGAACGATAAAAATGGTAATCTAGACAAAACCCTCACCACATCTCCTTACGGACGTATCGTGGCACTAACCAATGCGCGAAACAAAGTGAGATGGGCAAGTAAATCGGAGGATATCGAAGGATTGAAAAACGATACTATTATCAATGGCACACAGCAAATCGGTTGTCTGCCCTATTTTAACGGTACTGCAGATTCCTATTTCTCCGATAATGCTGAAGAACAAATCAAAGGAACTACCATTAATACAGAAACAGGATTGATTACCGCCTGGCCGTCGGAAGGCATCCTGAGCGACTTCAATGGAGCAACAAATACATCTTATATCAACAAAAGCACCTCTACTTATCCGGCAGGAAGTTATTGCTACCAATACAGCAAACCCGGAAAAGGAGCAGGCGAATGGTATCTGCCGGCAGTGGGCGAACTGGCACTGCTTTGGGAGTTACATCATGCCGGTGTGATATGTAACGCCAAGCAGGAATGTTTCAAAGATTTCGACCAGCAGAGTTATTGGACTTCTTCGGAAGGCAATAAAAACAAAGCATGGTATTTGAACTTCTTCAGTGGAATATTAATGGCAAACAGCAAAGGAAGTACTTACAATACACGCCCGGTAGCTATGTTCTAAACACAAGCTATCAGATACTAAAAAAGGGAGTGTATCAAAACTAAACCGGCCTATCCAATTGTCAGCTGTAGGGGCAGGGTTTGCCTGCCCGAAGACACAAAGCAA
>ERZ859817.360-NODE-360-length-32707-cov-2.360315_pt1 | contig 32707 bp, 30 predicted proteins | sample MGYA00509986_ERZ859817 | MGnify/ENA primary metagenome ERZ859817 (study PRJEB30046, sample SAMN00715155) | human gut metagenome | study: EMG produced TPA metagenomics assembly of the A metagenome-wide association study of gut microbiota in type 2...
GCCGCCGCGGATACGACCTTGAATAAGGAGCAGTGGACCGTCGATGCCGCTACCGAGGCGATACAAAAAGCGATCGGGGAGGAGGACTTGCCGGTCTATCGCCAATTGGAAGGGGACATCCATTTTTATAAAGGAGATTTCGAGCAGGCGTTCGATGATTATATGAAGGTGAACGATAGCGATATGGCATCTTCTACCTCTTGGTATTGGGCGGCGAAGGCGAAGGCGAATATCCGGGGCGCTAACTTCGGGGATATCATCGCCTTGCTGGATAGCGCCATCGCCAAATGCGGGAACCCGCCAACGAACGAGGCCGCTCCCTATATCTTGGAACGGGTGGATCTCCGCTTGAAACTGATGCAATACAAGGAGGCCGTGGACGATTATGATTTATACTACGATCTCTTGAAAGGACAGGTCGGCGACCGCTTCTTCTATTACCGCGAGCAAGCGAAGTTCCGCATGAACGATTTCCCCGGCGCCTTGGCCGATATCCAATCCGCGATCCGCTTGAATCCGGGCGACCCGACTTATCCGGCGGAGGAAGCGTCCGTATATATCCGTATGGAAAACTATGATCAGGCGTTGAGGAGCTTAGAGAATGCCTTGCGGATCGCTCCGGATTTCGCCTCTTGCTACCGTCTGCGAGGCATCTGCTACGTCCGTCAGGGTAAGAAGGCGGAAGCGTGCGAGGCTTTCAACAAGGCGAAGGAGTTGGGTGATCCTGTCGTGGACAAATTAATAAAGGAACATTGTAAGTGACGAGATATCCGGGCAGGTATGCACGTCCGTATCTACCCAGCTGTACGTCCGTATCTGTCCGGTTGCAGGTACGTATCTGCACGGATGCACGTCCGTATCTACCCCGCTGCAGGTCCGTATCTGCGCGGTTGCAGGAATGTATCTGCCCGGATGTAAGGCACCGCTTATCTCCCTATGAACTTCTTGAACGCCTCTACCTTGTCGTTCAATATCAATTCCTCCGGAAATCGTGTCTCTTGCAATAACTCGTAGATATGATCGTACCGGGCTATATCGAAAGATATATGCGCGTCGCTACCTAAAATCACAGGAACCTCGTATTTCTTGCATAGGCGCAAGATCGTGAGGTTATTATCCCGGGCGGTGAGTTTCTTGCGGACCGGGTTGAGAGAGCTGTTGTTGATCTCCAGCAACGTGTGATGCTCTTTGGACGCTAATACGATAGGCTCGAAATCCACCTCGGCCGTGCCGTCTCCCGGGTGGCTGATGATGTGGACATGCGGGTTGCGGATCGCCCCGATCATCGCCTCCGTATTCTGCTCGACCGTTCCCGGTTTGTAGCAAAGCGAGTGGATGCCCGCTATCCGGATATCCAGCATCGGGAAGTACTCCTCGCCCAGATCGATCGTACCCTTATAGTCGATGATGTTCAATTCCGCTCCGAGCAATAACTCGACACCGTATATCCGGCGGGGAACCACGTGCAGGTTGCGGAAGTAAATCGGGGAGCACGTCCCCGGTATGCCGGGGGCATGCTCTGTTATACCTAGTAACTTCAATCCTTTCTCGGAGGCGGCCGCTGCCATTTCTTGCAGGGTGCTAAAGGCATGCCCACTGGCTACCGTATGGGTATGCACGTCAAGTAACGTCTTCATAAATTCGTCTTTAACCTACCCGCGAAGGTAGTTATTATTTGGTGGATACCCAATTCCCGGATAAAATAAGCGTCGTGCGAGATCAGCAAGATCGTGCCCCTGTACGCACGGACCATGGAGGTGATAATCTCGATGCTTTGGATGTCGAGATTATTGGTCGGCTCATCTAGGATAAACAGGTCCGGAGTCTGGTTACTGATCATCAAGCAACAGAATGCCAACCTCATTTTCTCGCCTCCGCTCAGCTTCCCGCAGCTCTTCTCCCACGTGTCGTGCGGGAAGAGGAAACGGTTTAGCAATGTCTTGATCTCGTGCTCTTGGAAATGACGCTCGTTGAAGGCTTGCGCTTGCTCGTACACCGTCCGGTCGTTCCGGACGATCGAGTATTCTTGGTCGATATAGATAGAGGAGAAATCCGCACGGATCAAGGAACCGCTACGAGGCGGTAACTGGCCGGTAATCAACTTCAGCAAAGTCGTCTTGCCGGAACCGTTATCGCCTTGTATCAGCCACCGTTCCCCACTCTTGATCTGGAAGCTCATCGGGGAGGGCCATAGATCGCCGGCCTCGGCGTAACCGAAATTGATCTCCTTGGCGGTAACCAATATCTTGCCTTCGTGTAAGCCGGATCCGCTGAAATCCAGTTTCATGCCTTGAAGGTCGGGTAGGGAGGAGCGCATTTGCTTTAGCTCGTTGGCAAGGTTCTCCATCTTGTCCTCGTGAACCTCTTTTAGTTTGGAGGCGCTTTTCTCGGCGTTCTCCTTCAAGGCACCCATCATGATCTTGGGGATTCCTTTCTGGATGCTTTGTTTCTTTCCCCGGGATTCATGCTTTTGTTTTCGCTCGGCTACCTCACGGGCGGTTTTCCTGACCCTGCGAAGCTCTTTCTCCTTCGCTTCCAGTTTCTCTTGCATGGAAGCCTGTTCCTGTTCTTTTTGTTCCTTGTAGAAATCATAATTACCCCCGTAAAGGGTGATCCCCCCGACGGATAATTCCGCTATGGAAGCTAATAGGTTCAATAAGGTACGATCGTGGCTGACGACCAGCAAGGTGATACGGCAAGACGTGATGAAATCGTATAACTTCTCCCGGCTACGCCTATCCAGATGGTTGGTCGGCTCATCCAATAGCAGGATCGAGGGTTGGTGGATCTCGATTCCGGAGAGGAAAACCTTGGTTTTCTCGCCTCCGCTTAATGTGCGCATCGGTTGGGAAAGGAGGATATGCTCCAAACCCCAAGCGTGCAGGGCGGCGAGGCTCCGTTCCTCGATCGTCCAGTCATCCGCCAGCGTATTGAAATTAGAGAGGGAGGCGTCGCCCTCGGTAATCGCCCGCAAGGCTTCTAGTTTCCCGTCGATACGTAGGGCCTGAGCCACCGTCTGGTTATCATATTGCCCGAAATGCTGGGGTACGTAATAGGGTGGGGTCGGATAGATAATCTCCCCTTCCTGCGCTTGCAAGGTTCCAGCCAAGATACGGAGGAAAGTAGATTTTCCCGATCCGTTGTTCCCGACTAAGGCTACCTTTTGCCCCTTGTTGATCGTTAAGTCGATCCCCTTGAATAAGACTTGATTGTCCGGATGTATATACGTGATTTTTTGCGCTACGATACTCATAGTGTGAACTGATTTAAAATGTGAGATACTAAAATGGATAAGAAATACCGATGATGATCGGTTTCACGATAGCCTCGAATCTGTCGTCACGAAATCAGCTCTATACGGATAGAGGGCTTTCCGGATGGAAAGAACGACATCTTGAGATAAATTAAGCGGCTATTCTCATTGGAGTAATTATATAGTTATATAGGGACGCAAAGGTAGGAATAGTTTTGGGTTTAGGCAAATGAGTATATACTTTCATGTACAAAAGGGTATGCTTTTGCCCTTGAAAGTATATACTTATGGGGATAAATCCTAGAATTTCTTTGTTTGCTTAAGGATATAGAACTTGGCTAAGTCGCCCGTGATGGGTTGCTTCTGCTGGTCCAGCATTTTCAGTTGGCCTTCCTCTACCTTATAATACGTGATGTCTCCCCCTTCTTGTTTCGCCGTCAAGACGTTACCGTCCAGCGTATAAGTTCCCTTATCATTAAAAATACCGTCTTTCTCGTCAATATATTCGGAGCGGAGGGTAAAGGTTTTATCCTTGTTCAATGTCAAGGTCGTTTTAATACCCGGCGAGCTGGCGGCCGGTAATGTCCCTTCGTAAACACCCCAGTAATCCAAGGAGGTCTCTGCGTTGTGCATATCCGGTACTTGGGCGGTTTCCTGCTTGTTCTTGTCTGTTTGCGTGGCGTCTGCCTTTGGGTTGCCGCTACAGCTGAATAGAGCCGCGGCTACCGCTACTACTAATACATATTTTTTCATGTCATTCAATTGAATTATAAGTTCTCGTTATTTAAAACCAGTTTGTGGGTTGTTTTGTTGCGAACCGATATTCAAATAATAAGGATCGTGTCTGGGTTCCATCTGGCGAAAAAGCATTATCTTTGTGTTGTAAAACATAGATAACATTTTTATTCGTAAGATTATGTCATTACCAAACGATCCGATGATGCTATTCAGCTTCATCAATATGAAACTTCGTGACAATTATCCCTCCCTCGACGATTTATGCGAGGATTTGCAAGTGAACAAGAAATCCCTTCTTACAAAGCTTAAAGACGCTGGTTTCGAATATAGCCCGGAGCATAATAAGTTCTGGTGATCGGGAGTAATCCTAGCCCGGTAAACCTATGAGATTCGAACCATAAGTCAATGACTTACGTATCGTAATCCATTGACTTACGATGCGTAATCCAATGGATCGCACACCCCGGTCGACAAGGTTGTCTCCATCAAGTCTCACTCGATATAGTTCTTGACGATCTCTTTCCGGTCCGTATACTTCGGGTACTTGAAAGCCGGTATGCCGAGCGCCATGATCGCTTGTATCTTGCCGTCGATCCCTAGCGTCTTGGCGAGCGTATCTTTTCCTTCCTGCCGGATGGCGGTGAGCACAAAGCCCATATAGATCTGGCTTACCCCAAGCGATTGCGCCATCAAGGAGGCGTTTTGATAAGCGAGGTTAGCGTCCTCACTTCCGAATCGGTTGGACTTCGGTGTATGGATCAGTAGCAGGGCGGTGGCTTTCCGGAGAATCGGATCTTTACCCGCCTTGTGTTCCTCTTTCAACCGATTGAATACCGGTACGTATTTATAGACATCCTTCATAAACGGCTTGACCACACATTTCACGACGGGATTCAATAATAGCTTCGACAAGGAGTCGAACACGCCTATCGTATAATCGCTCACCTGCCGTAGCTTTTGCGGATCGGTGACGACGGTGAACGAGAGGCTTTGGGAGTTTGTCGCCGTCGGCGCAGAATGAGCGGCCTCCACGATCTTGTCCAGCATCTCCTTGGGGACGGGCCTCGAGGTCAATGTCCGGTTGGAACGGCGTGACTTGATCAGCAACATCACCTGCTCCGGCGTAGGCATTTGGCTGTAATCGATCGTATGCGTTTTCTCCGGCGGGAATTCGCTGTGCGACACGGAGCCCGTCGGACATACGTCCACGCAATGCCCGCAAACGATGCAGCTTTCCACACGTACCAGCCCGATCGTCTCTCCGGCCCTTTCTTGCGTGAATATATCCGAAGGGCATACCCGTACGCATTTCCCGCATTTGATGCAACTCTCTTGGTCTATGTTTAGTGTCATCCTTTTCCTCCTTTTGATAAGTAAAATAAAAACTCCTGCAACCATCAAGATTACAGGAGTCTATATATAAACAATTATTTTATTGTTTAGTTGATTACTTCTTCATAGCTTCCTCGATAGCAACCGCTACGGCAACCGTAGCACCTACCATCGGGTTGTTACCCATACCTAGGAATCCCATCATTTCTACGTGAGCAGGTACGGAAGAAGAACCAGCGAACTGAGCGTCACCGTGCATACGGCCCATTGTGTCCGTCATACCATAAGAAGCAGGACCAGCGGCCATGTTGTCCGGATGCAAAGTACGGCCCGTACCACCACCAGAAGCAACAGAGAAATACGGGTGACCGTTCTCCATACATTCTTTCTTATAAGTACCGGCAACCGGGTGTTGGAAACGAGTCGGGTTCGTAGAGTTACCCGTGATAGATACGTCAACACCTTCCTTACGCATGATAGCCACACCCTCGCGAACGTCGTCAGCGCCGTAGCACTTAACTTTCGCACGAAGACCGTTAGAGTAAGCTTTCTCCTCGATAACGTTCACCTCACCTGTCATGTAGTCGAACTGAGTCTGTACATACGTGAAACCGTTGATACGAGAGATGATCTTAGCGGCATCCTTACCTAAACCGTTCAAGATAACACGCAACGGCTCTTTACGAACCTTGTTTGCCATCTCGGCGATCTTGATAGCGCCCTCAGCTGCGGCGAAAGACTCGTGTCCAGCCAAGAAAGCGAAACACTTCGTCTCCTCACGAAGCAAACGAGCGGCCAAGTTACCGTGGCCGATACCCACCTTACGGTCATCCGCAACAGAACCAGCGATACAGAATGCCTGCAAACCGATACCGATAGCCTCGGCAGCCTCGGCAGCGTTCGTACAACCTTTCTTGATAGCGATAGCGGCACCTACTACGTAAGCCCAGCAAGCGTTCTCGAAACAGATCGGTTGAGTTTCCTTACACATTGTATAAGGGTCGATACCCTTAGCATCGCAGATAGCCTTTGCGTCTTCGATACCGTTGATACCATATTCGTTTAATACCGCGTTGATATGATCAATACGACGGTCATAACTTTCAAATAAAGCCATATTATTTTTTTACTTTTTAAAATTCTTATTTACTAGGAATAAAGATATCAGAAAGTTGAAAACCAATACACCGCCACAACAAGCCACGTAAAACGCCAACCACGGTTTCTCCGGCTTCATCACGAAATACGTGATAAGCGTAGCCACAGCCGTGATAACACTCAGCCCGATGAGGACACGTGTAAATGTTTTCTTATTCATTACGAGGATCGATATATTTTACAGCTTCTTTGAAACGACCGTAAGAGCCTTTCGCCTTTTCCAGTGCCTCGTTAGCGTCCATACCCTTCTTAACCATATCCATGAATTTACCCAAGTGGATGAATTCATAACCGATTACTTCGTCATCAGCGTCTAATGCCATGCGCGTGCAATATCCCTCGGCCATCTCCAAGTAGCGGGGACCTTTAGCCAATGTACCGAACATCGTACCCACTTGGCTACGCAAACCTTTACCAAGGTCTTCCAAGCCAGCGCCTACAGGCAGACCTCCCTCTGAGAAAGCGGACTGTGTACGACCGTAGACGATCTGCAAGAACAACTCGCGCATAGCGGTGTTGATAGCGTCACAAACAAGGTCTGTGTTCAATGCTTCCAAAAGAGTTTTACCCGGAAGGATCTCAGAAGCCATAGCAGCTGAGTGAGTCATACCGGAACAACCGATTGTCTCTACAAGAGCCTCTTGGATGATTCCTTCTTTAACGTTTAATGTCAGCTTACATCCACCTTGTTTCGGCGCGCACCAACCGATACCGTGAGTCAAACCAGAGATATCAGTGATCTGAGTTGCTCTAACCCACTTTCCTTCTTCAGGAATCGGAGCGCACTGGTGGTTAGCTCCCTTCTTTACAACACACATGTGTTGAACTTCATGTGAATAAATCATAATCGCTAATTTATTATATTAAAGTGTAATAAAACCTTATGCTAATTTTATAGTAATATCGCTTTCTCTAAAGATCGCACAAAGATAAATTTTTTAATCCAGCCATGCAAGAGGCGGGAAAGGTTTAAGGCTCGATGATATTAAAATAAGCGTCCGGAGCCTCAAAAGTGGAGAATAGCTCTTTTAGGCTTTCAAGTTTCCCGGTTACCGATAACTTATGGGCTTGCAGATTTGCCGCTATATTCTCCGGCTGCATGAGACTTGCGTAGATGACTTGTTTGTCTCCTTCCAAAGTTACGGTAGGGGCCGGATGGAGCCTGCCGATACGGTTCGATAAGGCGCCGTTCTTTAAGATCAAGGTGGCTTGTTCGTTCGTATCGGTTAAGATAATATTTATTATTAAGTCTTTATCGGCCGCTTTTTCTCCATTTATTTGGATAGCGAGCAAATCGAATAGCATTTCGGGACTTAGGTTCTGGGACATACGTGCCCGGTTTGAGTTGGCCTTGCCTTTGCCAGCGATGCCTTCGGTCAGTTCCATAGCTCCGGTCAGGTAGAAATTACGCCACGGGCCGCTTTCCGCTTGGTAGCCCAATTGAGCGTACGTGTCCGCAAGTAATTGGCGGGCGGGTTTATGCTTTGGATTAGCGAAAACGAGATGGTTCAGCAAAGTAGCCGTCCAACGGTATTCTCCTTGATTGTATGCCTCTCGCGCCTTTTTCATTACCTCGTCCTCTCCTCCGATAGCCTCTACGTATTTTTTACCTTCTTCTACCGGCGGGAGTGGGTTCAGATGGGCGGGGATGCCGTCGAACCAGCCGAAATACATTTGATATTGGGCTTTTACGTTATGGCTAACGGTTCCATAATATCCCCGGTTGGCGAACTCGTTGGCGATAGAGCTTGGTAATTTAATCATCTCCGCTATTTCTCGAGGCGTATATCCTTGGTTGGCGAGGTGAAGTGTCTGATCGTGTAGGTAGCGATACAAATCCCGCTGCTTTTCCCAGTAAGCGACGATGTTCTTATTGTCCCAAGTCGGCCAATGGTGGGTAGAGAAGGATACCTCTACCTGATCGCTGCACTCCGTGATCGCCCGGTCGATATATTTGCTCCATAATTGGCCGTTCCGGACCTTCGCCCCTCGTAAGGTCAGCAGGTTGTGCAGGGTACGGTTGATTTCCTCGGCTACGCAGAAAGCTTTCATCTCAGGGAAGTACATCATGATTTCCGAGGGAGCCTCGGCGCCGGGTACGGACATGAATACGATCTCGACACCATCAATTCGTAAAGTCTCGCCCTCCTCGGATATCTCACGGGTAGGAGGGACCAAGCCCGTAGTTCCTGCCGCGGTAGTTTGTCCTAAACCAGTACCTATATTTCCTTTCTCATTTTTAGGTAGACTGCGGCCATACATATAGGTCGCTCTTCGCCCCATGGCTACACCCGCCATCAGGTTCTCGCTGACGGCATCTTCAAAGAAACCCTTGGGGCCAATGATCTCGATCGCTTCGGGCTTATTGGGGGCGTTCTCCAATATGGCGTCTATTCCCGCGAAATGGTCCACATGAGGATGCGTATAGATAACCGCCTTGACCGGAAGATCTTCTACATGTTTCTTCAGAAGATTATAACCTGCTAGGGCCGTCTCTTTCGAGAGCAATACATCTATGACGATCCAACCGTTATCACTACGGATAAACGTCATATTCGCGAGGTCGAATCCTCGTATCTGGTATATTTTACCGGGTAATACCTCAAATAAGCCGTGTATGCGGTTGAGTTGCCCTTGTCGCCAAAGACTAGGGTTGGCGGATGCCGGAGCCTCTTGACGCAGGAAATCCCAGACGGTTAATCCATACACCTCTTTTCCTGTCTCGTCGATAATGGAAGGTTCGTCTATCGTGGCGATAAAGCCACGGGTAGCGTCTTCAAAATCTTGTTTGTTATCAAATGGGAGTGATTTCACCATTTGTTCGTTAGCCTCTTTCGTAAACATTGAAGGTTCCGTGTTTTGCGCATATACGAACAAGTGACTGGTAGAGATAAATAAAAGTAAGAACTGTTTTCTAATCTTCATGTTTTTGTGGTTTAAGCGGTTCGCCGTTCAGTAAGATATCGTAGGTAATCGGGCCTATCTTTTTCATCATAAGTCCTACGCCACAGTATTTTTCCTGTGAAAGGCGAATCGCTTTCTCTATTTTGGCGGCGTCCCCGATGTTCCCGTCGATATGGTATGTAGCGTGGAATGCGGTATATACCATCGGGATCGTATCCGAAGTCTCTGCGGTTACGTCGATAGAGATTTTGTCGAAACGTACTCTCATTTTAAGGAAAAGGGAGATTACGTCCATTGCGCTGCATCCGGCCAAGGCGACCAGCATTAAAGCCTTGGGACGGGGGCCTTCATTATTACCCCCGTTCTCGGCTGTTGTGTCGATCGTAACCTTATGGCCGTCCAGCAAGGTCTCGAAAGTCGAGTCCTTCGTCCAGTTTAACGTGATTTGGGCGGACATATCGTGTTATTGTTATTATTATTTCAATATTTCTTGAAGTTTAGCGTCGATCTCCTCGCCATGTAGGTTCTTGGCGATGATCGTTCCGTCCTTATCCACCAATACGGTGTGAGGGATGCTGTTTACCCCGTATAGTTGAGCACCGGAGTTTTTCCAGCCTTGCAAGTCGGAGAGTTGGGTCCATGTGATATTCAGGTCCTTTACGCCTTTCGCCCATGCGTCAGCCTTGCTATCCAAGGAGATGCCAACTATCTCGAAACCTTTGTTCTTGTATTTCTTGTAAGCGGCTACCAAATTCGGCATATCCCGGCGGCAAGGAGGACACCAGCTTGCCCAAAAATCGATCAACACGATGTTCTTGCCATTGCCTACGAACTCGGATAACTTGTGCGTCTTACCGTTCGGGTCGGCCATCTCGAAGTCCACGAACTTCTTGCCTACGGCTACGGTTTTCAGTACATCTAGGTGAGCCATGAGCTTATCGATGTTCGGAACGGCCTTGAAAGCGGAGTCCGCCTTGGCGATAATCTCGTTCTGGGCCGCCTCGTCCAAGCTGTAACGGAAATCGTATAATAACTTGGCGGCGGATTGCTTGGTCGTATTATTCAATATGTAAGTCTTGACGGCATCGGTTACCTTTTGGTCGATCTCGTCATATTTCTTCTCGGCGGCGCTTACGACTTCCTTATCCTCTGATTTCATGTCGGCGGAAAGCTTCTCCAGATCCGCACGCAAAGTCTTCATTTGTGCTTGCAGGGCTTTCAGGCCGTCATTCTCCGGTGTTCCGGAAACGGCGGAAGCGGCCTCGTCAAGAACAGCCTGTAATTTACCGTTCTCCAGTACGAATACGCTTGTAAAAGGAGCGTTCTCGCCGGAAGCGGCACGTTTGGGTTCCACGACATCCTCGGCGAAGGCGAGTTTGCGTAGGGCAGGGGCGTTCTGTGTTCCTTTGAACGTGAACGTGCCGTTCTGCACCAATGCGCTATCCATTGGGGCGGCGTCTTGTACGCCATATTCATACAGGTAAACGTATTTTCCGTTTAGATCGGTGTTCGCTACGGTACCGTTGATCTCGTAACCCGGTTTTTCGCTGCATGCGGCTAGGAGCAGAGCTGATGCGGCAAGAGTAAGATACTTTTTCATTTTGTATTTGTGTTATGTAAGTAATGTATTAAAATATGGAATATTGACTTCGCGAATATACGAAGTCTTTTGTGAAAACCGGACGCAAACCGATGAATAGTTCGCGCCCGGTATGGATATATATAGAGTGTATTAAAGAGGGTGTATTTTATGGGGCATATTTTGCGAATTGGAAATAACATTTTCCTGAATGCAAGTAGGGTAGCATTTTATTCTCCGAGCTATATGTGCCACCCAGAACCCAAACCGGTTGCCGGTTGGGATCATGATCTCCCGTGAAGTCGAATCCTTGGTAGATATTTTTATCTTCTCTGGTTGGTTGGGGGATATACGTTGCTCCAAAGTCTTTGCCTGTACCGGGCAAGATATAGATATGTGTCAGGTTCTTCTTGTTGCCGTATCCGACACCTGCGTTTCCAAAGCGGACATAGCCCCCGTTTACGGCCCGGTAACATCTCCCGTGGCTTCCGAGGTTTCCTACGATCCCTCCCCGGTAGTCGGAACCAAGCGTGCCGGTCGCTTTTTGCTGTCCGTTGATTTCTCCCATATTGTAGCAATCCAGTACGTAACTGTCGTCGTTATCACTCGCCTTTTCTATGCTCCCCACGATGCCTCCAATGCCATGGCTGTCTTCTTTATCTTTCGGATAGTCTATATTTGCCCGGTTACAGCAGTAACGGATGTGTGCTCCACCTTGTTTTACATACCCCAAGATACCTCCTGCGCCATAATACTTGGCGTTCCTGTTTATGGTGATATTTCCGTGGTTAACGGATTTATAAATTGTAATGGCATCCTCAGAGGCACCGGCTATACCGCCCACTCCGTATTCTTTATCTCCTGCGATACCTTGGATCGTACCGAAATTAGCTGCGTCATAAACCTCAATGCCTTTTCCAGCGTTTTTTCCAATGATACCGCCTATGTTATTTGTGGCTGATAGCTTACCCAAATTCACGACTTTATTGATCTTTACGGTAGTTCTTGCTACCATACTCCCGAAAATGCCTCCGATATAATTGGATCCTGAGGAGATATCACTGTAATTTACTAGATTGGAAAACTCACAGTGGGATGAGCACGATGCTTGTCCGATAATTCCCCCTACCATAATGGCGCTATTATTCCCATTATTAAATGTTTCTGTTTTCACGCCGCAATCTGATATTTGAGTATCGCTCGCATATCCGATGATTCCTCCGACTGTACTTCTGCCGTAAATGGAAGGTTGCGTGAAGAGTCTTCTGAGGGTAGATTTATCTGCATATCCGACAATTCCTCCAACATAAGCGGCATTTTCGCGATAGGGTTTTTCCGAATTTATGTTACCCGGGAAAATCGGTCGTGGAATCTTGCTCACGATTACGTTTGCGGCATTGAATTCTGGCTTATAGGTCCCAGTCAACGTCCCATTATATAACGCTCCGATGATTCCTCCTGTGTTATTTCCTCCCTTTATTTTGATGTTGGGATTAATCACCAATATTTCCGGATCCAAAAGAATTTCTTTCCCCGGTTCTTGGTAAGATAAGGCTCCGGCTAAAGTGCCACAAATCCCTGAAGAAGCTTCAAGGGATTCATTATCCATATACAATCGTGAGGCCGGGGTTATTTGTATTTGGGTATCATCTAAAGAACCGAAAATACCTCCTATAGCAGACTGCCCGGTTATCGAGGCATGAAACAAGGATTCCCCTTTAAGCTCTATCGTAAATGCGTTAGCGTGTGTTTTGTGGGAATATCCGATCATTCCACCCACATAACTACCCCCTTGGATTTGAGACCGATTTGCCGGATTGGACAACTGGAAGTTCTCGATGGCGATGAGGATATTGGTAGGGGTTTCCGACCGGATCTGACCGATCAATCCGCCGACATAGGAGCTACCTTTGATCGGCATGTCGATGGTTATGTCTTTGAAATTGGATGCCGCCTGTAAGAATGCCTCACCGATCAATCCGCCTACGTTCTGGTTTCCGGATATCGGGAAATCGTTTAAGGTGGTATGTTGCAGCTTAATTTTTCTGGCATCGATTTGACCATATAATTTCCCGATCAGACCGGCCACATGATTATTCCCTCTCAAGTTTTTGAAAATCCCGTCGCTACTGATATCCTCCACTTGAATGGAAGCGTTCTCGGCCCAGCCGATCAACGCTCCGATATAAGAGCTGCCGGATTCCGAGAATGAGACGCCCAATCGCACATTCCGGATACTGATTTGTGCCAACGACTGGGCGTTGCCCTCGATATAGCCTATTAAACCGCCAACTTTATCCTTCGTGGACTTGATATTACCGTTTAAGGTTATATTCTCGATTCGTATATTCCCGTTAGCTACTCCCGCAAGCAATCCGCAGCAATTCCCCGGATACTCTATATCCGCTCCTTCTATATCAAGATTCCGGATCACTGCCCCGTCGTGTAAAATGGAGAAAAGCCCGATTGCGTCGCTTTGCTCTCCACCGTTCGTCCCGAGATAGGTTAGGTTTAGTATCTTATGGGAATCGCCGTCGTAGTTCCCCGCGAACGGGGCGCTTTTATAAGCGTTACCTTGATACAGGCAATTGGGGATAGGAGCTTTGATGTCGGCTATTTGCTTGAAGAATTGCCCGTATCCGTAATTACGGTCGTACGTGGCTAATTGAGACACGAGATAGGCGAAATCGTTGGTGGAAGTAATCAGATAAGGATTCTCTTCCGTACCTTCGCCATTCAGCATCTCGTAAATATATTTAGTATCACGTACCATACTGACCATCTTGTCACGGAATGTCAGATGATAGCTTAGTGGATAGACGCTGCCTTCTTCATCGAATTTTAACCAAAGTATATAGTCTCCATCTTCTAATACCAGATTATTGGGGATAAACATTTCACAGGAAAGAATCCCCGCGTTTTTCCGGATCTTACCTTCCATGAGCTGTATGGAGTTATCGCTCAGCGATCTCAACTGGAAAAAGATCTGTTCTCTCGTATCTTGTATGGGAGTTTTGCCTTCCGGCAAGGAGAACGTGCTTATTAGATGAGATTCTGTCTCTTGCAAGGTCGATCCGCAGTCGTTTCGTATGATGTCATCGTCTGCGCATCCGCCGAGCAAGATGATAAGCATGCATGCGCATATATTCCATATTGTTTTAGTGTATGTTTTCATGTTTGTTCGTTTATTTATAAATTAGGTTTATCAAATTGCATCTCGGATTTCTTAGGGATCGGAAAGCTGCCTGTTTCGTTGGATGGTATTTCCCATTTTACATCAAAGTCCCATCCAGTAAAGGTCTTTTCCGACTTTAAGTCTTGTAAGCTGAATATGTTCATAATCACAGGATTCGGTTGCTCTACAGTGCCCAGCATGCAGTAATTCCCAAAATAAGAAACGGATGCGGGAGGTGCGAAAAGATACCAATTCTCCCCGACATTCAAGTTCCTGCCTACCCTTACGTTTGGATTGACAACTCCAATTAGGGCATTGGCTCTTTTATTTGAGCGTCCCATATTTATACAATCGGAGATAAGGCAGCTTTGCTGAAGTTGGCCTACCAAGCCTCCGCTGCTATATTGGCCAATCTCTCCGGCGTTCAAGCATTGTGTGATAACGACGGAGTTTTCCACGAAATCATCAAGAGTGGCCGAAACCGAATTGCCGAAACTGACTAACGCTAGCGCACCTCCCATCAAGGCTACAGCGGGAACACCTTCGGGGAAAGTGATAACTGTAACAAAAAGCAAGGCTGAATTGACCGCGCAACAAACACCACTGACAACCGTATGTAGAACTTCTTCGTTTTTTTTGCTTTTAAGGATCTGTTTGGAGAGCAACCCTCTCTTATAATTCATCGCGTCACTATAAATCTGGTGGTTTGCCCCACTTTCAAACCATTCTGTTAATGCCTTTCGATTAGACATGAACCTATTTGTCATATCTTTGCTCCTCAGTTTGATGCTTGCGAACGATAGGTTATCTATTTTATTGGCCAGTTTCGTGTCCATGTCTGATTCCAACATGGCGATATCATGGGTAATGACACCTTTCAGCCTCTCTGTTTCTATAATCTCCGGATGACCGTGTGAAATAAGCCCGAATACGCTAAAACCTTCTGATAAAATATCGATATCATTTAAGACGAGGCTAAGTACTGTAAGGGCGCAGTTAACAAGGATTTCTCCGCTTTCTCCCACGATTTTAGCGAAAGGGACAAATCCGACAAGAGTAGACGCCAGCTCGAATGTGGCAAACCCCAAGGATACGCCATCCATGATCGTCCATTTCTTTGCGTCGCCTACCTCGCCGATCATACCACCGAGGTATGAGGAGCCTGATATCGGCGCGAAATTGGAACAATAGTTCATGGCAAGCGTATTCCCTGCCCTTCCTATCATACCACCGGCATATTCATGGTAGGAGGCTACTTCCCCCAGATTCGTGTTAATACCCAACGAGCCGGCAAGGATGGAACCGGCTATTCCTCCGCTATAAGAGGAGGCGATTACTTTATTGAAATTCGCCGTATTGGTGATGGAGGCCAAGGGAGCGAATCCTAAAATTCCACCAGCGAAGGATGAATTAGCCTCGATCATACCCTCATTATACGATTTATAAGCGCCAAGTTGCGCCTCACCGCATAATCCTCCTATATAACTGTCGCCGTTTATATTCCCCGAGTTCGAGCAAAAACCGATAAACGTGTTATTATAATAAGTTCTCGGCTGGGTAGTTACCAGTGTGCTTCCGATAATTCCCCCTACGCCCCTGCTTCCTTGCACCGTCCCGCTGTTTCGGCTGGAAATGATGGTGCTCAATCCGCTTCCTCCGGCGATCCCGCCCGTTCCTACATTATATATAGAATTGGCAGGAAGGTTTCCGGGAGGAGCGGTTGTGGATGCGGCACCTTTGATAGTGCCATTATTGCTGCATGAATATACATAGAGCGTATCGGCGTACCCAACGATTCCTCCGGCACAATTGTAAGATGCGGTTACCTTGGTATTCCGGTTGTGGGAGTTCGTGATTTGTGTCATTGAGTACACTGTTCCTCCGCCAAGGATTCCTCCTACGGCAATCGCCCCGTTTATAGTGCAATCCTCTACCGAGCAGGAATCTATCCAGAGATTTACGTTCGGGTCTACCATGCCGGCGATCCCGCCTATGGCCATGCCGTCCGTGACTACGCCATCGCTACGGCTTTCGATGGTGGATTTTTTTACTACGCACCCTTTTATAAATGTCTTATTGATGCTTCCCCCCTTGGTGGTAACGGCTCCTACGATAGCCGATAGCGCTCCATAGCCGGTTATGGTGGCTTTCTCGATGGTGAGATTCGAGATGATGGCTTGATTTGCGAAGCCGAACAAACTAGCGCCCACGGCGTTTTTATCTAACATTTTCAGATCCCGGATCGTATAGCCGTTGCCGTCATAATAGCCCGTGAAAGGATAACTGGCTGATAATCCGATCTGGTACCAGTTGCCCTCCCAGCCGCATTGGTCATTATAGTTGGCCATGCTAATGTCATTTTGTTGTTCGAAGCAGGTGCAGGAATTAACAAGGTTACCATTGTTGTGGAAGTTGAGGATCGCTTCTTGTATCTTCGCCAAATCATCGGCAGAGGTTATCCGGTACGGATCTTCCGGCGTACCGTTCCCATACAGGCCGATTCGCTCGTCACGGTTGGTTTCGGTGGAGATCCCATTCTCACTGACGGTAATGTAGCACCCCATGCCGAACTCCCCATTCCGCCCGTCAATGTCCGGGCAATCCGATTGGATGGTATATTCCATATATAGTAGCTGGTATTTACCCTCCTTCAGCCCTTTTTCCATAGTGAATAGGGAAGTCCCGGATAATCGCCGGTGCTTGGCTTTCCGTTGGATAATGTTCCCGTCGGGAGTCTTGATGTGGAAAGTCAGGTCTCCATACGTGAAATCTTCGGTTTCTTTCGTGAAACTGATCAGATCGTGTACTCCTTCATAGGTATCCTCTGTGGAGGCCGGGATATCCGGAATGTTTTTGTCATCCGAACATCCCATCAGAATCAAAAGAAAGAAAAGGAGAAAAAAATAATTTGTCTTCATATATAGCTTGTTTTTAGGATTAACAGATATCGCTTCAATATGCGAATAGTAATCCTAAAAGCTGTCCGTGTGGCGCAAAACATTTGTCCGTGTGGCGCAAGTTTTTGAAATATAGTATTTTAATTTTCTTTTTCTTTCTCCGCAAGTTTTCGATATTCGTTAGGAGACAGGCCATAGCTCTGTCGGAAAAGGCGGTAAAATACCGAGCGGGAAGCGAACCCGGAGTCATAGCAGATTTGATCGATCGAGAGGGCGGAGGGAGAGGAGAGCAGTTCGGCGGCATGCTTTAGACGAAAGTCATAAATATATTCGCGGACGGTCATATTCCCGCTGTAAGTACGTACGGCTTCCATCAAGTAGGTACGGTTGGTCCCCAAACGTTGTGCCAGATCATCCCGGTTCAAGGTGGGATCGGTGTATAGCTTTTCTTTTTCCAATAACTCGTTCAAGTTTACGAATAAACGTAATTCCCGGGAAAGATCGTTCTCGGGTATTTGCTTAATGGTTTCCACCGCCTTATTCTCCTGCCGGATCTGTTCCTGTATACGTCTGTAAAGCACTTGATTCTTTGCTTTTAGACATTGGGAATAAATGATATATCCCGCTAGCAAAAGGACAAGGAGCAAGCAACCGGTAAAGGCGGCGAACATCCAGTTCCTTGCGTATTGCCTCTCTTGGTTGAGCCGGTCTACCTCGTAAATAGTCCGTAGTTGATCCATCCGAGAGGCGATATCCAACCGGTTTACCGAGTCTTTCACCTGTATATACGTATGATAGAGCGATATACAGGACCGGGGATCTCCGGAATGAGCCAGAAGTTCCGCTTTCTTCAACAAATCGTCCATATAGAAAGATAGGTCACCCTCATGAGCAGTTAACAGGATATCCATATCCTTGATAGCCCCTTGGTAATCTCCTGTCATTTTCCGTAATTCTCGACGAGCCTCGTAAAAATGCTCATAAGCGTTGGCCGGGATCTGGGGATGAATAAACCGGGCTGCCTCATCCAACAATCGTCTCGCCTCTTTTATTTGCCCTTTCTTTAGGAAAGAGAAGGCTTGGAGAGAGCGGGAGGTGACAGGATAATGTCCGGTAGGATCTACTTTCCCATGCTCGTCCCTCCATTTGACGAGGGCGGCATAGCTGTCGGCGTAACGGGATATGCGTTCCGTGTCGTTTACCTTCAGGGCGGTCATGAAGAGCCATTCGTAAAGAACGGCCGAGATGTAGAGTACTTGGTTCTCGCCATTCTCGTAAGTGGGGCCTCTAGCGATCCCTTTTTCCAGCGAGGTGAGGGCTTGGTCGTACAAGCCGAGTTTATAATACATGCTGCCTTGTACCTGCAGGCCATCGTCATGCCTACCGGTTGTTTAACCTGTTGCGCCGTCTCGAACATGGTTGTGGCTTCCTCACGGGCCTCGTCGAACCGTCTTTGCTTGAACAATCCGGATATATAAGTATTATAGGTGGAGAAGTAGAAACTGTATTGCTTGGCATCCAATATAAAAGGAAGGCTTTCCTGCGCCTCGATGATAGCCGAATCCACGGAGTAGAAATTAAAGAGGCATTGTATACGATTCAATCTTGATTGACAGATAGCCGGAGTATCGTACCGGTCGATAGCGTCGTTGAGCGTAGCGTCCCAGTCGGCGATATCGTTGGTGGACATGGCTATACGCATCAGTAGATCATGCTTTTCCTTACCCACGCTCGCTGCGGCCCGTTGTCGCAATGAATCTGTCGGGGGATGTCCTTGCGCTTGTATCTCGTTATGAGACGAGATCAGGCAGATAAGCGATAATAGGAGTGCAAGAGGGCTTTTTCGCATCGAATTTTGTGATTAACTAACGTTAATAGAAGGTGTAAATATACGAAGTCTTTTGTGATAATTAGGTGCAAGTTGATGAATAGTTTACTCTATTGTGCCATTGAAGTAGCCTACAGAGTAAACGGATTAAAAAAATACAATAAAGCATTTGTTTGAAATGGTTTATAACTGGCTTATAATTAGATGGATATAAATTATGATGGAGATTTGAGTAAAACACGTACATGTTTTCGAAAAAACACGACCGTGTTTCTTGAAAATTACGTACGTGTTTTTGGAAAAACACGACCGTGTAAAAAATAGTCAAGTAAAATATACAGTAAGCTACCTGTTTTCTCGTGTTCACTTCATGGTGACACACCCTCTTCTTGTTGAAGGTTGATCGGTTATAATGATGAGGGCAAGTTTACCAGTGATTTCCCGGAAGTTTTTTTCGATGCTATTTTGAATGAACATATCCCCCTTCTCTTTTATTAATACGGATTTTTTTCCTTATATTCGCGTCACTTTTGAACACGTATCAAATAATTTCTAAATAAATCAATTAAGAAATGACAAAGAGTGCATTACAAATCGCAAGAGCAGCTTACCAACCGAAGGTACCCGCTGCGTTGAAAGGTGCAGTGAAAGCCGTTGACGGCGAGTATACTCAATCAGTAGCCGATCAGGAAGAAATCAAGAAATTGTTCCCGAACACTTACGGAATGCCGATCGTTACATTCGAGAAGAGTAACGAGGAGAAGGCTATGCCTGTCATGAACGTTGGTGTGATCCTTTCCGGTGGTCAAGCTCCCGGTGGTCACAACGTGATCGCTGGTTTGTTCGACGGTACAAGGCTCACAACGCAGATTCTCGTCTGTATGGTTTCATCTTGGGCCCGGGCGGTTTGATCGATCATAAATATATGGAATTGACGGCTGATATTATCGACGAGTACCGTAACACGGGTGGTTTCGATATGATCGGTTCAGGACGTACGAAATTAGAGACTACGGAACAATTCGATAAAGGTCTTCAGATCTTGAAGGAACTTGATATCAAGGCTTTGGTTATTATCGGTGGTGACGATTCTAACACGAACGCTTGCGTATTGGCCGAGTATTACAAGGCTATCGGCGCCGGCGTACAGGTAATCGGTTGTCCGAAGACGATCGACGGTGACTTGAAGAACGCCCAGATCGAGACCTCTTTCGGTTTCGACACGGCTTGTAAGGTTTACTCCGAGGTAATCGGTAACATCCAACGTGACTGTAACTCCGCCCAGAAATACGGCACTTCATCAAATTGATGGGTCGCTCCGCTTCTCATATCGCTTTGGAGTGCGCTTTGCAGACTCAACCGAACGTTTGTATCATCTCCGAGGAGGTGAGGAGAAGAATATGTCTTTGGACGATATCGTTACTTACGTGGCTGGTATCGTGGCTAAGCGTGCCGCCGAGGGTAACAACTTCGGTACGGTATTGATCCCTGAGGGCTTGATCGAGTTCGTTCCGGCTATGAAGCGCTTGATTGCCGAGTTGAACGACTTCTTGGCTAAGCACGACGCTGAGTTCAAGATGATCAAGAAGAGCGAGCAACGTGCTTATATCATCAGCAAGTTGACGAAGGAGAACTCTGATCTGTACGCTTCTCTTCCGGAGGGCGTAGCTCGTCAGTTGTCTTTGGACCGTGACCCGCACGGAAACGTACAGGTTTCTTTGATCGAGACCGAGAAGTTATTGTCCGAGATGGTTGGCAAGAAATTGGCTGGTGGAAAGCCGAGGGCAAGTACGTAGGCAAGTTCGCCGCACAACACCACTTCTTCGGTTACGAGGGTCGTTGCGCCGCTCCTTCTAATTACGATGCGGACTACTGCTACTCTTTGGGTTACACGGCATCTTGCTTGATCGCCGCCGGTAAGACAGGTTATATGTCTTCCGTACGTAACACGACCGCTCCCGCTGATCAATGGATCGCCGGTGGTATCCCTGTTACTATGATGATGAACATGGAGAAACGTCATGGCGAGATGAAGCCGGTTATCCAGAAGGCTTTGGTTAAGCTTGACGGCGCTCCTTTCAAGGCATTCGCCGCAAACCGTGACGAGTGGGCTTTGACTACTAGCTACGTATACCCGGGCCCGATCCAGTACTTCGGTCCGACGGAGGTTTGCGACCAGCCGACTAAGACTTTGCAGTTGGAGCAAGCTTAATACAGACTTATACATTATATAATATATAAGCTAGGGAGGATGTCATTTATTTGGCATCCTCTTTTTATTTACATACATTTGCCACGAGATCTTAAACCTAAAAATAAATCTTTATAACACATGGATTCCATGAACAAGAAAATCACCTATCTATTGCTCCTTTTGATGCTGATACCTGTCGGCTCGTTCGCCAAGGAGAAACGTACGTTCGAGATCAAGGACGGTCATTTTTATGTAAACGGGAAGGTAACCCCGATCCTCTCGGGTGAGATGCATTACCCTCGTATCCCCCACCAATATTGGCGGCATCGCCTTCGGATGATGCGAGCGATGGGCTTGAATACGGTCGCTACCTATGTCTTCTGGAACCTGCACGAGACGGAGCCGGGTAAATGGGATTTCGAGGGAGACAAGAATCTGGCCGAGTATATCCGGATAGCGGGAGAGGAGGGATTGATGGTGATCCTCCGTCCCGGCCCCTACGTATGCGCCGAGTGGGAGTTCGGCGGTTATCCGTGGTGGTTGCAGAATATACCGGGCATGGAGATCCGCCGGGATAACCCGGAGTTCTTGAAACGCACGAAGCTTTATATCGATAAGCTTTACGAGCAGGTCGGCGACTTGCAGGTATCGAAAGGCGGCCCTATCATCATGGTGCAGGCCGAGAACGAGTTCGGCTCTTACGTGGCGCAACGTAAGGATATCCCCTTGGAGGAGCATCGCCGCTACAACGCCAAGATCAAGCGGCAATTGGCGGACGCCGGTTTCAACGTGCCTCTGTTCACCTCGGACGGAAGCTGGTTGTTCGAGGGCGGTTCCACCCCGGGAGCGTTGCCTACGGCGAACGGGGAGAGTAACGTGGAGAACTTGAAAAAGGTGGTGAACGAGTATCACGGGGGAGTAGGCCCGTATATGGTAGCCGAGTTTTATCCCGGCTGGCTGATGCACTGGGCGGAACCATTCCCCGATATAAGCGATTCCGGCATAGCGAGGCAGACGGAGACGTACCTCCAAAACGATGTCTCTTTCAATTTCTATATGGTTCATGGCGGTACGAATTTCGGCTTCACCAGTGGCGCCAATTACGACAAGAAGCATGATATCCAGCCGGACTTGACCAGCTACGACTACGACGCCCCGATCAGCGAGGCGGGTTGGGTGACCCCGAAGTTCGACTCGATCGCAACGTGATCCGGAAATACGTCACTTATGACGTCCCCGAGGCCCCAGCCCCTATACCGCTGATCGAGATCCCGTCGATCTCCTTGACGAAGGTAGCCGATGTGTTGGCCTTGGCGAAAGAAGGGGAACCGGTAGCGTCTCCGACACCTCTCACGTTCGAGCAATTGAACCAAGGATACGGCTACGTCTTGTACTCTACCCATTTCAACCAACCCCTGAAAGCCGTTTGGAGATACCGGGCTTGCGTGATTACGCTACGATCTACGTGGATGGCGAGCGTGTCGGCGAGTTAAACCGTTGCTTCAACCAATATGCGATGGAAATCGATATCCCGTTCAACGCTACCTTGGACATCTTGGTGGAGAACATGGGGCGTATCAATTATGGCGAGGAGATCGTACGCAATACGAAGGGGATCATCAGCTCGGTCAAGATTAACGGCAGCGAGATATCGGACTGGAAGATGTACAAGCTCCCGATGGACCGGATGCCGGCTTTGGTCTCCGGCGAACCTTATGTCTATAAGAATGGCTCGCCCGAGGTAGCGGCGTTGGGGAATAAGCCGGTTCTCTACGAGGGAACCTTCCACCTGTCCGATACCGGCGATACGTTTATCGATATGGAGGATTGGGGAAAGGGCATTATTTTCATCAATGGCATCAATATCGGTCGCTATTGGTACGCCGGCCCTCAGCAAACGCTTTACATACCGGGCGTATGGCTGAACAAAGGAGAGAATAAAATCGTTATTTATGAGCAGCTGAATAATGACCGGAAGTCGAGCGTACGGACGGTCAAGACTCCTGTCTTGACAAAACTAAAGAAAATTGCAGCCATGGAGAAAAAGAATCGTTTGATGGAAAAAACAGTAAGCCCGTTTAGCGTGGATGAGACGATGCGGCGGATCGAGGAGATTATCAAGTCTCAAGGAGGTTCCGTGTTCGCCATGTTCGATCATGGGCGAAACGCTAGCGAGGTAGGGATGAAGCTGCCTCCGAATAAGGTGATCGTCTTCGGCTCACCGAAAGTCGGGACTTTATTGATGCAGCAAGATCCGTCTATCTCTTTGGAGCTGCCGCTACGTATCTCCGTTTGGGAAGATGCGGACGGCAAGGTTTGGGTCGGTTCCCCGAATCTGGAGACGATCGCCTCCGAATACGGGATGGAAAACAGCGGCGTCATCGAGAAGATGCAAGAGGCCGTAACGAATATCGTGAGTAAATCGATAGCCGGCAGCCGGTAAGGCTCACGGATCTAATGCGATAAGAGCTTAGGAGGATGTCGGTAAAACGGCGTCCTCTTTTGTTTTATATAGCCCAAGAGGCTCATTTACCGTGCTGTAGATTGATAATAAGGTTTAAAAGTCTTCGGAAAAATTAGGAATAGATTGTATTTTTTTCTGCGGTTTTTAACATATTGTTGATTCTTGTGAAGGTGTCTTTTTGTTAACAAGAATAAGCCTTATTGGGTCTATAATAGCTATTTGTACGAACACATATCCGCAAGTTCAAGGGAATGTGAAAAAAATATGCATACTATTGTTGTTTATTAAGAATAATAATTTATATTTGTACCCGTATCCGAAGAGTGGATATAATTATTAATGTTAACCTATTTTTGTGTTATGATGAACAAACAGTTGGCTTTTGTTAAAAGCGGGCTGGGTTTGGCACTTTGTTTCCTTATGGTCGGTGCGGGTGTAACCCCTCCAATCCATGCGTCTAACGCGAATGTGTCCATCTCCCAACAAGCTAAGAAAGTTACCGGTACGGTAACTGACGCAAAGGGTGAACCCCTTTTGGGTGTAAATGTTGTAGTAAAAGGTACTACAAACGGTACGATTACCGACCTTGACGGTAAGTATTCCTTGGAAGTTGAGCCCAACTCCATTTTAGTCGTTTCCTACATTGGTTATGTATCTCAGCAAATTCCTGCTTCGGGTAGTGTGGTAAATGTTACCTTGAAAGAAGATACGCAGAATCTGGATGAGGTTGTAGTAGTAGGTTACGGTACGCAGCAGAAGAAGGACATCACTGGTTCTGTGGCGGTAGTCGATACGAAAGAGTTGCTGGCCTCTTCGGGATCTTCTGCTCTCAGCAGTTGCAAGGTAAGGCAGCCGGTGTGTATGTGGGTGCTTCTGGTGCGCCCGGTTCCCAGACAATGGTTCGTATTCGTGGTATCAATACGATTAATGACAATGGTCCGTTGTATGTTATTGATGGTGTATCTACCCGTAATCAAGATTTGAGCTCCTTGAACCCGAATGACATCGAGAGTATGCAGGTATTGAAGGATGCCTCCTCTGCGGCTATTTATGGTGCGCAGGCTGCGAATGGTGTTATCTTAATCACTACGAAGAAGGGTACTAAATCCGGACAACCTAAATTGACATATGACGGTTATGTTGGTGTTCAGAAAACCGGGAAAAAGTATGATGTATTGAACTCTATGGATCGTTTGAATCTAGAATGGGCAGCAAAAGCAAATAACTATGCTCTGCTAGGTTCTGATGAGAAACCTTCTCACGTGCAATTTGGGACAGGCGATAAACCAATTATCCCTAATTATATGACCCAAGCGGGAGCTGGTGGTCGTCAAGATATTGATCCTAACTCGTATAGCTATCCGGATAACACATTAGCTCCATTCTCTGATACAGATTGGTGGGATGAGATAGACCGTCCTGCTATGATGCAGAATCACCAAATCAGCTTGGCAGGTGGTACAGAGAAAGGAACTTATAATTTGAGTGCGAACTATTTTAAACAAGATGGTACAGTGATTGATACGTATTATCAAAGATACCAAGTACGTGCGAATTCAATTTAATGTTCGTGATTGGTTACGTGTTGGTGAGAATCTAACTTATTCTTTCACGAAAGATTTAGGACGTACGGCTGAGGCTGCTGAAAGTAATATTTATTCATGGACTTATCGTGCTTCTCCTTTTGTTCCTGTTTATGATATCGCTGGGAATTTCGCTGGTTCAAAATTCGCTGGAACTGGGAATTTCCAAAACCCTGTGGCGATCAAGAAAAGAGAGGTTGGAAACTATTGGACTAATAATCGTATTTTCGGAAACTTGTGGGCTGAGGTCGATTTATACAGAGGTTTGACATTCCGTACTAATTTTGGTATAGATTATACCAATAATTATTCTTATCGCATGGAGAAGAAGAACCTTGAGTTTTCAGAGACTCCGGGTGATAATAACTTGGAAGAGAAGAGTGGCTTCAACTATCGCTGGATGTGGACGAATACGTTGACTTACAATGCCACGTTCAATGATATCCATAAACTGACTGTTTTGTTGGGTACGGAGGCTATTCGCGACGGTTTGGGCCGTGAGATGACAGGTAGACGATATAATTACTTTTACGAGGATAATGTGGATACATGGGTCTTGAATATGGGTGAGAATAACGCTCGTCGTATTGCGGAGTCTAAGTATCAAGGAGAGTTTGCCTTGTTTGGTATGTTTGGTCGTGTAGACTATTCATTTGCGGACAAATATTTGATTACAGGCATTGTGCGTCGTGATGGTGTATCTCGTTTTTCAAAATCAAATCGTTATGGTGTATTCCCTTCCGTATCTTTGGGCTGGCGTATATCCCAAGAGTCATTCATGGATAACACGAGGGATTGGCTGGATGACTTGAAATTGCGTGTGGGTTATGGACAAACAGGAAACTCCGAGATGAATCGTAAGACTAATTATGCGTATGAATATTCAACGGATCCTACTAAAACAAACTATGATATCACTGGTGCTAACAATTCTACGGCTACGGGTTTCCGTTTGCAACGTTATGGAAATGAGGATACGAAATGGGAGGCGACAGAGATGTATAATGTCGGTCTGGATGCCACCTTCTTGAATGGTAAGTTCAGTGCCGGTCTGGAATGGTACTCAAAGAAGACCACGGATATGTTGATCGAGGCTCCTTATTCTGCTTTGGCGGGTGAGTCTGACAAGCCTTATATCAATTTCGGTGATATGAAGAATACCGGTGTAGACTTCAATTTCAATTATCGTGATACAAGAGGAGACTGGAGCTGGGATATCAATATGAACTTGAGCCATTATAAGAATGAGATCACGAAATTATCTTTGGCTGATGACTATGCGATTACGAAAACAGGCGCTCGCTTAGGTGATCCGATCTGTTGGACAACGAAGGGACAGCCCATCTCTATGTTCTACGGTTATAAGCAAGAGGGATTCTATGAGACTCCGGAAGAAGTCATGGCGTTACCTCCTTTAGGACAGACCATCGAGAATTTGGAGGCTGCGAAACGTTGGGTAGGTAAGTTCAAGTTCGCCGATACGAATGGTGATAAGAAACTTAACTCTGAAGACCGTACTTTTATTGGTAATCCGCATCCCGATTTGATCATGGGCTTGAACGCTAGCGTGACATGGAAGAATTGGGACTTCACGATGTTCTGGTATTCTACGATTGGAAATGAGATATTCAATAATACGAAGTACTTTACAGACTTTTGGTTGTTTGAGGGCAATAAGTCCGAGCGTATGCGCGACTTGTCATGGAAACCGGGGGCTGATAACAGTAAAGCTATCTTGCCCGTTCTTGATTATCAAGATGGTTATTCGGGAAATTACTCAAGTTCGTATTATGTTGAGAATGGATCATTCTTACGTCTGAAGAATTTGGTGCTTGGATATACATTCCCGAAGGAATTAATGCAGAAGGCCACGATCTCGAACCTGCGTGTCTATGTGCAGGCCGAGAATATATTGACGATCACCGGTTATTCGGGTCTGGATCCGGAGTTTACGAATGCTAACGTATCCGAGGGTAACGGCTCCGATTTACGAAGAGGTATGGATATGGGAGGATGGCCTACTACGATGCGTTTCTTGTTTGGCGTAAACTTCGCATTCTGATGATGAGCTTTGTTATTGTTAAATCGAAAAAGATTATATTATGAAATATAGATATATAATAACCCTAGGGTTTGCTTCTCTATTGACCTTGGGTTCTTGTGGTGAGGATTTTTTGTATAAATCTCCGCAGGGTAGTATTGACGAGGCGCAGTTGACTACGCCTGATGGAGTAGAGTTGCTGGTTATAAATGCTTATGCGAACCTTACGGAAAACGATTGGGGAGCCAGTCCGTTTAACTGGGCTATGGGTGGCATGTATGGTGGTGATGCCAATAAGGGATCAGACCCCGGCGATCAGTCCGTTTTGAACGAGATGGAGCTATATAACACGGTATCTACAAATAGTTACTTGAACGAAAAGTGGAAGTGGACTTATAAAGGGGTGAAGCGTGTGAATAAGGCTTTGAACGTAATGGATAATGTTGAGGCATTATCTCCGGAAAGGAAAAGTTTACGTACGGCAGAACTGATGTTCTTGCGTGCCATGTTTTATTTCGAGAGCATAAAGGTATTTGGTCCGTTTATCCCGTATTATGATGAGACAGCAACGGATAATAATCCGATGATACATAATGATAAAGACATTTACGAGAACGTACTCGCTGATGTTGATAAGGCAATTGCAGGCCTGCCGGATACGCAAGAAGAGGTCGGACGTATCAATGTATGGGCCGCAAAGGGATTGAAGGCAAAGATGCTTATGCAGAAGGGCGATATGGCCGCCGCCAAGCCTATCTTGAAGGATCTCTTGGACAATGGTAAGACAAATGCGGGTATAAGATTCGGATTGCAAGATAATATGTCTACTAACTGGGATACCAATTTCGATAATAAATCCGCTGAATCTATTTTTGAGCTCCAATTCTCTGTGGATGCTAATGATAATGGCAACTCGGGTATGTCCTTGTGTTATCCGCATAATTCAGGCCCAGGTGGATGTTGTGGATTTTATCAGCCTTCATATGAGTTGGTTAACTCTTATCAGGTTGACGCTAATGGTTTGCCTTATTTGAATGGTGAATACCGTGCGAAACCTTCCGTGACGAATAAAGACGAGGATAAGGTGAGTGTTAATGATAACTCTATCGCTGTAGACCCACGTTTGGATTTCGCTGTAGGACGTTTGGGTATTCCGTATAAAGATTGGGGTCTGCCTGCTACGGACTGGGTACGTAACCCTGTTAACGGTGGTGTGTTCATGCCGAAGAAACACGTATATAGCAAGGCTGAGTCTGACGCAGGGTTGGGAGGAAAAAGCTTCTCCGGTGGTTGGGCACCGGGTTCTGCCATGAATATCCAATATTTGAGTGTACGTGACGCTATGTTGCTTTATGCGGAATGTTTGGCTAATGATGGTGATTTAAGAGGTGCTATGGAGCTAGTGAACAAGATTCGTAAACGTGCTTCATTGGATGTCAATATCGTGAAAGCGGACGGTAAACCTGCCGCTAATTATAAAATCGCTGAGTATCCCTCGTCTCACGCTGCTTTCTCTGATAAGAATACCTGTATCAAGGCTGTTCGTATGGAACGTAAGCTTGAGTTAGCGATGGAAGGACAACGTTGGTTTGACTTGCAACGTTGGGGTGGCGATGTGATGGCTGCGGAGTTGAAGGCTTATATCGATTATGAGAAGAAATACATTCCGAAATTTGCGGGTGCCTCTTATTTGCCTGCAACTAAGACCATGTTCCCCGTTCCGGATGAGCAGATCTTGACCATGGGTAATGACGAGAGCGGCAAACCTTATTTGGTTCAGCCGGATGCTTGGAAATAAAATTAATTAAAAAGCTTTGTATCGAACTATATTTCCTAATAGCAGGAAATAAATCTCTGTTTTACTAAAGTATAGGGTATTTACTGATGAATATCCTATACTTAAATGTCTAAATAATAGTATTATTTGTTTTTAGATCTAATTAATGAACTCATGAAAAAGTTATTATTTGTTTTTATACTACAATTATTCTGTATCGGTGCTTTTTCGCAGACTGTAGATATCATTGGTGAAGATTACGTTGTTGCTGGATCTACACATAGTTATACTGCAAGAACATCAATAATAGATCCTAATTATCTATACAATTGGCAAATTGATGGAGGTTCTCTTATTGGGTGGGGGCAGACCGTTGATGTGAAATGGGATAATACTATTTCTAGTATTAAGAGGATTAGAGTTCATTGCATAGTTCAATATCGCGGAGATCGGACGTGTGATGCTGTATTGTATGTTCATACTTTGAATGGATCTGCGACTATCGTTACAACATCTCCTTTTGGTGAACTTTGTTTAAAGGAACCGGATGTGCTAGGACAGTATTTGCCTAATTTGTGTAGTAATAGTTTGTGACACATACGATGTTAAAGATAAAAGTATAGCATAAGTATCCAATAAAAAAAGACTTGGTAGATTCTCTTTAGTCTTTTATTTATTGATCAAGAACCTTTTTATAAAGGGGGTGGAAAGAATCGTTTTGCTTTTCATCCCTTTTATTCTTTATCGGTTATAATGAAGGGACTGTAATAGTAAACAATAAATACACAAAATTATGAAATGGCTCGGTTTATTTATAAGTATATGCTTTTTTATATTTGCTTGTGTATCTGAATACGAGCCAAGTTCTATAGAGATACGATTAAGCCGTAGCGTAAAAATATTGGATGATTTTGGTGAAGAAGAATCGATAACCGATGCGAACGTCTTTATCGAATGTGACCAAGGATTTACTTTTGAGCCTGTTAGCGTAAGCGAAGAAGGTGTTTATATTTTAAAGGTTGATAAGTTAGAGCCTGCGTATAAATATAGATTATCAATAAATTGGAATGATAAAGAATATAAATCTGAATATTTATCCCCTCTAGATACTCCGGCCATTGATAGTATATCTGTTGAAAGTCCAGCATCGGAAAAACCTGTCTATATTTGTGTCACGACACATGATAATGAGCTTGAACCTACTTATTATAAATGGAGTTATCGGGAAATATGGGAATTTAACGCAGATCTGTTTGCGAACGCCGGATATTTGAATGATAAATTCTATATGTTTGAAAGACATACGTCACAAAATACCTATTATTGCTGGGGAAGGGATAGCTCAAAAGTTATGTTATTGGCGACAACGGATAAGTTGACGGAAAATCTTATATATGAGAAAGAACTAATTGAGATCCCCCGAGACCATGATAAGTTGAAAATCCTTTATTATATAGAAGTTCAGCAGAATCGCATACGGAAAGAGGCTTATGAGTATTTTAAGAATATACAAAGAAATATAGAGCAAACAGGAAGCATCTTTTCTCCTATACCTACCGAGGTGAGGGGTAACATTGTTTGCGTATCCGATCCGAAGGAATGGGTATTAGGTTATGTGGATGTAACCAGTACAACGATTATGAAACGCTTTATGCCGGAGCTAAGAGATTTCTATGAGACTTCTTATGACTGTGCGAAGAATATCTTGACAGGAATGGCACCGGATGGTTATACTTATTATATTTATAGTGGGGCGCCAACTGTTCCTAATCGCTATGCGCCCTTTCGCTGTGTAGATTGTACTTATGATGGCCGAGGTACGAAGAATAAACCTTCTTGGTGGCCTACGGATCATTTATAGGTGTTAATTCTGGAAAAAAGAAGACTTATGAAACAGCTAGGTTTATTTATAAGCATATGTATTTTGATGGGAGCTTGTGTCTCCGAATATGAGCCTAATTACGAGAATCAGCTTGAGGGTCTGCTTGTCGTGGATGGGACGATTACCAGCGGGGAAACGATCATAAAGTTAAGTCGCAGTATTGCTATGTCTGAAAAGTTTTCGGGTAAGGAATACGTGAATAACGCTAAGCTATCCGTGGAGAATGATAAAGGAATTGTCATTTCTAATAGCCAATTAAGGGATAGTGGTGAATATGTAATAAATGTAGGAGAATTGGATGTTTCCTCTAAGTATCGTTTGAATATTATGATTGCGGATGATATTTATCAATCCGAATATTTATCTCCGCTGATCATCCCGGAGATAGATAGTATCTCTTGGCAGAAGAAAGGGGAAGGGGAACCTTTATATATTTGCGTAACCTCACATGATCCTTTGGATCAATCTCCTTATTACCGGTGGACCTATAAAGAAGATTGGGAATTCCACGCCCGGTATAAGGCGAACGCTGCGTACATTCCGGGGAAAGGCATTGTAATGTTCGACTTTAAGACTTCCAATAACCTATATTATTGTTGGGGAAGCGATAGTTCTAAAATCATATTATATTAGGAAGTACGGAAAAGTTGACAGAGAATCTTATCTATCAACATAAGTTGATCGAGATCGAACCCGATCATGATAAGCTCTCCTACCTTTATCATATAGATGTCTATCAAGCCTTGGTAAGTAAAGACGCTTATAAGTATCTCTCTAATCTACAGAAGAACATCAGTCAAACCGGGAGTTTGTTCGCCCCATTACCGGCGGAATATAAAGGGAATGTGAAATGCGCGACCAGTCCGGAACAGCCGGTTATCGGCTATGTGGATGTCGCCACGATCACTCATAAGTCAATATATCTACCAACTAGCGATGAGCTATATGAGCAGCAAGCATCCAGTTGTTCTGTTATTCCGGCTTCTACGTTCAAGAATTTTTCAGAGGCTTATGCGAGCGGATTTAATATTTTAAGTTTAAATGTGGCATACTCTGAGTATAGGTGTGTGGATTGCACGAATAGTGGCAGAGGTACAAAGGATAGGCCTTCTTGGTGGCCTACGGATCATTATTGATTATTGAGGTGGATATGTGCTTGGGATTAGGTATAAAAGATATATATATTCGATCAAAATTTACCGGACGCAAACTAAGGGTGGTCTGCGTCCGGTGTTTCCCCTAATATCCCCAGTACTTCAAGAGGCACCCCGCGCACCCCGCTATAAGGAGGGTGTAGCCGGAGATACCCAGCCAGTCCGCCCCGGGGGGCGGTGGGGAGGAGGGGTGCCGTCGTGGCGGAAGAGCGTCAGCGAGGCGCCGATCGCCGCTAGCGTCACCTCCGTCTCCCGCATGAGGAGGGAGAGGAGGGCTAGCAGGAGAAGGAGCAGCGCCGGTAGCGTCTGTCGTTTCGGGAACAGGGGGATGCTGCGGGAAGATGACCCGGAGGAGCGCCGTGAGGCAACGGAGGATGAGTTCAAGGTATTTCATTTTAGTTGACAGTTGATGATAGGGGCGGCATCTGCCCGCCCTTTGGATTAACGATTGATAGTTGCGAGCTGATTTTTCGGCAAAGCTGGACGATCAGCTTACGATAGGCTTCCCGGTTGTCGCCGTTCACCTCGCTGATGTAGGGGCTGTAAGCGATCTCCTTGGCGAAGGCCGTAGGGTTGGCGCTCATGTCGGCCGCCCGGGGATAGGCCGAGCGAAGCAGGCGGCAGTAATCCATGAACGAGCACTTATCGTCCGGGTAGATCCGGAAACGTAGCGAGCGGGGCGACAGCTCCGTCCACCGGCCGGTCCACCATACGTTGGGCAGCCCGTAGGCCGGGATGCCGAAAAAGT
>ERZ859817.366-NODE-366-length-32292-cov-2.351366_pt1 | contig 32292 bp, 23 predicted proteins | sample MGYA00509986_ERZ859817 | MGnify/ENA primary metagenome ERZ859817 (study PRJEB30046, sample SAMN00715155) | human gut metagenome | study: EMG produced TPA metagenomics assembly of the A metagenome-wide association study of gut microbiota in type 2...
ATTAATAAAGATGATAATGTTGCTGTAGCATTAAAGCCTATTGCTAAAGGTACAACTCTTAATGTTGCAGGAATTGATGTGACAACTGTAGAAGATATTCCACAGGGACACAAGTTTGTAATTAAGGCTATCAAGAATGGTGATCCGGTTATCAAATATGGTTTCAGAATTGGATTTGCACAGGCTGATATTCCGGTTGGAGCATGGGTTCATACTCATAACTTAAAGACTGGTCTTGGCGAATTACTTGAATATACTTATGAACCAGAGGGACATAAGGATGTTGAGCCTACTGAGCCAGCTTATTTCGATGGATATATGAGAGAGAACGGCAAGGTTGGTGTCCGTAACGAAGTATGGATTGTTCCTACAGTTGGATGTGTTAACTCAATTGCAAGAGCAATTGAAACAACAGCAAGAGCTAACAAGCCAGAAGGAGTAGATGAAGTAGTTGCATTTACTCATCCATATGGATGTTCACAGACAACAGATGATCAGGAGAATACAAGAAAGATTCTTGCTGATTTAATTAATCACCCTAATGCAGGTGCAGTTCTTGTACTTGGTCTTGGATGTGAAAACAGCCGTATTGAAGTTCTTAAGGATTATATCGGAGAGGTTAATCCAGACAGAGTTAAGTTCCTTCAGGTTCAGGATGTTGAGAATGAGCAGGAAGAAGCAGAAAAGCTTATGAATGAGCTTATGGCTTATGCTGCTACATTTAAGCGTGAAAAGGTTAATGCCAAGGAACTTATCATTGGTATGAAGTGTGGTGGTTCTGATGGATTATCAGGTATCACAGCTAACCCAACAGTTGGTCTTTTCTCAGATATGCTTGTATCTAAGGGTGGTACAACTATCCTTACAGAAGTTCCAGAGATGTTTGGTGCTGAAACAATTCTTATGAACAGATGTGCTAATAAAGAACTTTTCGAGAAGACAGTTCACCTTATCAATGACTTTAAGGAATACTTCATTAAGAATGGTCAGGAGATTTACGAGAATCCATCTCAGGAAATAAGGATGGCGGTATTACAACTCTTGAGGACAAGTCTTTAGGTGTACACAGAAGTCAGGAAGCTCATTAGTAAAGGGCGTTCTTGCATATGCAGAGCCAGTTAATACTAAGGGACTTAATCTTCTCAGCGCACCTGGTAATGACCTTGTTGCTGCAACAGCCTGTGCAGCTTCAGGCGCACAGATGGTTCTTTTCACAACTGGACGTGGAACACCATTTGCTTCACCAGTTCCTACAGTTAAGATTGCAACTAACTCAAGACTTGCAGGAAATAAGGGAACTGGATTGACTTCAATGCAGGAAGAATTGTTACAGATGACCTTCCTCTTGAAGATGCAGCCAAGGAATTATTCCAGCTTGTATTAGATGTTGCTTCTGGTAAGAAGGTTAAGGCTGAGGTAGCAGGATTCCATGATTTAGCAATCTTTAAGCAGGGCGTAACATTATAATTGATAATAATTAATACAATAATATAAAAGATGGGGACTGTGTGTGCAGTCCCCATTTTTTATATACAAGCCTGAAAATAGAATGTACCGTCTTTTGTAAAAAATGCATATATGCCGTTATATTTTTCTATTACTGAAATTATGCTGCGGACACCAATGCCATGGTCAGGTTCATCAGTAACAGGAATCTGGTTGTGGAATCGGGGTTCCTTAAAGTATGTATTGGCTATGTTGATGCATATTTTGTTATTTTTTCAAACAACTTAATTGTTATAAGACGCTTATTGTCTTTTGGGGCAGCGTTATCACACTGCTTTATACAGGAATTTATTGCATTTTCTAAAGCATTTGCAAGGAGACTGCACAAATCAGTAATTCTGTAACTTGAAAAATCAGTGGCAGTTACTGATATCTGTGTGGAAATGTCTGCGTCATGGGCTTTATTTATATATGAAGATAATATTAGGTTAATTGCTTCGTTGTTGCAGTATCTTGTTATTCTTGTGTTATTCAGATTATTATTAATTTCATTTATATATTCAAGAGCTTGCTGCATATTGTTACCAGCAAGGCAGCTTTGTATGAAATTCATATGGTGTCTTAAGTCATGTCTGTATATCGCAGCCTGTTTCTGATAATCTGTAAGCTGAGATATTTCTTTTTCAGCTTGAGCTGCAGCTGCGGAAAGTATGATGTTTTCACGCTCTGCTGTATTTTTTTGTTGGACATACTGAGTGTCACTATTGACAAGAAAAAATACAATATAACAATAAAACTATCCATGAATTCAATTATTACGGCTTTGCCGGTATATAGAAGGTTAGTATATACGGTTAGAGCATATTCAAGTATGTAATATGTAAGAGGGAGAAGGAAAAACATGGAAATAATGTTTTTTGATTCTTCTTTGAGCTTTATTATGTAAGGCGAAATGTATTTAATTACCACAATCAGAAGCGGAATAGTGATTACAATTGTTACAACATCTGAAATTATAGGGATTTCAGGAAATATATATTTTGCCAGGGTTCCAAACCATTTTCTGGGTGTACACATCAGATAAGCGGACATAACCGCAATGAATGATATGTATATATTCTGGTGGCATATATATCTGATAATAAGAATTAAAGGAATATGTATCAGTATAGGATAACATTTAAAAAGGACATTTTCGCCTAAAAGTACGTAGAATAATGCCTGAAACAGAACAAATAATACAGTAGTAAGTATAAAAAGGCGCTTATTGTCCTCCCATTGTATTCCGGCAAAATAGAAAGATACAATAATTCCGAATATTAAAACAAAACCATAATTAATAAGGTTTAGTACTGAGACTATGTCTGTCATTAAATTCTCCTCCAAATGTATATTATAGATTATTCTTCCATCTGGAAATCCAGATATTGTTTCTTTATGTCCGAAACGCGTCTTTGTGCAACCGGGATAGTTTTGCTGTTGGTTAATTCAATTCTGACTGTATCTATTGTCTTGATGTAATTCATGTTAACAATGAAAGAACGATGTGGCAGAGCAAATTCTTTATGTGTCATAAGTGTATCACATATAGATGAGAATACGTCTGTCGACATTACCTGCTCGTTGTCTGAAAGGTATAATATTACTTTCCGGTTAAGAGCTTCAGCGTACATAATATCTGATAAGTATATTTTATGTATACCTGAATTGTTTTTTATAATATATGTATCATTGCGTTCTTTATGAAATGTATCAAGAATATCATCCAGCGAATCATATAAAGCTTCTTTAATTATGGGTTTAAGAAGATAATTAAATGCTTTGACTGTGTAGCTTTCTACAGCAAATTCAGGTGATGATGTCAGAAAGATTACAGGTGAAAATCTGTCAAAGACACGGATTTCTCTTGCCAGATTAATGCCGTCCATTACCGGCATAATTATATCAAGAAAATATATGTCATATTTCTCAAATTCAGCAGTTGATGCCAGTTCAACACTGCTTGTGAAACATTTTATAAAAAACTTCTGACCTTTGTCACAGGCATATATTTCTAACAGCTCTCTGATTCTGTTTAATTCAGCTTCATTATCGTCACATATAGCAATTTTCATAGTATTTTCCTCATTATAGCTTAGTGTATAAAATATCTCTTGATTAATTATATATTGCATGAGACAAAATTTCTATATATAAATCTAATCGTTCATGTCAAAAAACTTGTAATTCATGCAGGTAACCTCACAAATGTCTTTTAATAAGGTATTATAACTACAATATATAGCAGACGGAAAACTAAATATTAGTATATGTGGTTATAACATAAAGGAGGCGTTTGGATGAAGAGGTTTTTGAGTATACTTTTATGTTCTGCAATTCTTGCTGCAGCAATACCGGGCATGTATTATGCAGAAGGGAATCAGTCTTCATATGATGAGCTGTCCCAGTTAAAGGAGATTGATTACCAGCTTAACGGTGGTCATTATGTCAGTGGCTATAATGCACCAGACAAATATCCGGCAGAGCAATTACCGGATAAGGATGATATTGTCAATCAGGGGTATGAGTTTGGAGGATGGTATGATAATAAAGAACTGACAGGTAGTCCTGTAACAGAGATTTCAGAAGAGAATTACACAGGGGTTGTAGTTCTTTATGCAAAATGGATTGAGCGTTATTATTACATTGACATACCTGAAAGCGTAGATGCTGACAAGACGAATCTTACAGTATCGGGACATGCAGGCGGACTGTATGAGAAAGATAAAGTAAGTGTATCTGTTTATTCTAAGAATGAATGGAATCTTCTGAATGGAGATGTAAAGCTTGGATATGAATTATATAATGAAGAGAATAAACTGTCTCTTACTAATAATTCAGTAATAACAGAGCTTACAGCAACAGGCAGTGACAAGACAAGAAAATATATGACAAGATTACAGGAAATTCCTAAATATGCAGGAATATACACAGATAATCTTACTTTTGATATTTCATTTGAAACAACAAAATATAATATTAAGTATGAAACTAATGGCGGAACACTTTATGCTGATGATAAAGATGAGCAGGGGCGTGCAACAGAACTTGATAACTCAGTGTATGAGGCGGGAACAAAGCTTTCAGATCTTCCGGTTCCGGGCAAGGCAGGCTCAACATTTTTGGGATGGTGTTATGATGCGGACTGTACAGATTATGTTGCCAGTACAGACAGACTTTTAAGTGATGTTGTATTATATGCATCATGGGTTGACGGTCAGGATCTTAAGACAGTCAGTATAGATACATACGCAAGAAGTTATGATGTTGATGCAAATGATTTTACAATTATGGTAACTGATAAGAGCGGAAGGTTAACTAAAGAAGAAGTAAAGAATAAAGTATCGGTTAAGAATGTAAGCGATTCTTCTGAGAATACTTCAATAGATATTACAGCCGGAAGTGTATTAGATGACTGGGCGTATACATTTATAATAAAATGCAATGGCACATGGCAGGAAGGCTGTGGTTACCGTCTTGAACTTTCAGATGACAGGCTGTATTTCACAGGTTATGACCAGACAATAAGAGAATATGATTTTACAGTTTATAAGCCGGATGTAACTAATGTGAATCTTAGGGATGACATTAAGTATATAAAGTCAGGAAGCTTAAGCAATCTTTATGTTAACGGAGAGAAGGCTGACAGAATATCTGTGACAGTAATGACTGTAGGACAGGATGGTACAATAAGTCAGGAAGCTGTTAAAACTACAGGAAGCTTTACATATTCGGACAGTACACTTAATGCAGGAGATAAGATTGCAGTATATGACGGGGATGTTGTGCCACAATTAGATGGCAGTGCTATATCTGATGATGATGTTTCGTTCTTTGAGATTACATCAGCTAAGGGGAATGAATATTCTTACAGGGGTATGGCAGCAGAGGAGATACTCTTTGTTCCAGATGTTCTTCCTGTTAATGTGGCTGATGATAAGGATAATGATCCGGATAATGACAGTATAACAATTACAAAGAATAAAATGTCATATGGCAGTGACAGTCTTGGAACAGGACTTGGACTTGATGAAGATACAACAGTTGATACAGGCGATTATCTTGCTTTGTATGCAACGGGGAATGATGAGATACAGTATGCTGTTATAACAAATGTTTCAACTAATAATGCTGATTATATAATCACATATAAGAATGTGACATGGGATGAAGTCCAGGCAGCCATGGATGTATATCAGACTGATAATGTGAGCGGTGAAAGTATATTACAGAATCAGGATATCAGTGGCATTGAACAGAGCGTTGAGCAGCAGGCTGTTGATAGTGGATTTGCACAGAGTGTTGTAGATGAGGTTGCACAGGCTGTTGTAAGAACGAATTCTTATCAGGAGCTTCAGGAATATCTGTCTGATACTATGGACGCCGATATCAGCATTGTACCGCAGGATATAACTTATCTTCAGGATAAGGCTCAGGGCAATGTTGCATTATATAGCAGCAAGAAACCGGAAGTGAAGCTTGACCACGTAAGAGCTAATCTTTCAACTGATTTAAAACATTTTGAGAATGTAAGTGGATTAAGACTTGCTCTTGATATTGGCGTTGAGATTTCATTCTCTAATATGAAGGTAATTGTATCAGCAACATTTGAGCAGGAAGTTAAGATTAATATTAATGTAAGTGGTAAGGCTATATGGAAAGTATGGGGCATATTCCCATATATTGATGACTACCGTGTTGCGGTTTCATTAGATCTGTATGATTACACTGGAATTAATTTTAATGTTAATGTAAGAACTGCTGAAGAAGATGATGATGACGAAAGTTCTTCTAAACTTGATAAAGTGATTAATGGAATAGCAGAAGAACTTAAGAATATGATGGAAATCGGAACTACATATATATCTGACAAGTCGGATTTATCTACAAGACTTGAAGATATTAAGGATTCCGATGATGACAGTGAGTTATCTGTTGCGAAGAGTCTGGCTGAAAGATACTCTGATATGCTTGATGATGAGGCTGACTGGGTTGAATTATACAGTAAGTCTCTAACAGAGTCACATGTAAGGGTTATTGGAATTATTGATATCGAGTTTAAGGTTGAATTCGTTGTTTCTGCCAATGTTAATATATCAATGGGCATGACTTACTGGTATAAGAATGCCAAGAGATATGTTTATAGCATTATGGTATTTGACAGAAAGGTTACAAGTGATTCTATTGATTTAAGCGAAGAACAGTATGAGTTCTCGGTATATGCAATAGGAACAATAGGAATACGGGCAGGAATAAGACTGAGCGTGGCTGTAGGTCTTATATCAACAAAACTTGCAAGTGTTGGATTTACAGCAGAGGTTGGTGGATACTCCCAGGTATGGGGATATCTGTACTATCAGTTGAAATACGCAGCTTCGCAGGGCAGAACAGCAAGCTCAATGGGAGCTATATACATGGAAATAGGCGTGTATATGGAGGTTAATTTCCTGGCACAGGCACTTTCAGGAACGTTTAGTTATAATCCTACACTTTTTGAGAAGCAATGGCCGTTGTACAGTGTTGGTGTAGTTGAAAATGTATGTGATTACGCATACGGTCAGGAATCTGTTAAAGATATCAAGATGAAGAGAGATGTTAAGACTGTAAGACTTCCTGATACATATTTTGAGATGCAGTATCTTGATATGAAAGAAGGTCTTGACGATAATAATGAGTATTTTACTAAGGTTTATGATGACAGTGACAGATATTTTTCTATAACAATGACTAATCCGGCGTTTTCATATGATCCTGAGACTAATATAGTTGAGGTTAATCCAGGCAGTGAACCTCAGCAGGATGGTGAGATGATAATAACATGGAAGAGTCAGAAGGGTTCTTTTAATACTAAGCCAATAACAAGAAAGATATCTCTGCACTGGGATAATTTAAGAGATGGATATTATATAGCATTCCAGACTAACGGAGGTTCAGTTGTAGATGCTATAATATCTAAATACAATAAAGAAATTACAAAGCCTGAAGATCCTGTTAAACAGGGCTATACATTTGCAGGCTGGTATACAGATGAAGCACTTACAAAGAAATATACTATTCCGTCAGTAATGCCTAATGAGGACAGAATTGTATATGCGAAGTGGGAAGCAGCTGATATGACTTATAATGTTGTTGATTATGTGGAAGGAACGGATGGTGTGTATACAGCAGCTTCTTCAAAGCAGGAGACAGCTAAGACTGATACAGAGGTATCACCAAAGCCTGACATAAGAAACGGATTTATGACTCCGGCAGCTTTATCACAGAGAGTAAGTGCTGATGGAAGCACAACAATCAATTATTATTATGCAAGAAATAAATACAATATTAAGTTCGTTTCAGAAGGCAGTGTTGTTTCAGAAGGAAGATATACATATGGAACTCTTATGCCGACACCGGTTGCATATAGGGCAGGATATGTATTTGAAGGCTGGGAACCAGCTGTTACACAGACAGTTCCTGCAAAGGATACAACTTATACAGCAGTATGGAGAGAAGCAGATGATGTTGTATACACAACAAAATATTATCTTGAAAATGAATCAGGAGAATATGAACTTGATAGAACCAGAATTAATAAAGGAACAACAGGACAGAGTGTAACTGCAGATAAGGAACAGTATGACAGCAGACTTTATCATCTTACAGATGATCTGCCATCTGGTACTGTTGAGGCAGACGGAAGTCTTATATTCCGGGTGCATTATGATAGAAATTCATACAGCGTATCATTTAATTCTATGGGTGGAACTGTAAGTACCGAAAAGAAAACAGCCAGATGGGGAAGCAATGTTATTGCACCGGTTCCTGTAAGAGCAGGATATGCATTTGCAGGCTGGTATGTTGACAGGGCATGTACAGAAGCGTTTGACGGTACAATGCCGGCATATGATATTACTTTATATGCAAAGTGGGATGCAGATAAGGTTAATTATACTGTTGAACATCTTGTTGAGAAGCTTGACGGTTCATATGAATTGTATGACAGACAGGCATTTACATCTGATACTGACAGCCAGGTAACGCCAGATGTTAAGTATATGGAAGGATTCAGCTCACCAGAGACAGAAACTGCCATAGTAAAAGGAGATGGTTCGACTGTTATAAGATATTTCTACAAGAGAAATGTACACAGATTTGTTCTCAAGCTGAATAATGGACAGCCGGATGCTGTATACGATTATAAATATGGCACTAAGATTAATATTATTAATCCGGAAAGAACCGGTTATACATTTACAGGCTGGGATGAAGATGTTGCAGGTACAATGCCAGACAGAGATGTCACTTATACTGCAGGCTGGAAGATAAACCAGTACACAATCAGTTTTAATACAGATGGTGGTAGTGAAATTGCTTCTATAACACAGAATTATAATACTGAGGTTAGTTTTAATGAGATTCCGGTTAAGAAGGGATATACATTCACAGGATGGGATAAAGCTGTCCCGGATGTAATGCCTGCCGGTAATATTGTTATAAAAACACAGTGGAAGAAAGATGTATATACCATAAGTTATAATCTTAATGGAGGAAAGGCTGACAATCCTGAAACATATGAGGTTGACACCAGCGTTATAACTCTTAAGAGACCACAACGTACAGGTTATACATTTACAGGCTGGAGTGGAACAGAAGTTGAGGGAACTGTTATGGATCCTGTGATTACTACAGGTTCTACAGGTAACAGAAGCTACACAGCAAACTGGAAGGAAAACAGTTATGTTATCCGGTTTATTCCATATGGTGATGGAACAACTGGTTCTATGCAGGATATGCAGCTTATGTATACAGATGAAGCAGCTTTGAGTGCTAATCAGTTTAAGAGAACAGGTTATACATTTGCAGGCTGGACAAAAAAGGCAGGAGCGGATAAGTTATATGATGATAATGAAGTTATCAGTGGACTTGGAACAGCAGATAATGAAATAATTACCTTATATCCGGCTTGGACTGCTAATGAGTATACAGTACATTTTGATACAAAGGATGGAGATGCAATAAACGACCTTGTATTTACATATGACAAGAAATACGAACTTCCAAATACTTCAAGATATGGATATACATTCCTTGGCTGGTGTGTAGAAGATGGCGGAACGGTTACATATAAACCGGGAGCTTCTGCTGATAATCTTGCGGGTGAAGGAACGGTTACATTATATGCAAGCTGGAGTCTTAATAAGACATTTACTTACAGCCACCCATATTCATATCGTGTAACTGATGATTCAAAGGAAGAACCAGTCAAGCTGCATTTCTTCATAGATGGAGCATCAGGAACTTCAACAAGTGGTTATACAAGAACTAATTCCATCTATATGGAAGGTATATCTCTGAATGAGATAAAGAAGCATTGCAATACGATGACTGTTACAATCAGTTATTATATTAAAATGGTAGATGACGGATATGCAGAGGTAGACACTACATATAGAAAAGATTCTAACAAGTCATGGAATGGATGGCATGGAGAGAAGCTTGATCTTAAGAAGAAAAATAAACAGACAATCACGCACACATACAGCATAGGATGCAAAGATATAGATGCTATATGCTACAGATTTGATGCAAGTGGTTCATTTTCTGATAAATATGATTTGAGCAATATTAAGGTCAGTGTAAGGTTTGATTAATTAGTAATTCGTACAGACTGGTTTTATGACCGGTCTGTACGGAATGTCAGGAGGGATTGGAATGAAGATTTCAAAAAACAAAATTATGATAACAGCAATAATAGTACTGTGCGTAGCAGTTGCTGTTCTGGCTGCAGTGCTTGTTATCAGAAAAGATAAGAATAAAGATAATGATGATAAATTTACACCAACGATTGATTCTGATTCTGGTGAAATTGGTACAGGAAGTAATTACAGTGGCGGACAGCAGGGAATAAGGATACCAGGATATCCATCTATAACTGTAGATGCAGGAAAAGATAATGTTACAATGAATCTGTTTAACCCTGAAGGAAATCCATGCTACTTTACATTTGAAATTGTTTTATCTGATACGGGCGAGACTATATACAAGTCAGATATGGTTGAACCTGGAAAAGCTATAACTAATGTAAAACTGCAGCATCCGCTTGCAACAGGAGAACATAATGCTGTTATTAAGATTAGCACAGCATCGCTTACAGATGGAAAGACAATGAATGGTGCTAATGTTGAGACAGTTTTAGTTGCAAAATAAATAAACAGTCATTAATGGATGAAAGAATGGAGGCTATTATGAGAAAATTGACAGCTATGGCATTGAGTATGATGTTTATATTGGGAAGTATTATTCCTGTAGGAGCTGAAGAGACACAGACAAGACAGACAACAATATCTGTATCAATTGATCCGGTCTATACAGTGACTATTCCGGCAAATACAACAATTGAAAGAGGAGAACAGTCTGTTAAGCTTGGAAGTGTTTCTCTTGATAATGCAAGATTAGAGCCAGACAAGAATGTAAATGTATCTGTAAGTGCAAGTGGAAAACTTAAGAACAGTAAAGATGAGAGTAAGACAATTGCATATAAGATTATGGATGGTAACAAAGAATTCAGTACAGCTACATATGCAGAGAGTGGAAACAGTACTAATCTGACACTTTCAATAGATAAGTCTGAATGGGATAAGGCATATGCGGGTTCATATTCAGATACACTTGTGTTTACAATCTCTTATAGATAGTGAAGCAAAAGAACTATAGATTATTAAATAAAAAAGAGTTGTCCGGTTTCCCGGGCAACTCTTTATTTGGTCTGAATCCAAATATGAATTAAATTAATTATCTCTGAACTCTTGCGCCAGCACCACCAACGATACCTTCAACTTCCTTAAGAGAAGCCATTGTTGTATCACCAGGAGTTGTCATAGCTAATGCACCGTGAGCTGCACCGTAGTTAACAGCCTTCTCAGCATCTTCAAATGTCATAAGACCATATACAAGACCTGAAGCGAATGAATCACCGCCACCAACTCTATCCATGATTTCAAGACCGTCATACTGAGCAGCCTTATAGATTTCACCATCAGCCCAGCAGATAGCAGACCAATCGTTAACTGTAGCTGTCTTAACCTGACGAAGTGTTGTAGCAACAGCCTTGAAGTTCGGATATGTAGCAGCAGCTTCGTTGATCATCTTCTTGTAACCATCAAGGTTAAGAGTCTTAAGGTTCTCATCGTTACCTTCAATTTCGAAACCAAGGCATGCTGTGAAGTCTTCTTCGTTACCAATCATAACGTCAACATACTTAGCAACTTCCTTATTAACTTCCTGAGCCTTAGCTAAACCGCCGATAGCTTCCCACATAGATGGTCTGTAGTTAAGATCGTAAGATACGATTGTACCGTACTTCTTAGCTGCCTTACAAGCTGCAATAACAGTCTCGCAAGCCTGCTCAGAAAGAGCAGCGTAGATACCGCCTGTATGTAACCAACGAACACCTAAACCACCATCGCTCTTGTTCTTGAAGATGTAATCGAAATCGAAATCTTCTGGAGTAGCCTGTGAAATAGCTGTGTTAGCTCTATCAGAGCAACCCTTGGCACCACGGATACCAAATCCTCTTTCTGTGAAGTTGAGACCGTTTCTGCAAAGACGTCCGATACCATCTGTCTTCTTCCAGCAGATAAGGTCAGTTGAAACACCACCCTGCTCGATGAAATCCTTCATAAGAAGACCTACTTCGTTATCAGCAAAAGCTGTAATAACAGCAGTGTTCATACCGAAACACTTGTGAAGTCCACGGATAACGTTGTATTCTCCGCCGCCTTCCCATGCTCTAAAGCTTCTTGCTGTACGGATTCTTCCTTCACCTGGATCAAGACGAAGCATAACTTCACCTAATGATACAGCGTCAAATGTGCATTCTTCAGCTGGTCTTAAATTTAATTTCATTTTTTAGATACCTCCAAAATATTTTATTGCTACAATAGTTTACCATAATAATCCGATTAATTCCATCATTTTACCCAAACTTTTATATGTTTTATAAGAAATATGATAAATTGCAACAGCAGCCGACAATAATAGAGGAAAATATTGTATGCAGGCATATTGAAAAAAGTGCTTATAAGATGTAATATTAATAAATAAAGGTTTCGATATAATATAATAATTATTATTTACTTTTAATATAAGCACAGATATACTTATGCAAAGTGAGGGTTATATATGAAGAATGTTAAAAAAATCAGACAGCTTACAATGCGTCTTAAAATGCAATGGAAGATTCTTATAGGTGTGCTTGTTGCTGGTGTGGCATGCGGTGGAGTACTTATATTTGCTAACGCTGACTCAAGTGTTTCGCTTTCTCTGACACCGGCACAGTCAAGTGTAATACAGGGATCTACATCTACAGTTATTCATGCCAATCTTTCAGGTACGGATGATGAATTTTATGACGCGAGCAATCCTTCGAACAATGGTATTGCAAGTCCTGTAAGACTTGAATGGACAATATCGGATGAAGATTATGATGTTGTAAAGTTTGTTAATCCAAGTTCAGGCGGAGTGCTTATCTGCAGACTGTATCAGGAACAACTAATCCTACAGTATATGGTAACAGGGCAGGAGCAGCTACAATAACAGCAGCATATCATTCTAAGAAGTTTTCAGATACAGGAGCTGTTGTATATGATAATGTACTTGCTACATCAACAGCAGCAGTATATGTTCCTATTAATGTTAATGTTGAAAGGAAAAGAGGTAATACTGTTCTTGAAGAGGCAGATCTTCTGAAAGAAGGAGATTTAATTACCATAACAGCCAATACCTGTGAGAGTAATAAGCTTTTTATTGAAACATCTAATGATTCAACAGGTGAGGTTAGTTCAGATGGAATCGTAGAGATGTATTATAGGGATTCTTCTAAAGTAGTACTTAAGGTTATTGGCGGTGGTTCAACTGTTATTACGGCAAGAACTGCAGACGGAAGCGGAATTAATCCTCTTACATATACATTTACAGTAAGGGCAGAGGTTAAGTTTAAGGAGAGTATATCTAATTCACAGGGACATTTTATAACACATCTTCCAAGCGATGCATCTAACAGATATATGGTCCTTTCAGATAAGGATTATGAAGCATTTACATATGAGGATATTCCTTCTAATGTAGTTAATCCTGTTAAGTCTAACGTGATATATAAGACAGATAATTCAAATGTAGCATCAGTTGCAGTTGGAACAGTATGTGGAGTACATGCAGGAGTTACAAAGGTGAGTGCAGGACTTACTACTATTGATGTTGGAGGCAATGAATCATGGTTTACAAGAGATGCTGTTAATGTTGTAGTTCCATTTAAGAAGATGGGAAATGAAGTGAGCAATATGAATGTTGGTGATGAACTTCAGTTGTCAACATCAGCAATTGAATCAGAAGTAACATGGTCAACTTCTGATAACAAGATACTTCAGGTGGATTCTGCAACCGGTCTTGTTAAGGCAGTTGGTGCGGGTACAGCTACAATATATGCAACAAGAGTACAGGATGAATTATACACTGTGTATAATATGCCATATCAGCTGGCATATAAGATTACAGTTATAGATGGTTTTGGACTTAGTACAGTAAGCACAACAGTTAATATTGGAAGTTCAATAGACATTAAGGCTCTTGTTACTAATCAGCCAAGTAAATCACAGATTACATATACTGTAACTAATCAGGCTAATGAAGCAGGAGTTATTCCTACATATGATCTTATAGAGGTAAACCAGTCAGATGATGGTACAGTATTTACAATAACAGGTGTTGCGTCGGGTGTGACACATCTTACTGTTTCACAGAATATTAATGGAGTTATCAAGTCTGAGACTTGTGTAATATATGTTACCACTCCTGTAGGAGATGTAAGTATTAATCCTTCTTCAATATCAATTGACAGAGGAAGCACTGGAACAGTACAGGTGTTATTCAATCCGGCAGGACCTACTAACAGCAATGTTTTATGGTCATCATCAGATACAACGGTAGCTACGGTAACAGGAGACAGTTACACAGCTACTATTAAGGGATTATCTGGCGGTAATGCAACGATTACAGTAATAACTGAAGACGGACTTAAGGTTGCAACCTGTGATGTCTATGTAAGAGAGCCAGTAACAGGAGTTACACTTAACGCGACAACAGTTGAGTCTACTATGGCAATTGGAAAATATCAGCTTGTAGCAACTGTAAAGCCATCAGGAGACGGTGTGAACAGAAATGTTACATGGTCATCCTCAGATGAATCAGTTGCAACAGTTGATGAGAATGGTCTTGTAACATATATTAAGCCAGGATACTGTACAATTGTCTGTAAAACAGAAGATGGTGCATTTATTGCAACATGTAATTTTATTATAAGCATACCAGTTGAGACTATTAAACTGGATTATAAAGATGAGATTATGTCAATAGGACAGACATTAAGAATCACAGCAGAAGTTCTCCCTATAACGGCTACGAACAGGACTGTAAGTTGGGAATCATCTAATACTAATGTATGTATAGTTGATTCTAATGGTCTGGTTGAAGCTGTCGGAACAGGTAGCGCAACAATACTTTGTAAGTCACTTGATGGTGGTGTTACAGCAATGTGTAATATATATGTTAAGCAGCCTGTTACATCAATTGTCCTTAATACGACAGACATTACAGTGAGAAAAGGACAGGTGTTCTGGCTTAATGCCACATGTCTTCCAGAGAATGCAGATAATAAGCTTGTTACATGGGAAAGCCGTGATGAAAACGTATGTAAAGTAGAAAGCGATGGTAAAGTTACAGCTACAGGTGCAGGAACAACATCTATAATATGTACTAATGTTGACACGGGACTTACAGCATATTGTATTGTTACTGTTACACAGCCTGTAACAGGAATAACACTTAATTCTGATTATCAGGAATTATGGGTTGGAGCAAAATATGCTATTATACCTTCAATTGAACCGATAGATGCAGAGAATAAGAAAGTCACATATCTTTCGAGTGATACATCAGTTGCAACAGTTGATGAAAATGGTGTTGTAACAGCCTTAAAGGGTGGTAACTGTGTAATTGAAGTTACAACAGATGAGTGTCATCTCACAGCAGCTTGTACAATTGTTGTTAAGGAATATGTTTCAACTATTACATTGAGTGAAAATAATAAATTCATGAATGTGGGTGCAACAGGAAAGCTTATTGCAACGGTTGGCACAGATACAGCAACTAATAAGAATATAGTGTGGTCATCATCAGATAACAGTATATGTTCAGTAGACCAGGAAGGTAATCTTAGTGCTGAATCAGTTGGTAATGCTGTTATTACAGCTACAGCAGCAGATGGAAGCGGAGTTACAGATTCATGTATCATAAGAGTTGTTAATCCGGTTACGGGAATAGAAGTTGTGCCGGATTCATTGAGATTGTTTGTTGGAGATTCACAGAAACTTGGTGTTAACGTATATCCGGATAATGCAACAATTAAAGATGTTGTATGGAAATCAGCTAATGAATCAATCGCAGTGGTTGATGAGGATGGCGAGGTGTTTGCTATCAGTTCCGGTAAAGTTAAGATTACAGCAACATCTCAGGATGGTAATAATATCAAAGGAATCTGCTGGGTTTATGTAACTCCAAGAGTTAATATATCCTCACTTAGAATTAATTCAAAAGAAATATATATGCTTACAGGCAGAACAAGACAGTTATCGGTAATAGTAAGGCCGGCTGTTAATAATGATTCATATGAATGGTACTCATCAGATACAGGAATAGTTACGGTTGATGGTAATGGTGTTATTACAACTGTAGGTCCTGGTGAAGCAGAGGTTTATGTTATAAGTGATGGTGCAGGTGTTGAATCAAGCTGTATAGTTCATTCACTTGCAATAAGCAGGTCTAATATTACTCTTGAGCAGTATGACAGATATACATTAGATGTAATAGGAACAGATAGTAATATTACATGGAGAAGCAGTAATCCAAGGGTATGTACAGTTTCTTCTTCAGGAGAAGTTATTGGACGAAAAGCAGGAATAGCAACAATAACAGCTGTTGTTAATAATAAGACATTAAGCTGCACAGTAAGAGTTACAAGTATAAGATAATTCAGGTAATGATAAAATTATTATGACCATCAGTGTTGTACTGATGGTCATAATTTTTTGGATAAAAAAAGGAGATGCGGTCAAACATCTCCTTTTTCTAAATATGAGGGGGAGATAGAAAGAATTCTCTTTGCTATCTGATATAGAATATACATGATAAATGTGAGCAAAATGTGTACAATTAGTTAAACAAAAATAAAAATCATAAAATGTATTTTATTGATTAATATTCTCTAATATGTTAATATCAAAATGTTATTTAAGTGTATGGAGGTCTATATATGCCAGACGATTTTAATAAGAATACAAGCATAGAAGACGAAATTGAAAAGTCGTTGCAGAAAATGGTAGAAGAAGAAACTACAGTTGCCAAAGCTTATGTAGGAAATGCTGATGATTATAAAGCAGAGCAGCCATCAGATATTAATGATGGAAGGACGAGAGTTGTTCCTAAGATAACAGATGAAATTCTTAAGGAACAGCAGGTAATTAATAAATCATCTCAACCAACACAAGAAGAATTAACTGATAGAGATATTTTACTTGATGATGATGACGATGAAGAACCAGAAGATGAAGATAAAGAGATTTTGAAAGACGCCACTAAGAAACCACTGGATAAGAAGACAAAGCTTATTATAGCAGGGGTTGCTGCGGGAGTTGCATTAGTTTTAATTATAATAATTATAGTTGCTGTATCACTTAACAAGAAGAGTAAGAATAATTATGATTATTATTATCAGACAGGAATGAAACTGTACGAAGAGGGTAATTATGGTGATGCATCATCATATCTTAGCAAGGCTTCTAAAGAAAATGAGGGAAAGAAGAATCTGAACCTTAAGTATACATTGTATAGATGCTATGAAAGCTCAGGAAATGAGGATGAAGCTGTTAATGTGCTGAAGGATATACTTTCATATGATGAGAATTATGAAGATGCGGTTAAAGCTCTTGCAGACATTTACTATAAGAAAGAGGATGCAGATAATTTAACAAAGCTTATAAGAAAGTATCAGGATGGAAAATGCAGCAATGCAGTTAAGAATTATATAGTAAAAGAACCATCAGCTTCTAAAGAGCCGGGTTCGTATGATGATGATGTTGAACTTAAATTTACATGTGATTCTGGTTGTGTTGTTTATTATACAACTGATGGAAAAGAACCTGATATTAAGAGTACACTATATGATGGAACAGCAATTAAGTTAGAAACAGGCACAACTAAGATAAAAGCAGTTTCTGTTAATTCTATTGGGGTATATAGTAAAGTAGTTGAATTTGGATATGTTGTTGAATATGGTGCTCCTGCAGCACCAGATGTAACTCCTGCGTCAGGAAAATATTCAGATGGAGAGAAGATTAAGATTAATAATATCCCTGACAAATGTAAGGCATATTATACAACAGATGGTACAACTCCTACATCTTCATCAACAGAGTATACAGGTGAATTCGATATGCCAACCGGTAATACTGTAATCGCATTTGTAATAATTAACGATCATGAGCAGAGCAGTACAGTAGTTAAGAGAAATTATAATGTTGAAGTAAAGAATACATATACATACAGCCAGGCTGAAAGCCAGCTGAAAAATGTCCTTATATCAAAGAAGGTGCTTAAGTCAGACAGCGTAGCTTCAGATGGTTCAGGTGTTAATTTTGTCTATATTTCAAAGACAAAGGTTGGCAACAATGAAATGTATATTATCAGATATGATGTAATAAAGGGTGGTTCTACAACAACTGCTGGATTATATGGCGTTGATACATCAAGTGGTAAGGTGTATACTGTTACAGGTACAGAAGGCAGTTATTCTGCCAAAGAATACTAAAGGTTGATTGTGCGTAATGCACTTCATAATATTACTTTTTGAAAGGAGAATTGTAATGTATAAAATTCTTAAGGCTGAGAAGTTAGCAGAGAAGATCTTCCTTATGGATGTTGAAGCTCCTAGAGTTGCTAAACATTGTGAACCTGGCCAGTTCGTTATTGTAAAGATGGATGATTTGGGCGAAAGAATTCCACTTACTATTTGTGATTATGACAGAGAAGCAGGAACTATAACAATAGTTGTTCAGATAGTTGGAGCGTCTACTGAGAAGATGTCACATCTTAAAGCAGGAGATGCATTTGAAGATTTTGTTGGACCTCTTGGATGTCCATCAGAGCTTATCAGCAAGGATATTGAAGAACTCAAAAAGATGAATATTGTATTCATTGCTGGAGGTCTTGGAACAGCACCTGTATATCCACAGGTTAAATGGATGCATGAGCATGGTGTAGATGTTGATGTTATCGTTGGTGCTAAGAATAAGGAACTTATAATCTTAGAGGAAGAGATGAAGGCTGTTGCTGGTAATCTTTACATAACAACTGATGATGGAAGCTATGTAAGAAAAGGTATGGGTACAGATGTGCTTAAGGATCTTGTTGCAGAAGGAAAACATTATGATTTATGTGTAGCAATCGGACCTATGATTATGATGAAATTCGTCTGTCTTCTTACTAAGGAACTTGGAATTCATACAATTGTCAGCATGAATCCGATTATGGTTGATGGAACTGGTATGTGTGGTGCATGTCGTCTTAAGGTTGGCGATGAGATTAAGTTTGCATGTGTTGACGGACCTGAATTTGATGGTCATCTTGTTGACTTTGACCAGGCTATGAAGAGAAGTGCTATGTACAGAACTGAAGAGGGAAGAGCAATGCTCAAGCTTCAGGAAGGCGATACACATCACGGCGGTTGTGGACAGTGTAATTAGAAAGGATGGGTTTCAAAATGGACGTAATGAAGAAAGTGCCAGTCAGAGAGCAGGCTCCTGACGTAAGAAATAAGAATTTTGATGAAGTATGTCTTGGATATAACAAGGAAGAAGCTATGGAAGAGGCAACAAGATGCCTTAACTGTAAGAATGCAAGATGTGTTCAGGGCTGTCCTGTATCTATCGATATCCCAGCATTTATTCATCAGGTAAAAGAAGGAAATATTGAGGAAGCATATAAGATTATTGGTAAGTCAAGTGCACTTCCTGCTGTATGTGGCCGTGTATGTCCACAGGAGACACAGTGTGAAGGTCAGTGTATCAGAGGAATCAAGGGTGAATCAGTATCAATTGGTAAGCTTGAAAGATTTGTTGCTGACTGGGCAAGAGAGAATAATGTTGAGCCAGAGAAGCCAACAGAGAAGAAAGGCAAGAAAGTTGCTGTTATCGGTTCAGGTCCTTCAGGACTTACATGTGCCGGAGACCTTGCAAAAATGGGATATGACGTAACCATATTCGAGGCTTTACATGAGGCTGGTGGTGTATTAGTATATGGTATTCCTGAATTCCGTCTTCCTAAGTCAACAGTAGTTGCCCACGAAGTTGAGAATGTTAAGAAGTTAGGCGTTAAGATTGAGACTAACGTTGTTATTGGTAAGTCAATGACAATTGACCAGTTACTCGAAGATGAAGGCTTTGATGCAGTATTCATAGGTTCTGGTGCAGGTCTTCCAAGATTCATGGGTATTCCGGGCGAGAATGCTAACGAAGTATTCTCAGCTAATGAGTACCTTACAAGAAGTAATCTTATGAAAGCTTTCAAGGATGAGTATGATACTCCAATAGCAAGATTTAAGAAGGTTGCTATCGTTGGTGGTGGTAATGTTGCTATGGATGCTGCAAGAACAGCATTAAGACTTGGAGCAGAAACTCATATCGTATACAGAAGAAGTGAGGAGGAGCTTCCAGCAAGAGCTGAGGAAGTACATCACGCTAAGGAAGAAGGAATTATATTTGACCTTCTTACTAATCCGACAGAGATTCTTACAGATGACAAGGGTAATGTTACAGGTATGAAGTGCATTAAGATGGAACTTGGTGAACCTGATGCTTCAGGAAGAAGAAAGCCTGTAGAGATTCCTGGTTCAGAGTTTGTTATGGAATTAGATGCAGTTATCATGTCACTTGGTACTTCACCTAACCCACTTATATCTTCAACAACTAAGGGACTTGACATCAACAAGAGAAAATGCATCGTAGCAGAAGAAGAAACTGGTAAAACATCTAAGGAAGGTGTATATGCCGGTGGAGATGCTGTTACAGGTGCAGCTACAGTTATTCTTGCCATGGGAGCAGGAAAAGCTGGAGCTAAGGGAATTGATGAATTCCTTTCTAACAACTAATTAGAATATAGTAAACCCGCTGTGTCTGTTAATTACACAGCGGGTTTTATTGATTATAAGAATTAATTAAACATTTTTTCAACGAACTGTTCTGAAAAATTCTCGGCTTCTTCATCTGAGAGTTCAGTAAATTGTACGGTTAACTGTTCTTTAACATAAGCTGTACGGTTAAAATATTTCATTTCTTCCTGAATATCTCCAGTGTAAGAATTCTCAATATCTTCTTTAGTTATGTTGTCTTCCAGCCAGTTAAGTACATCGGCGGCTTTCTTATCCTCAGTTTCAGCCTTGGCTTTAATTTTGTTAGAGTATTTCAAAGACCAGACACCGATTGCAATGAATCCGATAAATAGCAGACCAAGAACAATATTAATAAAAAGGAATGAAGGTGCATCTTTAGTTACTATCTTAATGATACCGATATCATTAAGAATCATAAGAATGATTCCGATTCCTCCACATACAAAGAATGTGATGGCAGAAGATAAGTTATCCTTGTACTTGTCAGTGCTGCTTTCATACAGGCTTCCACCTGTAAGAAGAGAGTCATTCCCGTTATTATCCTGAATGTTGTCATTAGTTATGTCAGTTGCGTTTTCAGACATAATATTCCTCCTTGTTATAGAACTTAACCATAAGTCCTTTATTGTTCAGATATTATAAAATATAATTGTGAAAAAATAAAGAACATCTGGATTAATGTGGTAAAATACGAAAGAAAGATATTACAGATTAGTAAGATTAAGGAGATTGATATGAAAACACTTATAGTGACAGGGGGAAGTCTTGATATAAGCTGGGCAAAGGATTTTGTCAGGACAATAAATGCTGAATACATAATTGCAGCTGACAGTGGTCTTAAATATATTGATGAACTCGGACTTGTGCCGGATATGATACTGGGGGATTATGACTCAGTAGAAGATGGACTGCTTGATAAGTATAAAAGTATAGATATTAAGACTTATCCTAAAGAAAAGGATTATACAGATACGCATATTGCTATTATAAATGCATTGAAAGCCGGAGCGTCAGTTATATATATACTTGGGGCGACAGGTACAAGGATGGATCACACATTTACCAATATATGCAATATGAAGGCTGCACTTGACAGTGGCGTACCATGTTTTATATGTGACAGTCACAATAAAATATATCTTATAAATGACAAGATGGGAGAAGTGAAAGTGTCCAAAACAGGACAGTATGGTGATTATGTATCATTTGTTCCACTATCTGAAGAAACAATTATAAGCCTTGCAGGATTTAAATATGTGCTTGATGATTATATACTTCATCAGGGCTTAAGCATATGCCAGAGTAATGAAATTAAAGAAAATGTGGCGGTTATAAATATAAAAAAAGGACTTGTGATTGTATTTGAAACAAAGGACTAAAAATACTTGTAATTATTGGCAGATTGTAATAAAATTAACAAAGAGTTGCGCAATAGCAACGTAAAAAACAAGGGAGGTCTCGTAATGAGTAATACAACACAGGCATTATCAAGGATTGAAGCAATACTTGATGATAGCAGCTTTGTTGAAATCGGTGCTGGTGTGACTGCCAGATCTACAGATTTTAACATTCAGGAAAAGAAGGCTCCATCCGATGGTGTTATTACAGGATACGGAGTTATTAATGGTAATCTTGTGTATGTATACAGCCAGGATGCAACTGTTCTTAATGGTTCTATCGGTGAGATGCATGCTAAGAAGATTTCAGCACTTTATGATTATGCTATGAAGATGGGAGCTCCTGTGATAGGTCTTATTGACTGCGCAGGTTTAAGACTTCAGGAAGCAACAGATGCTCTTGAAGGTTTCGGTACAATTTATAAGAAGATGTCTATTGCATCAGGTGTTATTCCACAGATTACAGCAGTTTACGGTAACTGTGGCGGTGGACTTGCAATTCTTTCTTCATTATCTGATTTTACATTTATGGAAGATAGCAAGGCCAAGCTTTTTGTTAACAGCCCTAATGCATTAGATGGTAATAATGAATCAAAGCTTGACTCAGCGTCAGCTAAGTTCCAGGCAGAAGCAGGAGTTGTTGATTTTACAGGAGATGAGGAGACTATTGCTAATGGTGTAAGACAGTTAGTTTCTATGCTTCCTGCTAACAACGAAGAGGATGCTGCAGTTTCTGCAACAACAGATGATCTTAACAGAGCATGCCCGGATATGGCAGCAGAGATTGCTGATCCTGCATTAGCTCTTTCAGATATTGCTGATGATAATGTATTTGTTGAAGTTAAGGCTTCATATGCTAAAGAAATGGTTACAGGATTTATTCAGGTAGATGGAATTACTATTGGTGCTGTAGCTAACAGAACAGCTCTTTATGATGAAGAGGGTGAAGTGGCTGAAAAGTTTGAACCGGTTCTTACAGTTAAGGGCGCTTACAAGGCAGAGAATTTTGTTAATTTCTGTAATGCATTTGAAATTCCTGTACTTACACTTACTAATGTTAAGGGATTCGAAGCTACAGTGGCAGCTGAGAAGGGAATTGCAATTGCAAGTGCCAAGCTTACATATGCATTTGCTAACGCAGATGTACCTAAGGTTAATGTTATCACAGGTGAGGCTTATGGAAGCGCATATGTTTCTATGAACTCTAAGTCTTTAGGTGCTGACCTTGTCTACGCATGGCCAACAGCTTCTATCGGAATGATGGATTCACAGCTTGCAGCAAAGATTATGTATGCTGATGAGATAGCAGCCGCTTCTGATGTGGCAGCAACTGTTTCAGAGAAAGCAGCTGAATATGCTAAGTTACAGTCAAGTGTTGAGTCAGCAGCAGCAAGAGGATATGTTGATGCTGTTATTGACCCGGAGAATACAAGACAGTATGTAGCCGCTGCATTTGAAATGTTATTTTCAAAGAGAGAGGTTCGTCCTGATAAGAAGCATGGAACAGTTTAATTAAGAGGTGACAATATGAAGAAGACTAATTTGAAAAGATTCTTATTGTTATTCTGCATGTTAGCCTGCGTATTCAGTATGACAGCCTGTGGTAATGCACAGATTGATACTAATACAGCTAAAGAATCCATTAAAGATAACGAGGTTGCTTATGTTGAGAATTACCTCAAGGACTGGGCAAAGGATATGATTCTTTACCTTGACAGCAATCAGGGTGAAGCAGGAACAGATGCTCTTATTGCAGATGCAGAAGCAGGAATAACCCTTAATGATGTTAACAGTAAGATGTATATTGTTAACCAGCAGGGAATGAATGTTAAAACAATAGGATTATACAATAGCTGGAACAGCACTAAAGATGAACTTGGTGAACTCAAAGAGTCTGTTGATGTTAACAACATTAATGTAAAGGTCAGTGATGAAACAAGTGAATTATGTACTATTTCAGTTAAACTTAAATTCGAAAAGAGAGTATGTACATTCGAATTCGTAATCAATACAGATTACACACTTGAAAGTGGAGCTATTAATCCATCATACACAACAGGTGAGAAGATGGGTAAGGCCGGAATGAATACACTTATTGGTATGGGAACTGTATTTGTAGTTCTTATATTCATTTCATTCATTATTTCTCTGTTCAAGTATATAAGCGTATATGAGAACAGAAAGAAAGAACAGAAAGAAGACACAGCTTCTGTTGGTGTTGATAATGCTATAGCACAGATTGTTTCTAATGAAGAAGAAAATGTTGAGGACGATCTTGACTTATTGCAGTTATTACTGCAGCAATTGCAGCATCAGAAGGAACATCTACGGATGGTCTTGTTGTCCGCTCAATTAGAAAGGTTAATAATAGGAGGAAATAATCATGAAGAACTATACAATTACAGTTAATGGTAACGTATATGATGTTACTGTAGAAGAAGGAACAGGCAGTGCAGCTCCAGCAGCTAAGGCAGCACCTAAGGCAGCAGCACCAGCAGGTGCTCAGGGAGCAGTTAAAGTTAACGCTCCAATGCAGGAAAGATTCTTAAGGTTAATGCAACAGCAGGTGCTGCTGTAAAGAAGGGCGATGTATTGGTTGTCCTTGAAGCTATGAAGATGGAGAATGAAATCTGTGCTCCTCAGGATGGCACAATTGCAACTGTTGAGTGTGCAGCTGGTGATTCTGTAGAGTCAGGTAAGGTATTAGTTTCATTAAATTAATTATGATACTGATATAAAGTGACTTACGGAGGTATAAGATGAGTTATATTATAACAACTTTAGGAAACCTCGTTCACCAGAGTGCATTCTTCGGACTTACATGGGGTAATTACCTTATGGTTCTGGTTGCGTTTGTTTTCCTTTATCTTGCAATTAAAAAAGGATATGAACCTCTGCTCTTAGTACCTATTTCTTTTGGTATGCTTCTTGTAAACCTTTATCCTGACATTATGTTAGCAATAGAGGATTCAAGTAACGGTGTAGGTGGTTTGTTACATTATTTCTATTTACTTGATGAATGGAGTATTTTACCATCACTTATTTTCTTAGGTGTTGGTGCTATGACTGATTTTGGTCCATTGATTGCTAACCCGGCAAGTTTCCTGCTTGGTGCAGCAGCACAGTTTGGTATCTTTGCAGCATATCTTATGGCTATTCTTATGGGATTCCCAGATAAGGCAGCAGCAGCTATATCAATTATTGGTGGTGCAGATGGTCCTACTTCAATATTCCTTGCAGGTAAGCTTGGTCAGACTAAATATATGGGACCTATTGCAGTAGCAGCATATTCATATATGTCACTGGTTCCTATTATCCAGCCACCAATTATGAAGCTTTTAACAACTAAGAAGGAAAGAGAAGTTAAGATGGAACAGTTAAGACCTGTTTCTAAGCTTGAGAAGATTCTTTTCCCTATAGTAGTTACTGTAGTAGTAGTACTTATTCTTCCTACAACAGCACCACTTGTTGGTATGCTCATGTTAGGTAACCTTTTCAAGGAAAGTGGAGTTGTTAAGCAGCTTGCAGAGACAGCTTCTAATGCACTTATGTACATAGTTGTTATTATCCTTGGAACATCAGTTGGTGCTACAACAAGTGCAGAAGCATTTCTTAACCTTGATACATTAAAGATTGTTGCATTAGGACTTATTGCATTCGCATTTGGTACTGCAGCAGGTGTGTTATTTGGTAAGATTATGTGTCTTGTTACACATGGTAAGGTTAATCCGCTTATTGGTTCAGCAGGTGTATCTGCGGTTCCTATGGCAGCCAGAGTTTCGCAGAAGGTTGGTTCTGAGGCAGATCCTTCTAACTTCCTTCTGATGCATGCTATGGGACCTAACGTTGCCGGTGTTATTGGTACAGCGGTTGCAGCCGGTACATTTATGGCCATGTTTGGCGTTATGTAAAAGGAGGATATTATGGCAGAACAGGTTAAAAAACCTTTAAAGATTACTGAGACAGTATTGCGTGATGCACATCAGTCCTTAATTGCTACAAGAATGACAACAGAGCAGATGCTTCCTATCGTAGATAAGATGGATAAGGTTGGTTATCATTCAGTAGAGTGCTGGGGAGGAGCTACATTTGATGCTTCACTCAGATTCCTTAAGGAAGATCCATGGGAAAGACTTCGTAAGCTTAGAGATGGATTCAAGAATACTAAGCTTCAGATGCTTTTCAGAGGACAGAATATATTAGGTTACAATCATTACGCAGATGATGTAGTTGAGTACTTTGTTCAGAAGTCAATTGCTAACGGTATTGATATTATCCGTATTTTCGACTGCTTTAACGATTTAAGAAATCTTGAAACAGCAGTAAAGGCAGCTAAGAGAGAAAAAGGACATGCACAGATTGCACTTTCTTATACAATCGGTGATGCCTATACACTGGATTATTGGAAAGAAACAGCAAAGAAGATTGAAGATATGGGTGCAGACTCTATCTGTATCAAGGATATGGCAGGTCTTTTACTTCCATATAAAGCAACAGAACTCGTACAGGCATTAAAGGAAGGTTCTTCACTGCCGATTCAGATGCATACACATTATACATCTGGTGTTGCTTCCATGACCTATTTAAAGGCAGTAGAAGCCGGTGCAGATGTTATTGATACAGCAATGTCACCGTTCTCAATGGGTACAAGCCAGCCTGCAACAGAAGTTATGGTAGAAACCTTTAAGGGCACACCGTATGATACAGGACTTGACCAGAATCTGCTGGCTGAAATCGCTGAATACTTCCGTCCGATGAGAGAGGAAGCATTAAAGACAGGTCTGATGAATACAAAGGTTCTCGGCGTAAATATCAAGACACTCTTATATCAGGTACCGGGTGGTATGTTATCAAATCTTGTATCCCAGTTAAAGGATGCAGGTGCAGAAGACAAGTATCAGGCTGTGCTTGAAGAAATTCCGAGAGTTCGTAAGGATTATGGTGAACCGCCTCTGGTTACACCGTCATCACAGATTGTCGGTACACAGGCTGTATTAAATGTATTACAGGGTGAACGTTACAAGATGATTACAAAAGAATCCAAGAAGGTTCTTGCAGGTGAATTCGGACGTACCGTTAAGCCGTTTAATAAAGAAGTACAGAAGAAGGCAATCGGTGATACAGAGCCGATTACGTGCCGTCCGGCTGATTTGATCAAGCCACAGTTAGAAGGCTTCAAAAACAGTCCGGTTGTTCAGAAGTACAAGCAGCAGGATGAAGACGTATTGTCATACGCATTATTCCCGGCAGTTGCTGAAGAATTCTTTAAGTACAGAGAAGCGCAGCAGACAAAGGTTGACCCAAAGGCTGCTGATACAGAAAATAAGACATATCCGGTATAATAATCTGATGTCGGATTCAGCAGTGGATATCATTGGATATCATTGTTGAGTTAGCTTATAAAGGGAGATTCAAAAGAATCTCCCTTTTTGTAGGTTGTGCGCTTTCATATCATATAGAAATACACAAAAAATACAATTTTCTTAGGAAAAAATACCCATGACACCTTGAATACAGGAAAAAAGTATAGTAAAATCGGTACCTAACATAAACAAGGAGGCAGAACGAGAATGGAACAAAATGAAAGAAACAAAAACTTATCACTAAAGAAAAAATTATTTATATCCCATGGCATTATTATTGCAACAGCGGCAGTGATAGCGGTACTGTTACTTGTGGGGTTAAATATTGTAAAGGGAAATGTAAGCGGTATTTTTAACGGTCCGCTTGCCAATATTGACAGTGTAGGCAAAGTGCGCTACGGCATTACGGATTTACAGCGTGCGATAAACAGAATTCTGACTGAGGATTCATCACAGGTTGGGAACAGCTATGTGAATTTTGAAAAGACCGTCACAGAAGATGTCAGTCTGATTACAGATTCTGTACAGCAGATGCAGAACCGGAAGATGAATACAGAAAGTACAGCGCTGTTAAATCAGATAGCGTCAAAGATTGATGAAGGCGAAAAGGTCAGAAGCACGTTAATGACACAGATTAAGGCAGGTCGTTACAGCGAGGCGGTTGAATTAAATAATAATACATATCTGCCGATTGTAAATGACATTAAAAGCCTTTCTGAACAGCTGGAAACTCGATTGATAAGACTGCGGTTAATTATTATACGATGTCAAAATATACTGGTGTCGGAATGACCGTGGCAGGTATTTTACTGCTTATCGCAGGCGTGGTATTTGGACTGCATGTTACACGCAAGATGGCCGGTGCTATTGTAGAACCGGTACAGGAGATTACAGAAGCTGCCAAAATCATGTACAGCGGAGATATGTCTGTCGGAGAACGGATTACCTATGAATCCGATGATGAAATCGGACAACTTGCGGATGCACTGCGCGGTACAACGAAAAATCTCTCCGATTATGTAAATGAGATTTCAGCAATCTTACAGCGTATGGCAACCGGAGATTTGACAGAGGACAGCGATGAAATTACAGATTTCCTCGGTGATTTTGCAAGTATTAAAGAGTCTTTTGTACATATCTTAAAGCGTTTTAACAGTACTCTGACGAATATCCAGACAAGTGCGGATGAGGTTGAAGAAGGGGCAAACGGTATATCCCAGTCTTCGCAGGCACTTGCAGAGGGCGCAACTGATCAGGCAAGTGCAATCCAGCAGTTAGATGCTACAGTGACTTCGGTAGCCAATATGGCAACGGAAAGTGCCAGGGAAACGCAGCAGGCATATGATGATATTCAAAAGACCGTTTCAGATGCAGAGCAGGAAAAGGAAAAAATGAAAGAATTGACCGATGAAATGCGCCGCATTTATGAAATCTCCAGCGAAATCGATAATATTATTGTAACAATAGAAAATATTGCCTCACAGACAAATCTGCTTTCATTAAATGCTTCAATTGAAGCAGCAAGAGCCGGAGAAGCCGGAAAAGGCTTTGCGGTTGTTGCAGACCAGATTGGTAAGCTGGCGGCAGACAGTGCGGATTCTGCGGCAGAAACCAAGGAATTAATCAGCAAAACCGTTCAGGAAATTGAAAAAGGCAATGCAGTTACGGAAACCGTTTCCAAGTCTTTTGACAGAGTAATTGCGAGCATGAACACCTTTGCAGATGTGGCACATCAGATTAATGAAACAGCCGTCAATCAGGCATCTGCCTTAGAACAGGTCAATCAGGGAATCGACCAGTTATCGGCGGCAGTACAGAATACGGCTTCTTCATCAGAAGAAAGTGCGGCAATCAGCGAACAGTTATCCGCCAAGGCAGAAGAACTGGATACACTGGTAAGAAAATTCAAACTGTATGCATAGTAAAAATATCCCGGCTTAGGCAGACTGCAAAGCCGGGATATTTTTTATTTTATCTTATTTTTATGTCATTTGTTTTTTGTGTCAATACAACGGTTATAACTGTTGTATGTATTTATTTATCCATTTTCTTTTTGTTTGTAATCAGCAGTGTTACACAGCCAAGAACAGCGGCAAAAAGAAGAAGTCCGTAGACAGCGACAGATGTTGTATCACCGGTAGCCGGTTCCTGTGTGTTGTTTTGTGTCGCAGTATCTGTTGAAGCAGCGGCAGTTTTTGTGGCTGTTGTTGTTTTGGTAGAAGTTGCAGGCTGGACAGCCGCTGTTGTAGCAGGTTGAGCCGGTTTTGTAGCAGGCTGAGTCGTAGCCGCTTCCGTTGTAGCATTTTCAGCCGGCTTCGTAACAGGCTGAGTCGTAGCCGCTTCTGTCGTAGCGGTTTCGGTTGGCTTTGTAACCGGCTGTGTTGGTTTTGTAGTAACGGTTATATTTGCAGCGCTGCTCATGGTAGAACTGTTGTCATCATATACAACGACATAGTAGCTTCCCGCATCATTGCCTGAAATATTATCAAAGCGGATAGAAGAAGCCGTTGCATTGGTTATGGCAGAACCGTTTTTAAACCACTGATAAGATAATGTTCCGTAGCCGGAAGCCGTAACAGAGAGTTCTCCACTCTCCCCCTCTGTCAGTGAAAGAGAAGCAGGCTGTGCGGAAATCTGAAGTCTAGGCATAACCGTAACGGTTGCGGTGTCGCTTGTGACGCTGCTTACACCGTTAGAAACGACAACGGTGTAATCTCCGGCATCACTTTCGGCAAGTGCAGAGAAATTCAGTGTAGATGAAGTTTCACCGGTAAGAGCCGTACCGTCTTTATACCACTGATATTGATTAGAACCGCCCGTTCCCTGTACAGCAACATTTAAAGAATAACTGCTGCCGGTAATTCCCTTAAAGGATTTCGGCTGGGTGAAAAGCTTAATAGGATCCGGTGCACTTGTTTTGCTGACATAAACGGAAACAAGCGGGTGCATAACAATGTCATATCCCGCAGGCGTGGTAATAGTAAAATGATAGTTAATATAATAATATAAGTGGGAACCGCTGTCCACAAGTGTTGTATCCAGTATAATCTGATTGGATGACGCATCAAAAGTGTACCCGTCTGCTTCAACCGGAGCGACAGGTGTGCCGTCAATATTGATAACCGGGTTGTCAATTACACAGGTTTCCTGTGTATATGGCAGAAATTCCTTTACAATTTTAGTGTATGGTCTGGTCGGGAAGGAATCACTTCCTTCTGCCATACGGATAGGCCAGTTGGTTAAATGCGGCAGACGGGACATAAAGCGGTAGTCCATAATATTTGTAGAGCTGATACCCAGTGTTTTTAAGCTGGTCATTTGTCCGAGTGTGTCGGTCATGTCATTGGCAACTGGACAGCCGTAAAGTGTCAGTTCCTTTAAAGTACCGTTGTGTGACAACAGGAAATCAACATTTGAAAAACGGTTATATGCCAGAATTAAGGTTTCAAGCTTTGTAAGCGAATCAAACATTGAAGAATACTCGTCTGTTACATAAGCGTATGCTAAATCCAGATATTTCAGATTCGTAAGGCTTGAAATTGTGTCCACATTAGAATCAGCGTTTTTATCGGTGATTTTAACACCGTCCAGACAAAGTCTTGTGATAGACGGAACTGCTTTTAACGGGCTGATATCATTTACAGATGTGCATTTTTCGAGTTCTACATCATTTAAAGTATCCGTTACCGGAATTTTAGAAATATCTGTCAGGTTGTAGCAGTCACTTAAATCCAGAAAGTGCAGTTTTGTTAATGCCGTAATATCCGGCAGTACCGTAAGTTTGGAATCGGTAATCCGTAAGGTTTTCAGATTCACACAGTACTCAAGACCTGTGTAGTCGGTAATGTGTGTGTCGTCAGAATCTGTTAATTTTAAAGCAGTGAGCGATTCAAGCTGTTCCTTTGTAATATCGGCAGAAGAATCTTCAACGTTTAAAGCGCTGTTTAAAGCGGCTTTCATATTGACATCGGGAATGTCTACGATGTCGGACGAAGCTGCCCAAATCTGCGGAAGCTTTGCAAATTCTGTACAGAACGGAATCACCATAAGACAGGCAAGCAGTACGCACAGAATTTTCTTAAAATTGTGTTTCATAATTTTCCTTTCCTCCTAAAAATAGAAATACAATGAAATTTTACCATAATGCAGTGCAAAAGTATGTGGTTATAAAGGGATAGGATAAAAGGGAATTCTAGGAAAAAAGATAGAAAGAATAGGACGGGGGATACAAATTTCCATAATGTAAAAAGTGTCCGGCAGGAATACCGGACACCGTTTAATCGTCAATCGGCTGCTCTTTTTCCGACTGTGAATCGGATAGAGAGCAAGCAATTGACGGTTATAGTACCTGATATATTATCAGTCCTTTGGCAGGCTCTGCATATATTCATGCATGGACTCTGCTACGATCTTGCTGTGGGCAACAGCTTCAACAACAGTACGTGCACCGTTTACAACGTCACCGGAAGCAAAGATCCCCGGTCTTGAAGTGTGACCGGTTTCATCGGCATCCAAAAGACCCCTGGCTGTGGATTTTAAGCCTTCGGTGGTATTGACAATACGGTTCTGTGGTCCCTGACTGATAGAAATAATCGTGCTGTCGGCTTCGTAAAGCTTTTCAGTGCCTTCAACATCTGTAAAGGTACCATCTTCATTTTCAATAACATCAATAAAGATAACGCCGTTATCCTTAATTTCAACCGGACGCTTATTGTATTCAAACTGGACACCCTCTAACTGGGCATAGCTGAATTCATAGTGGCTGGGGGGGGGGGGTATTGTGGGTGCG
>ERZ859817.367-NODE-367-length-32261-cov-2.323201_pt1 | contig 32261 bp, 30 predicted proteins | sample MGYA00509986_ERZ859817 | MGnify/ENA primary metagenome ERZ859817 (study PRJEB30046, sample SAMN00715155) | human gut metagenome | study: EMG produced TPA metagenomics assembly of the A metagenome-wide association study of gut microbiota in type 2...
CGATGAGCCATAACATATCCATAAGGCTCACCTACTTTTCACTATGGCCTGCCGGACCGCGGTCGTCGTGGTGACTGTCCTGCCCCGTCGGGACCGACTGGGTCTTGGGGACGCCGGCCTGGGCGACAGCGCGCGCATGTCCGTGTCGGCCATGATATTCTTCATATTATAATAGTCCATGACGCCTAACTTGCCTTCGCGCAGGGCCTGGGCCAGAGCCAACGGGACTTCGGCCTGGGCTTCGACGACTTTGGCCTGCATTTCCTGGGTATAGGCCTGCATTTCCTGCTCTTTGGCCACAGCCATGGCCCGCCGTTCTTCGGCCTTGGCCTGGGCGATCTGCTTGTCCGCTTCGGCCTGGTCCATCTGCAACTGTGCGCCGATATTCTTACCTACGTCTATATCGGCGATGTCGATCGAAAGAATTTCGAACGCCGTTCCCGCATCCAATCCCTTCTCCAGCACCACGCGGGAGATCGAATCGGGATTCTCCAGCACGATCTTGTGCGACTGTGCCGAGCCGATCGACGAAACGATACCTTCGCCGACACGTGCCAGAACCGTTTCCTCACCGGCACCGCCGACCAACTGCTTGATATTGGCCCGCACCGTAACGCGCGCCTTGGCGATCAGCTGAATACCGTCCTTGGCCACTGCAGCTACCGGCGGAGTATTGATGACTTTGGGATTGACCGACATCTGTACCGCTTCGAATACATCGCGGCCCGCCAGATCGATCGCCGTAGCCATCTTGAAATCGAGCATAATATTGGCTTTCTGGGCCGACACCAGCGCATGCACCACATTGGTCACGTTACCTCCGGCCAGATAGTGGGCTTCGAGCTCGTTGGGATTGAGTTCCAGACCGGCCTTCGTACTCTCGATCATCGACGATACGATCGTCGAGGGCGGCACCTTGCGCCAGCGCATCAAGATCAACTGCAACAAACTGATCCGCACGCCCGACACCAGTGCCGAAAACCACAAGCCTACGGGAATGAAGTAAAAAATAAGCCAAATCGCAAAAAGCGAAACGAAGACGATTAATGCAATGATACCGATTTCCATCTTTTATCTATTTAATGTGTTTGCGTACGATTATATTGAAATTTTCGAAGCCGACGACTTCTACCTCCCGGCGGGGATCTATGTAACTGTCCATGGACTTGGCTTCGTAAATCTTACCGCCGATCTCCACTTTGCCCATCGGGGCCAGGCGCGAAACGGTCATTCCCGTATCTCCGACACGGACACTCTGCTGCACCGGTTCGGGCATCACAGAGGAATCGACCTTCTGTTTCAAAGAGAAACGGCGCCAGGTTTTGGATCGCAGCGAAACGACAGTCGCCACGAACGAAAGGACGAGAACCACGGCGACGACGATTCCGCCCGCCAAAGGACCATAATCCCGGAAAGCGATATAAATGGCACCGCCGTAGCTGACCAACGCGAGAATCGCCCCGATCGATACGCCCGGCAGCAGGACGAGCTCCGCCACCAAAAACAGTAACCCGAAAAAGACCAGCAGAACGATAAAAAACATATTCACAGCATTAAAAATTACCGAAAAAGATCGGAGTAACCGGTTCGCAGGCCGAATTTCCACCCGATGCACCGATATACGTCCGAATACGGACCTACATTCTTTTGGGTGAAGATACGCAAAAAATTCGATTATTCAGCAATTTCCGTCACTTTTACCGATAATTGAGGATCGGCGGCGCGAATCGCGGCAACCGCCTGATCCGCGACAGCCTTGTTGTCGAACTGTCCGACGACGAAAAGATCCGCCCCCACGCGGGACAGGTCGCAGCCGGGAGCGGCCTGCGCGATCGCCTGCTTCACGGCATCCGACAGATTCTGCTCACTGGAGATCTCCACCCGGAAAACGGCCATTTCAGCCTCAGGGGTCCGTGTCAGATTGGTATATTCCCCGTCGTACCACACGGCCAGTTCCGGACGGCGGAATCCTTTCGTCCGCAGCAACTCCTGTGCATCGACGGCTTCGGCCTTGGTCGCGAAACCTCCCGCGAAATAGCGGTAACGCCCTACGTCGGTCTTCAATACATAGAGCGGAGAAGCGTTACGGAAAATGGAGATATTCTGTTTGTACTTATACTCCCCGAGCAAGATTCGGTAGATCACTCCATGCTCATAGACAGGACAGTCCGGAATCGGCTTTTTATACGTATAGCGCCCCGCAACAAATTCGACCGGCTCGTAATCGAGGAAATAGCGTTCCGTAATCTCCGGCTTCGGAAGACGAAAATCTATCGTCTGAAGCTGTAAAGCCACCCGCTTCAAGGAATCGGATGCAAGTCCCAACCCCAGCAGCCGGGCGATTTCCCGCTCATAATCCGTCAAATAGCGTTTCCGGATATAATAATCGGGGAGCGCATCGACAAGCCCTTCGGCCTGGGCCGCAGACATCTGCCGCCGCACATCGTCCAACGCCTTCTGCTGGCGTGCCTGCTGTTCTCTGCAATTCAACTTATCCAGGATATAATCGTAAGCATAGCTCTTGTTATCATACACATATCCCCATACGGCCGTCAGCGAATCCCGCAAAACCCGGCCCAGGTTGGCTACCGTGCGGTAACGACCGAAAAGATCGACAGCCGCCTGCTCCGTACGAACGGTATCGTACTGCTGCTTCAAAAGAGTCTGCTGCCGGTAGTTCTCCAGCAGGCGCCCGGCACATCCGGCCACCTCCGCCTCCATGCGCTGCGCCCGGAGCAGAGCCTCGTAATCACGTGCCGGAAGATTCTCACGGAAATAACCGTTGAACACGAGATTCCGACTCTGCTGCGATTCGGGAGTCTGCGTGATAAGAGATTTTTCCGTTTCGGCCGCCGGAACATAATCGGGATGTTCGGTCAGCCAAGCCTGCTCGATGGCGTTGATCCGGGCCGCGACCTGCGTACGGAGTCCCTGGGCAGAGAGCATTTCGCTTTCGAGCGAGAGAATCTGAGCGCCGTAAGTCTCCTGTGCGGCCGGATTTTCCCGCAGCATCGCACGCAGTCCTGCAATCCGGGTCTGCATCTCGTCGATCCGGACCTGCAACCGACTGTCCTGATCCCGAAGCGCAACGTATTCCGAATTCGACTGCAGGGCAGGAATACCGGGCCCCGCCGGGTCGGAAGCTCCTCGCACGATAACGACCGAGAAGGTCAAAAATAAACCGATCAATAACTTATGCCACATCATTTCCACCATCTGATTAACAAGAATTGCAACAATCCGAATATCTCCAGACGTCCCAACAACATAAGCGCCGTGAAGATAAATTTCACGATCGCCGGCAAATCACCGTAGTTGGCCATCGAATTAACCCCTCCAAATCCCGGACCTACATTGCCGATAGAAGCCACGCACCCCGAAAAACTGGTCATCAGATCTACGCCGAAAAGCGTACAGAGAATCGTTCCGATGAGAATGAGAAGCAGGTAGGCCACGATGAAAAGCGACACCGTATGCAGCACGCCCGCTTCCTGAATCACACCGTCCATCTTGAGCCGGATGACGGCATTCGGATGCTGCTGCTGCTTCACCCGGATGTAAAGCATCTTCAGAGCCATCAATGCTCGATTGGCCTTCATACCACCCGAGGTGGAACCCGCACAAGCGCAGATCAACGAGCCCAGTATCAGCAAAATAATTGCGAACGGAGTCCACAGGCTGGAATCGGCCGTAGCGAAGCCGGAAGTCGATGTCACGGAAACAAACTGGAACGACGCGAAACGCAGCGATGACCTGAACGTAGGATAAATATCGGCGATATATAAACTCAGGGCGATCAGCAGGCTTCCCAGAATCAACATTCCGAGATAAAACAAAGTGACTTCGCTACGGAAAATATTGTTGCGCTTACCGGTAACGGTCGCATAGATCAAACCGAAATGGATGCCTGAAATACCCATCGCGAAGATGAGTACCATGTCGATCATCGCACTGTCGTAAAAGGCGACACTGGTATTTTTGGTTCCGAACCCGCTGGTCGCACAGGCCGACATCGAATGACATACGGCATCGAACCAGTTCATTCCGGCGAATTTCAGCATGAAAGTGAAAAATATCGTAAGTCCGACATAGACGAACAACAAGATCTGAACCACCATCTGAGCCCTGTAACGATAATTGTCCCGGGCCAGGGTGGACATCTCGACACTCGAAAGCATCATTTTGCTGGTACCCAGTGCAGGCAGGATCACCAGCGCGAACATCACCACGCCCATACCTCCGACCCAGGTCGAGGACATCCGCCAGAACTGCAATCCCCGGGGCAGCGCCTCGACATTTTGCAAAATCGAAGATCCTGTGGTCGTAAAGCCCGAAACAGTTTCGAACCAAGCATTTATCACGCTGAACTCACCGCCCCAGATCAGGTAGGGAAACATACCGACGACGCAGGCGAGCAACCATGAACCGACCACGATGCAAAACCCCTCCTTATTGGTGATCCGATCCTGCTTTTCCACGAAAATGAGCGGGAAGCCCCCCAACAGCGCCGTCAGCAGAGCCGAGAGCAGCAACGGGTAAAACGCGGAATCCATGTGGTTGACATAGGAGATCCCTGCCGAAACGAACATAAAGAATGCCAACAACAGCATAATCATTCCCACGTATCGCAATATCACATTGACCCGCATGACTCTCTACGCTTTATTTTGTTTCAGCATGGCGACGAGTGCCTCGATTTTTTCCTTGAGTTCCAGGATTTCGTCCTTACACTCGGCTTTCACGGCAAAGGGTATCCTGAAGGTCAGATACTGTCCGAGCCCCTTGTTCATCGCCACGATCGGATTGACACAGTAGAGCATCGTAAAGTAAAAGAGCATCAACACTGTAGCGATCATCACCACCAGCGATATCAGCACGGGAGTAACGGCCCGGTAAGCGTTTTTCTTGAGCTGCTCGGCCCGCGGAGCCAGCGAACTCTGCGTCGAAGTCATATAGTCCCGAACCGCCGTGACGACCTTTTCGTACTGTTTTTCATAATATTCGTTGTACCACACCTCTCCCGACTCGTCCCCTGCCTTCGGGGATTCGGTCGCGAGAAACATCTTGGTCAGCACCAGCAACTCGGTAGTCGCACCCGTCAGGGAGTCGAGCGCCGAGCGGTCCAACGCTCCTTTCTGGGCCGTAGCCACCGCATGTTCCAACCGCTGCATTCCCGTGCGGCACAGGCTATCGTAACTCGCATCTTGCAGGATCGCCAAATGCACGATCGCCACGTTTTGATCATGCACGGCGCCGAGCATCTCCTTGGCGAGCTCCACATTCCGCTGGTTGGCTTTCAAAATCTCCTCGGTGTCGTAGCTCAAGTGACTCAGCTCGAAAAAAGAGATCATCCCCGAGGCGAACAACAACCCGACGATACTCAAGAAAGCAATGGATATTCTTCTTCGAATTCCCGTCATACGCGTTTAACTGTTAAAATCGTCCCAAACCGCCCGTATCGGCAGGGCAGTCCCCCCACCCGAACATATCCGGAGCGATGCAACAAATATAATGCAAGGCAAGGGCAAAAGCAAACTTGTTTGAATCTTACCGAGCTACAAGCCGTATTCCGAAAAACAGTTCAAGGCGTAACCAATGCCGAATCCGGCAGACTACACCGCAACTCGTTCTTACAAAAACGACCGGACGGTACGGCAAGCCCAGCCGCCGCCCGCCCGAAATACAGGCCATTTTCGCAAAATACAATGCGGCCCGGAGGCAAGGCCGCATCCGGCCGGAATGCCGAAACGAAATTCACCCGAACCTTCGCCTGATACAAATATACGAAGAAATCGCTAATTATCCACGATTTCGCCTTCGAGATCGTTCGCATCGTCCATACGCCCCAGCCGCACCCGGCAAATCGTGTTGATCCGACTCCGGTCGTAGGGGGCCTTGACCGGCGGTAGTTGCCCGTATAGCCGAACATCATCCCGCCCCGCATCGTGCTCTCGAACAACACCTCGTCCGTCGTACCTTCGGCCCGGGCGCAGAATTCGCCGTGCAGTCGGCGGCAAAGCTCTTCCAGCTCCTCCACGCGCCGTGTAGCCACCGAAGGCTGCACTTTGTCCGGAAAATCGACGGCCGGCGTGCCGGGACGCTCCGAGAAGGGGAAAATATGCAAATAGGCCGGTGCAAGGCGCTCCAGGAACTCGTAGGTCGTACGGAAATCGGACTCCGTCTCACCGGGAAAACCGACGATCACGTCGATCCCGATAAAGGCGTCCGGCATCAGGCGCCGCACGGCCTCGATCCGCTCGGCGAATTTTTCGGTCGTATAGCGGCGGCGCATCCGTGCAAGCACGCTGTCCGAACCGCTCTGAAGCGGGATATGAAAGTGATGCTGGAATTTAGGTGACGAAGCGCAAAACGCTATTATCTCATCCGTTAAAAGATTCGGCTCTATCGAAGATATACGGTAGCGTTCGATGCCTTCGACCTCGTTCAGGGCCCGCAGCAGATCGATGAACCGCTCACCCGTCGTGCGTCCGAAATCGCCCGTATTGATCCCCGTGATGACGATCTCCCGCTGTCCCGCAGCGGCGATTTGTTCGGCTTCCTTCACCAGATCGGCGATCGGCATATTGCGGCTGGCGCCCCGCGCATAGTGGATCGTACAGTAGGCGCACTTATAGTCGCAGCCGTCCTGCACTTTCAGGAACGCGCGGGTACGGTCGCCGCTCGAAAAGGCGGCGAAGAAATTGGTCAGCTCCTCCGCGTCGCAACTGGTGAACTGTGCGGGCCCCTTGCCCGCAAGAGCCGCTACACGCCTGAAAAGTTCGCCCTTGTCGTTGTTGCTCAGCACCAGATCGACCCCTTCGATCGAGGCGATCTCCTGCGGTTTGAGCTGGGCATAGCAACCGGTGACGACAATAATCGCCGCCGGGTTGCGCCGATGGATTTTACGGATCAGGTTACGGCATTTCTTGTCGGCATGTTCGGTCACAGAACAACTGTTGATGACCGAAATATCCGCCGCTTCCGAAACCCCGACCCGGATGAAGCCGCCCGCTTCGAATTCACGGGCGAGGGTAGAGCTCTCCGAAAAGTTGAGCTTGCAGCCCAAGGTGTGAAAATTGACTCTGCGTCGCTGCATATTTCTGCTGTAAATTTGAGCGAAAGTACGAAAAACTATGCGAATCCGACCATTTTATCGGCAAAAATCACACACACGTCCGGATAAAAGAGCAGGGGCGCCCTGCAACGGGCACCCCTGCGACATACATCAAAACAGGGCGATCTACTCCTCTCTCACGGGTTGCATCACGGCTCCGCCCACAGGCTGTACGGGCCGGTTTTCCCACAGATCGCCGAAAGATCTCATCGACCGGCAACTGCCGCGCGTGTGCATGGCGGACGGCAACTGCGGTTTGTTATCGGTCTTGATCCACTGCAGGGCAAGGTATCCGAGCTGATCCATCATCGTACCGAATTCACCCGGATAAATCGCCGAATCATCGATTTGGACATCGGGTGTGAAGCCATCCGAGTAATCCCGGAAGCCCTTGGCATTTTCAATATAGAACGAAACGGGGAAAAGCAGGAAATCGTAATTGTGAAACGAGCGGACCACACCTTCCATACCTACGTTCTTACCGTTAGTGGGCATCCCGATAAGATTGACCTCAATATCAAGGCCGCGCAGACCGTTGATGACCATTTCGCTCGCCGAAGCAGTCGTTTCGCTCACAAGGACATAGATTTTCTTCAAGCCCAAAGCATGTTGCAAGGCTCTTTCGATCGGTTCGTACACGCTTTCGAACGTCTCCTTGACGCCGATCTTGTAGTCGCCACTCTCTCCGGCCTCCGTGCGGTCCTCGTTGAACGTCATATGAGCATAGAGCTGTCCCTTGTACGCCTCACCTGCGATAAGCGTACCGAGCACAGTACTCGAAAGCACATCGCCACCGTTGTTGTAACGCAGATCGAGGATCAGGTCGGTGACATTCTGTGCACGGAAACGGTCGAAAGCGGCTATCAACTCCTCATCGTAATCGACATCGAAGCCCATATAGAGCAGATAACCGGCCTTCTTGTCCGACTCTTCGATTTCGACCACTTTATCCATATAGATAGCCGGACTGGTGAAGGTCGCACTTCCGAGTTGCACATTCCCTTTCGGGGTAAGCACAGGAGTAGTCCCGTTGTCGGTCCACGTGACACTGTTCACCGTAACATCGACCGCACCGTCGTACACGGCCCGGCCCAAACTCTGATAGTTGCTTTCGGTCACCTCCTCGCCATTGACCGCCGTGATGAAGTCGCCGCGCACGAGACCGGCTTCCGCAGCCGGCGTTCCGGGGATGACGACCATGACCACAATTCCGATATAATCGTCCCCGAGTCGGGTCGCATCCAACAGATAGATACCCGAACCGACATACGCCTCGCCGGGAGTACGCGACAGAGGCGCATCGCTTTCCAAACGCGAATAGTAATACATACGTTTCTGCCCCTGCCAATGACCGTCTTCGCGGTTCACCTCGTCCTGAGCGGCTACACCGTCGAGAATCGAGAAGAAAAAGAAGTCATAACAAAGACTGTAATCGAGCGAAACATTCTCGATGGCACGATTCCAGAGATAACGGCTCTTCATGTACTCGGCAACCCATTCGTTCACGCTGCGGTATTTTCCGTCCCCCTGCTCAATTAATCCTTTGCCCTGCTTCACCACGAACGAAACCGGCGAAGCATATCCCCACACACTGACGGTAATCGTCGCGGAACGAGCTTCGGCCCGGGTATTTTTGGCAACTTTCAGACGCAGCAACGATTCGCCCGCCATACCCGAACCGGTTTGCACTTCGCACCAGTCAGCCGAACTCGGGCAGTCCAATCGCTTGCGGCGGCAAACGTGTAATTAAGCACCCCGCCTTCGATCTCGACCTGGTTTTCGGCACTCCAGGCTGCATCGGCGATTCCATTGCCCGCAAGAAGCTCTTCATCGTCGCTGCACGACACGCCGGCCGTCAGCACCAGCAGTACGACCAGCATCCATCCGAATAAATTCTTCATAACACAAGTTTTTTAGGATTAACGCATCAATCGTTCAGCCACAGCTCGACGGTTGTCCACTGCAGGTGACGCTCCGAGGTTTACGGTCACGCGCTCGGGCATGGAGAGATGTCGCACGCTCTTCACGGCAGCAGGCTCGGGCCCCTGATCGGCATCGCGCTTCAGCACGATCTCTTCCGACGCTGCGAACACCATGTCGCCCCACCACTGACTCGTACCCGACAACACACCGGGATAGTAGGTAAAGGTACCGTAATCGGTTTCTTCGACCAACTTCTTGATCGTCACTGTCAGATCATCCGACACCTCGACAGGGAAGCTGCGTACCGCATCCGTATAGCGGTCGCTAGTCGGACGTTTGGCGAAAGCGTGGAAATAGTATTGCTTACCATCGAAATTCAACATCGTGTAATCCAGTTCGTTGTTCACAGGCAGACTCGTCGAAATCGTTTCGTCGCTGGTGAACTCGATGAACCACTTCGGCCCGTAATTCGCATTGGCCTCCTCTTCGGTCGCTGCCCAGCCGTTGGCGAGCAGCTCTTCGGGGCTGGCATAATCCACTCCGCACGGCGCGAAGCCCAGAACGACCAGACGGTTCAGATCGGAATAGGCTTTCTCGGTAGCTTCGTTCACACCCGTAGCGATGGTAACGGAGAAAGTGACCGGATCACCGTTGCTGTCTTTGGTCGTCGCAGTGTATTTGCCGGGCAGCTTCGCACGCAGCTCCCCGCCTTGCTGCGGCGGTAAAAGGGTGGTGAACTCCACTATTTCGGAAACGCCCACACCTTCTGCGTTGGCCGCATAAACGCCGAACTCGTACTCGGTATTGGGCAGCAGCTCTCCACTCTCGATGACAAGTCCCTCTTCGCTCATAGCCGCAGCCACCTCCTGTTCGGTAAGCTGCGTACCGTTGTTGTAAATGACATCGCCGGCCGTAAGATTCTCATTACCGGGGCGGCCGAGCACTTCGTCGATGGAGCCCTTCGGGAAAACACCGGCCGTCATCGCTACCGCATAAGTCGCATTGACCTTGAAAGCGGCCTTGTTCCACGGAGTTTCGACAGTCTGTGTTTCGACGGCCAAAGTCGGTTTGGGGCCTGTAGGCTCTCCCGTCGTGAAGTCGTAAAGCAGAACCTTTTCGCGCAACTCCTTGTCGAAGCCCACGATACCCACCTGATATTCGGTATTGGGTTTGAGTCCCGTCGCATTGACGGTGATAGCCTTCGTACTCTCGTTCGTAAGATCGTCCCAGTGGCCGATGATCATGCGACGCACGGAAGCCTCTCCCTCGAAAGCGGTATAATCGAAATCTGCCCGAGAAGCAACCAAATAGCGGAAACGCTCGATTCCCTCCTCCGGCTCGATGGCAATATCGGCCGTCATCGAACCGATGTTACCCACGGAAACCTCGAAGTCGTAAGGCGCGACACCGGCCTTCTTGGTTTTGAAGAGGAGCGACTTCACAGCCGACTCTGCGACCTGGCCATTCTCGTCCACTTCACCGGCAATGATGATAAACTCCATGTCGGAATAGATATCCTGACGAAAATCGACGATATCGAAGAAAGTGGTATCGAAATTATAGGTTTGATCCTCGGTCGCTTCCGCACCGAAAGCACTTACATACGAATGCAGGCTTCCTCCGATTAAACTTACGATGTAATCGTAGTCGGACTTCGAAAGACAGACGTGCTTGTACTTGGTCACCCCTTCGGGCTTCATGATATGGTAGGAGAAAGAGGTAAGTCCGACACTTTCGAGCGTAATCATCTCGGTATAGGGAACATGCGTGTCGATCACCTCGGAAGCGAGATCGCTGTAAACTAAAGGATTGATGTTGCGTACCGCAACATAAAGATTGTATTCCGTGTCGCCGGCAAGATCGTTCAGATCGACCTTTACTGTTTTCTCTCCTTCGAAATAACGGACAGGTCCTCTTTCGAAGAGCGCCTCCGCATCGGCGATCGTTTCTGTGGCCGGCAATACGGCATAGACATAGTCGGAGGCATTGTTCGTATTGATTGTAAATGAAGCCGTTGTACGATTTACTTCATCTACGCTGACATCAACTGTGGGGGGGGGAGTTGTGGGTCTTTGTTTTCGACACCGTCATCACTGCACCCCGACAGTCCGCACGCTGCCAGCAATGCCAATCCGGTCAAACCGAGAAATAAAGATGTACGCATAAATGTAAAAATTTAAGAGATTAAAGATTGGTTTTGCGAATGCCGAAGAACCTATGAACAAGCATTCGTATTCAAATATACGAAAAAAAATGATATGACGCACCGAATATTCGATTTTTTAATGTCTTTCACCAAAAAGCATACGAATTCCGGTGTATGCACAGCCTGTCTTCCGACCGATACCGCTCTCTGCGGCAACCAAGGCACGGGCCCCGCAAATCGGACGGAACAAAATACGGTTGCTGCGATATAAAACGGCTCCCGGTTCTATTTTTTGTAAAAAATCCGTAAATTTGCAAACTAATGATTACCGCACCATGGAGTTTTTCAACGACCTTGTCCGATACAGCTACCTCAATCACGCTTTTTGGGCGTGCATCCTGTCGGGCATTACGTGCGGAATCATCGGCACTTACGTCGTCTGCCGGCGGCTGGTCTTCCTCAGCGGCGGCATCACGCACTCCTCGTTCGGCGGACTGGGCATCGCTTTCTACCTCGGAATCAATCCGATTCTGGGTGCGATGGTCTTCGCCGTCCTCTCGGCACTGGGGATCGAATGGGCCAACGACCGGGGCCGTATCCGGGAGGATTCGGCCATCGGCATCATCTGGTCGGTAGGTATGGCCATCGGCGTACTGTTCATGAGCCTGCGCCCGGGCTACACATCGGGCGACCTCTCGAATTTCCTGTTCGGCAGCATCGTAACGGTCACCCGCACCGATGTCCAGGCGCTCGCCGTTCTGACGCTCGTGGTAATTGTCGGCACGCTCCTTTGGCTGCGTCCGGTCATGTACGTCGCCTTCGACCGCGACTTCGCCCGCAGCCAGGGAATCCCGACCCGGCTAATCTCCTATACCATGTCGGCACTCATCGCCGTCACGATCGTACTCTCGATCCGCATCATGGGCATCGTGCTGCTGATCTCGCTGCTGACTATTCCCGTAACGATCGTCAATACGTTCACCAAATCCTTCCGCACGCTCGCACCGGCCGCCGCAGCCGTCGCCGTCGCGGGGAACCTCGCGGGACTCGCCCTGAGCTACAATTTCGAAGTTTCGCCCGGTGCGGCCATAATATTTACCCTGACCGTTACGCTTATTTTAGTAAAACTGCTAACTTTGCTCGTCAAAAAACGCCGCCGCGCCGATGAAAACCATCTATAAACTCGTTCTCAAGTCCTATCTGGGACCCATGGTGCTGACGTTCTTCATCATCATGTTCGTGCTGATGATGAATGTACTGTGGCGCTACATCGACGAGCTGGTCGGCAAAGGACTCGATCCCGGTACGATCATCGAACTGCTCTGCTACGCCACGATCAACATGATCCCGATGGCTCTGCCGCTCGCCACGCTGCTGGCGGCCATTATGACCATGGGTAATCTGGGCGAAAACTACGAGCTGCTCGCTATGAAGTCGGCGGGGATGTCGCTGCCTAAGATCATGAGGCCGCTGCTCGTGGTCGTAAGTATATTGGCTGTCGGCAGTTTCTTCATCGCCAACAACTTAGTGCCATACGCCAACAAAAAATTTTTCCGTACGATATACGACATTCGCCAGATGAACCAGACCCTCGAGTTTCAGGACGGGCTCTTCTTCAACGGCATCGACGGCATGAGCATCCGCGTCGGACACCAGAATCAGGAAACAGGGCTGCTGACCGACGTGTTGATTTACGACAACCGCAACGCATCGGGCAATATGACCACGACCGTCGCCGATTCGGGCTATATCCGGCTCTCGGACGACAAGCGCTTTCTGGAGATCACGCTCTTCAACGGCGAACGCTACGAACAGACCCGAAATTCGAGTCAGTGGTACAACAAAAGTTCCCTGCAACGCAATAAATTCGAGCTTCAGAAAGCCAATATTTCCATTTCGGGATTCGAAATGCAGCGCACGGATGCCGATCTGTTCAACAACGCCCAGACCAAAAACATCTCCGAGCTGCAATACGAAATCGACACGCTGACACAGCAGGTCAATTCGGCGACGACCCGATCCTATGACCCGTTGCTCAAGGAGCGTATCTTCGTGCGGGATACGACCGTCATAACCGACCGAAACGATTCGGTGGTCGTAGAAAAACGGGATTTCAGGCCGATGGATGCCCTCGACTCCCTGGCGACTCTCGACCTGCGCTCCAAGGACCGAATCTGGAGCCAGGCCGTTTCAGCCGCACGCAACTCCCGGTCTATGTTCTCGTTCGACGAATCGCAGGCCAAAAATGCGCTCAACCAGCTCTACCGCAGCAAGGTCGAATGGCACAAGAAATTGGCGCTTCCGGTGACGATCATCATCTTCTTCCTGATCGGAGCACCGCTGGGCGCTATCGTCCGCAGAGGCGGTCTGGGTATGCCGATCGTAATCTCGGTCATCTTCTTCGTCATCTACTACATTATCAGCAGTTCGGGCGAAAAGATGGCCAAAGAGGGCACGTGGGAGGCATTCTACGGCACGTGGCTCTCGGCCTTCGTACTGGCGCCCGTCGCCATCTACCTCACATACAAGGCCACGAACGACTCGGGGCTGCTCGACGTGGATTGGTACGTCGTAAAATTCAAGAAAATCAAGGAGAAGATCTCCGGGATATTCGCACGTTTCGCACATAAAAACAAAAAATAAAACAGACCATGAAAAACGAAAAAGTACTGAATACAATAGAAGAAGCCATCGAGGATTTCCGTCAGGGAAAAATCGTCATCGTCGTCGATGACGAAGACCGGGAAAACGAAGGCGACTTCATCATAGCAGCCGAGAAGGTGACGCCCGAAATCGTCAATTTCATGCTCAAGAACGGTCGCGGTGTGTTGTGTGCCCCGCTTTCCGAAGAGCGCTGCGCACAGCTCGAACTCAACATGATGGAGCCGAACAACACCTCGCTGCTCGGCACGCCATTCACCGTGACGGTCGATCTGCTGGGCGAAGGCTGCACCACGGGCGTTTCGATCCACGACCGCGCGGCGACCCTGCGGGCACGGCCGACCCGAAGACCAAACCCTCCGACCTGGGGCGTCCGGGGCACATCAACCCGCTCCGAGCCCGTCAGAAAGGCGTTCTGCGCCGTCCGGGACATACCGAAGCCGCCGTGGACCTGGCTCGACTGGCCGGGCTGCAACCCGCCGGAGCACTGATAGAGATCATGAACGAAGACGGTTCGATGGCCCGCCTGCCGCAACTGCTCGAAGTGGCGGAGAAATACGGCCTGAAGATCATTTCGATCGCCGACCTGATCGCCTACCGCCTGCGTAACGAATCGATCGTAGAACGCGGTGAAACGGCCGAGATGCCGACCGAATACGGCATGTTCAAAATCACCGTGTTCCGTCAGAAGAGCAACGGGCTGGAACACATGGTACTGACCAAGGGCGAATGGACCGAAGACGAGCCGGTACTGCTCCGCGTGCACTCCTCGTGCGCCACGGGCGACATTTTGGGATCGTGCCGCTGCGACTGCGGCGCACAGCTCCACGAAGCGATGCGCATGATCGAAAAAGAGGGCAAGGGCGCCGTCGTTTATCTCAGCCAGGAAGGACGAGGCATCGGACTCTTCAACAAGATCGCAGCCTACAAACTCCAGGACGAAGGACTGGACACGGTGGATGCCAACGTGCGCCTGGGCTTCGGCGTCGATGAGCGCGACTACGGCGTGGGCGCCAGCATCATCCGCGAAATGGGGATCAAACACATGCGTCTGATGACCAACAATCCGCTCAAAAGAGTAGGGTTGGAGGGTTACGGCCTGAAGATCGACGAGATCGTACCGATCGTCATCGCCCCCAACAAGTACAACGAACGCTACCTCGAAACCAAACAGGAGCGCATGCACCACAAACTCAACCTCTGCAAGCATTAAAATACAAAGATATTACCGAAGAATCGTCCGAAGGGATTTTCTCGGTTTTGCCGCAGCCCGAAATCCTTGTCCGCAAGGCATGAACGGAACGGATGGCAGAACCGCGAATGGAACCGCCGGACAGCCGGAAGCGAATTTCCGGACAGCAATATTTCAACGAAAATGAACGCCAAGGATTTGCGAATCGTCTTCATGGGTACGCCCGAATTCGCCGTGCCGTCGCTGCGTGCACTGGTGCGCAGCGGCTACAACGTCGTCGGGGTGGTCACTACTCCGGACAAACCGGCGGGACGCGGACAGAAATTGCATGAAAGCGACGTAAAGATCGCGGCCCGAGAACTCGGATTGCCGATTCTGCAACCGGAGAAGTTGCGCGATCCGGCCTTCGTCAGTACGATGGAGGAGTTGCGGCCTGACCTGGGAATCGTAATTGCCTTCCGGATGCTGCCGGAGGTCGTCTGGGCGATGCCCCGACTCGGCACCTTCAACCTGCATGCGTCGCTGCTGCCGCAATACAGGGGTGCGGCACCGATCAACTGGGCGATCATCAACGGAGAATCCAAAACGGGCGTCACCACTTTCCTATTGAACCACGAAATCGACAAGGGGGCTATTTTAGGCCAAGTGGAAATGCCGATTCAGCCGGAAGATAACGTGGGAACTCTTTATGGCAGGCTAATGACCGTCGGAGCCGATCTGGTCGTGCAGACCGTCGAACGGATCGCTGCCGGGGAGATCACCCCCGTCGTACAGCCCGACGAGGACACATCGCTGCGTCCGGCGCCCAAAATCTTCAAAAACGACTGCCTGATCGACTGGACTCAATCCGGAAAACGCATCATCGATTTCATTCGCGGGCTGTCGCCCTATCCGGCAGCCTGGACCCGGCTGCTGCGAGAGGAACAGGAGGCGAATTCGGCCAAGATTTTCGAAGCGCGCTTCGAAGCCGGTGGTCCGGAAGCTCCATGCGGCACGATCGACACCGACAACCGCAAATACCTGCGGATCCGATGTGCGGACGGTTGGATCGACGTCCTCTCGCTGCAATTATCCGGCAAGAAACGCATGGCAGCGCAAGAGCTGCTGCTCGGATTCCGCGATGCAAACTCCTACGTCTGTCGATAAAACGCCATCTGCAATCAGAATAACGAGGAAATCCGAAGAGGATTTTTAGACAGGAAGCATCAAAGCCCGGTCGAACGCCCGGCAACAAAGCAATGAATAAACCGAAACGATAAATAAAAATAAGCCGTAAAAATCGCATAATGCTCAATCGGTTTACTATATTTGTAATCGGAACATAAAACCATTTTGCCTATGAGAAAATAACAGCACTTCTATTCTTCAGTACAATATGTCATGCCGTCCGATATAGGATACGGGTATGACAATACATATAAAAAGCGTTAGCTTTATTTCTTGCTTTCTGAAACTTCGCAACTTTCAAAAGTAACCAAGAGTAAAGTGTAAACGCTCACGTCCAACGTGGGCTTTACTCATTATTTGGTTACAAGGTATTGCGAAGACCTCAGAAAGCAAATAAAAAGTTTAGCCTGCGTTTTTTATATACCTGTCAAACAATACCATTCATTATTCAACTCAAAAGAAAATTTCCTATGAAACAAATTTTATTACTGATATTGCTTACGGCAAGCAATGATATCTTAGCGCAGGAGCGAATAGATACACTCTACTACAACCGTTCAGGATCAGTCGTGCCGAGTCCGGCTTTTGCCGAATATTATCGGATAGCGCTTTATCCTGCGGATTCGGCGGGATCCAAAATGTTCAGGGATTTTTATATTTCGGGAGAATTACGGACAGAAGGGCATTTTCAGACAATCGATACGCTCGATGACCGCCGGACAGTGTTTGACGGAAAGATCGTTTCCTACTTCAAGAATGGTCGCATATCGGAAAAATCATATTATTCGGGCGGACTATTGGAGGGGGAATATCTGCAGTACGACGAGAATGGAATGTTAAAAACGCGTGCATCATATGCCAGAGGCGAGTTGTCCGGAACATACGAAACATACGGCGAAGACGGCTCTTACCTAAAGATGGAATATCAGGTAGGAAAGCCGATTCACGATTATTATTTGCTGGCGGACGGCGAAGGGCACTCATTCAAGGTCCGTATTGCGGACGATATGACGATATGGGAATCACCGGACATAACGGAACGATTGGTCGATTACCGGGACGGTGTGCCCTGGGAAGTCTATTTCAAAAACGGATTGACAATCGCGCTGACGGATGCCATTGTCCGGGATTACGGTAAGTGGCACCGGGTCAATGTGGTTATCTCCAATAATTCACTGACACCGATCGAGTTCAATCCGGAGACCGATATAATAGCCTATTCCGTAGACAAACACGATGTCGCCACCGATTTGCAAGTATGGTCTTACAACAGCTATCTGAAGAAAGTGAATCGTTCGCAGACTTGGTCTGTTGTTTTGAAAGGTGTCAGCGAGGGATTGGCTTCTGCCGATGCAGGCTATTCGACCTCCACAACGACCGGTTACGGCAGCTACGGTGGTTACAACAATTACGGCGGCCATTTCTCTTATACGGCTACGACCACAACTTATAATGCCGCCGATGCCTATTTAGCCCGCTTGGCTTCTCAACAGCGGTTCGCCGATTTCTGTCAGGCTTTGCAGGAGTCAAGACAGGTCATAGAGCAGGATTATTTGAAGAAAACCACGATATATCCCGGAGAATCCATATCCGGATTTGTTCATATAGCATGGACTAAGGGAGAGCGTGTCGTATTCGTTATCCTAATTGAAGGTATCGAATACATTTATGAGTGGGGCTTCGACAGGAAGAATGTTTTTTTATTGAATAACACGGTGTTAAAATCAGTGAAGGTCGGGTAGCATTTACACGGCTCTACTATTTTGTTTTGTAGTCTCCTTCGCAGAATATTACATAAAGAAGAATTTGTAAAATACGTACAATTTCAAGATGATTTCTATCTCGAAAGAGAGAAATATCGCAATGTTCCGTTCCCAATGTTTGTTTTTTGTGTTTTCGAAGGGTTAAATTTTGAACGATTCACAGCAAGGGGATTCGATCTCTTTTTCCGACTGTTCGAGGACAGGCTCCCTCCGGGCCGGATTTCGAGCGATACAAAACACTCCAAAAACACCGGCTCGATCGGGAAGCGGATTATGCCTCTTTTCCCTCTTCCGCCGCGACCGATTGCGCCAGCTCCGAAAGAATACGGACATGCACCCGCTCGTCGGAAACAATCTTATTGAGAAGCTGGATAGCTACTGTGGCCGACTGTGTCAGCTTTTCGGGATTGTTTTTTCGGATACGCTCGATCAACTGCTGATAGGCGGCAATCGTATCTTTTTCGGCCTGGATATTGACCCGAATGGCCTCGGCAGCCGATTCATATTCGACCGTAACCGCCGAACTCGAATACTTCGGAGTATTCACGCGCCCACCCAGTTGTCCGATAAAATCGCCCAAACGGTCGAAATGCTTCATTTCGACGAAAGCGATCCCCAGGAATGTTTCGCCAATGTTTTCGAAGAGCATCCGCTGTTGGGTGTATTGAATGATAGCCGTCAGTTCCGAGGTGGGAATGGCGCCGTAGTAGGCGTCATAGAACCACTCGGGTTCCACGCCGTCGTTCGGCCGAGCCTTCTCCGCTTCGGGATAATCCAACGTATTATCGACGAAACGCATCGATTCGATCATCGCATTGGCCATCGTTTCTACATTATCGAGCGCAGCCGGATTGTGTTTTATGAACTCTTTCATCGCTTGTTTAATTTATGGTAATCATATCTTCCGAAATCTCTTTTCGGATTTTCGAATCCGACGGTCGTACCGTTTGCAGCCTATGATTACACGGGGCACGTCCGCATAGGAAATCAAGCCGTACATCGGTCGTCGAACCCGAAAAATCCGGATGTCGAAACCCCGAAGATGCGATCACCCGATTTATCACTACTTACCCATCAGAACCTCGTCGATAATTCGCTTCAGGTCGCTCTTCGGGCGACCGCCGGTCATCATCTGCGGCATCCCGCTCAGCGGGATGAACAGCAGGGTAGGCACCGACCGTACGCCGAACACCGCAGCGAGTTCCTGTTCCCGGTCGATATCGACCTTATAAAAATCGATCCGGTCCTTATATTGGTAATCGGCCGCCAGCTCGTCGAGCACAGGGGCCAATGCCTTGCAAGGACCGCACCAGGTCGCGAAAAAATCGATCACGGCGGGACGCTCACCCAGGAATTTCCATTCGCCCTTCGATTTTTCGATATCGGCGACCTTGGTCGTGAACTCCTGTTTATTCAGTTGTTTTACAGTTTCCATAGTATTGCTTGTTTAATGTTTTATAACCCAGCGCAAACATAGTGCCGCAAGCGATAAAAAAAGTGTCCGGCCTTCGCAAGCCGGACACTCAGAAAAAATCATCGGACGATTAACGCACCTTGCGAATAATCTCCGCACCGTGATTGATAGCCTTCTCATTCTCAGGCAGCATCTTCCAGGCACGCTCCGGAAGGGACTTCTTCAGTCCGATCATCACGTTCTCCAGTTTGACAACGGGGCAAACTTTCAGATAACCGCCCAAAATCATCGTATTGAACAGCTTAGCCTGACCCAAACGGGCCGACTCCGCCGTAGCGTCGATCGTATAGATGTTGATATCCGTGCGGCTCGGGTGACGCGTGATACCGTTGGTATCGTAGATCAGCGTACCGCCCGGACGAACCATCGACTCAAACTTATCCATCGACTGTTGGTTCAGTACGATAGCCGTATCGAATTCGTGAGCGATCGGCGACGAGATACGTTTGTCCGAAAGAATCACCGTAACGTTAGCCGTACCGCCACGCATCTCAGGGCCGTAAGAGGGCATCCAGGTAACCTCGTAATCCTGCATAACGCCCGAGTAAGCCAGAATCTTACCCATCGAGAGGACACCCTGTCCACCGAAGCCTGCAATAATTAAAGTCTCTTTCATATTCTTGTCCTCTTACTTCTTGGTTAAGTCCTTGATATCACCCAACTGATAGAAGGGCAGCATGTTCTCTTCGAGCCACTTGTTAGCAGCTACCGGCGACATCTTCCAACCGCTGTTGCAGGTCGAAACGACCTCCACGAGCGAGAAGCCGTTACCGGCCATTGCATTCTCGAATGCCTTGCGAATCGCTTTCTTGGTCTGGCGGACATGAGCCGGATTATATACGCTCTGACGCGTAATATAGGTCACACCGTCCAGATGAGCCATCATCTCGGCGATCTTATAAGGATAACCGTTCAACCGGGGATCACGGCCGTAAGGAGTCGTCGCGGTCTTCATACCCAGCAGGGTAGTCGGAGCCATCTGACCGCCGGTCATACCGTAAATCGCATTGTTAATATAAATCGCTACGATGTTCTCGCCTCGAGCAGCCGCATGAATCGTCTCACCCGTACCGATAGCCGACATATCGCCGTCACCCTGATAGGTGAAGACCAAACTGTCCGGATGCAGGCGCTTTGCCGCAGTAGCTACGGCACAAGCACGGCCGTGAGCCGCCTGAATCCAATCCACATCGATATAATTATACGCGAAAACCGAACAACCGACAGGCGAAACAGCAATCGTTTTTCCTTCCATGCCCATCTCATCGATCACCTCGGCAACCAATTTATGAATCGTACCGTGACTGCAACCCGGGCAGTAGTGCATCACGTTCTCCGTGATCAACTTAGGCTTGGCATACACCAGGTTCTCCTGTTTGATTTCTACTACTTCTGCCATATTCTTACTTTTTATTAATCAGTTTTTCTTTGAGTGCAACCAGCACCTCGTCCGGTGAGAACATCATACCGCCCTGACGACCGTAGTGCTCTACGGGAGCTGCACCGTTTACAGCAAGTTTCACGTCCTGCACCATCTGACCGGCATTGAGTTCAGCGCTCAAGAAGCCCTTCACACCGCGCTTAGCCAGGTCGGCGATCGCTTTGGTCGGGAAAGGATAGAGCGTGATGGGACGCAGCAAGCCGACTTTGATACCTTCGGCACGCGCCATCTCCACCGTCGCCGAGCAGATACGCGCCGACGAACCGAACGCTACGATCACGTAATCCGCATCGTCGCAGTCGATAGCCTCGTAACGCACCTCATTCTCCTCCATCGCCTTGTATTTGGCCTGCAAGCGCTGGTTGATCTTCTCCATCACCTCCGACTTCAACTCCAGCGAAGTGATGATGTTGCGATCCTTGCGGGCACCTTTGCCGCAAGTAGCCCAATCCTTGCACTCTTCGGCGATCTCTGCGTCGGTTTTGCGGGGACGCTGCGGAGCCAGCACGACTTTCTCCATCATCTGACCGATCGCACCGTCGGCGAGGATCATCGCCGGGTTGCGGTATTTGAATGCCAGGTCGAAAGCCAGACCCACGAAATCGTGCATTTCCTGAACCGAGTTCGGAGCAAGTACGATCAAGTGGAAGTCACCGTGCGCACCGCCCTTGCAAGCCTGGAAATAGTCGCCCTGCGAAGGCTGGATCGTACCCAGACCCGGGCCGCCGCGCTGACAGTTCACAACCACGCAAGGCAGTTCGGCACCTGCCAGATAGCTCAGACCCTCGCTCATTAGACTGACACCGGGGCTTGAAGACGAAGTCATCACCCGCTTACCGGTCGATGCACCGCCGTAAACCATGTTTATGGACGAAACCTCCGACTCGGCCTGCAGTACGACCATACCGGTCGTCTCCCAGGGTTTCTCCTCCATCAACGTCTCCATTACCTCCGACTGCGGCGTGATAGGGTAGCCGAAGTAGCCGTCGCAACCGTAGCGAATCGCTGCATGAGCGATCACTTCGTTGCCTTTCATCAATTTTACTTCTTTCTCTGCCATAGTTTATTCAAATTTTTGACGATAAACCGTGATGCAACTGTCCGGACAGATAATCGCGCAGGACGCACATCCTGTGCAGGCATCCGGATTAGCCATCTGAGCCACGGGGTAACCTTTGCTGTTTACCTCGGCCGATAAATGCAGCACATCGCAGGGACACGAAGCCACGCAGACTCCGCAACCCTTGCAGCGCTCCTTATCGACGAGGATTGTTCCTTTAATTTTTGCCATAAGACATCCATTTATTATAAGTTGCTTACAAATGTAAGCATTTTTTACGGTTTGAGATAACATTTCGTAATAAAATTTCACCTAACGCTTAAAATATATTCAAAAACATTCTGTTTCGGACAGATAACACACCGCCACGCAGCAAACAAACCGGGCGGAAAATTTCTTTTTCAAGGAATTTATACCTAAATTTATTGTGAAGTATTAACCTTAAAATCCTCAATGCGTATGAAAGACAACTAATTTTCCTCGTTTTTCGACCCGGTACTCAAGTATATCGACACCGGTAAGTTTTTCCGCGAACCCTTCCGCTGGCTGTATGCGATCCTGGCGATCCTCAACCTGCTGACACCCATCATACTGCTGGTAATGGCCATTAACAACGACCTGTTTCGGTACGGCGGAGGCCGGATGATCGCCGCGTTTATTCTGGTCTGGCTCGTGATCGCCTTCGTTTCCTGGCTCGGCTTCCAGATCTGGTGGAACCGCCGCGAAAAAGTATATGCAGCTGCGACAGCGCATGACGATTTCGTCGCCATTCCCGTATTCTCGCACTTCATCCAGACTTTCGGGGAATGGGCGGGTATGTTCGTCGGTATCGGCGGAGCACTGCTCACCCTGATCGCCGCAATATTCCTGAACGGCGACGCCTCCATGCTTCGCATGATGGGTACGGGAGCATTCTTCGGCAGCGGTTCGCTCATTTACATCGTCCTCAATCCGATCTACGGCTTCATAATCGTCGTGGTGACTCGCGCAGCAGCCGAAACGTTCCGTGCATTGGCAGCTATCGCCAACAACACAAAAAAAGCTGATCGCGCTCTGCTGCGAGGGCGGTACTTTCCACCGCCCGCACCATTTTCGACGGTCGCAACACCAATCCGACGGTCGCATATTCGTAGCTCGCAGTTGCATCTGCAATTCCGAACTGACCCTAAAGAACTAGGGACGCGACGCTCCCGGTGAAATACAGGAAAGCATATAATTACAAAAGAGAAAGGAGAATCTGTTCAAGATTCTCCTTTCTCTTTTGAATCCCTTACGGGACACTATTTCTCCTCGAAAGTATGGATCACCACACCCGAACGGAGTTTCGGCTCGAACCAGGTGGTCTTCGGAGGCATGATGTTGCCCGTATCGGCAATGTCGATGAGCTGCTGCATGGAAACAGGGTAGAGTGCGAAAGCCGCCTTCATCTCGCCGCTATCGACACGCTTCTTCAACTCTTCCAGGCCGCGAATACCGCCGACGAAATCGATCCGTTTCGACGTCCGCAGATCCTTGATGTCGAGCAACTGGTCGAGTACCAGGTTCGACAGCACGGTTACGTCCAGCACTCCGATCGGATCGTTGTCATCGTACGTACCCGGCTTCGCCGTGAGGCTATACCACTGACCGTCGAGGTAGAGCGAAAAGTTGTGCAACTTCGAAGGGTGGTAGATCTCCTTGCCCTTGGGTTCCACGGTGAAATTCTTCTCCAGCGCCTTGAGGAACTGCTCGGTAGTCATCCCGTTCAGGTCTTTCACCACGCGGTTGTAGTCGATGATGCGAAGCTGGCTCGCAGGGAACGTAACGGCCAGGAAATAGCAGTATTCCTCGTTGCCGGTATGGTTGGGGTTGCTCTCCTGACGCTTCTTGCCCACACGGGCAGCGGCAGCGGTACGATGGTGTCCGTCAGCCACGTACAGAGCGGGAATACCTGCGAAAATCTCGGTGATACGGTCGTTGATCTTCTTGTCGCGGATCACCCAGAAATGGTGGCCGAAGCCTTCGGGAGCGGCCGTGAAATCGTAATCGGCCTTGTTGTTCTTCACGTAGTCGGCAACGATCTTGTTGATCTCGTCGTTGTCGGGATACGCGAAGAATACCGGCTCGAGGTTGGCCTGCTGAAGCTCGACGTGCTTCATGCGGTCCTCCTCTTTCTCGATGCGGGTCAGCTCGTGTTTCTTGATCTTGCCCGACCAGTAGTCCTCATAGTAGCAGCACATGGCCAGACCGTACTGGGTACGGCCATTCATCGTCTGGGCATAAATATAATAGTGCTCTTCGCCATCCTGCACCAGCCACTTGTTGTCGCGCCACTTCTTGAAGTTCTCGACCGCTTTCTTATACACCTTTTCGTCATGCTCGTCGGCAATCGGATCGAAGTCGATTTCCGGCTTGATGATGTGGAGCAGCGAGCGCTCGGTAGCCTCAGCCTTGGCCTCCTGCGAGTTCAGCACGTCGTAAGGACGCGACGAAACCTCGGCAGCCAGCTCCTTCGGAGGACGGATACCTGCGAACGGTTTGATTTTTACCATAATATTCTCTCTTTATCGTTTGAAAATAAGGGGATATTTTTATTATTTGTTCACCTGGAAGCGGGTATTGCCGGTCTTGAAGAAATCGACGATCTGGTTTGCAGCGGCCAAACCTGCGTTGATGTTCGCCTCCGCAGTTTCAGCACCCATCTTCTTGGGAGTAGCGAAGAAGCGCTTACCGAATTTCTCACTCATCTCGGCGGCAGCCTCGGGAGCGATGTCGGTGATATATTTCAGATCTTCGCGCTCGGTCATCGCCTGGATCACCCCTGCCTCGTCGATCACCTCCTTGCGGGCGGTATTCACCAAGGTAGCGCCTTTGGGCATCGAAGTCATCAGCTTGTGGCCGATTGATTTCTTGGTTTGCTCGGTAGCGGGAATATGCAGCGACAGGTAGTCGGCCTGTGCATAAAGCTCCTCGATGCTGTCCACCTTCTTCACGCCGTCAGCCTCGAATACCTTTGCATCGGTGATGAAAGGATCGAAAGCGATCACATTCATACCCAGCGCCTTGCCCTTACGACCGACGAGCTTGCCGACGTTGCCGTAAGCATGGATCGCCAGCGTCTTGCCTTTCAGCTCGCTGCCGGTACCCGGTGTGAACTGGTTGCGGGCCATGAAGACCATCATACCGAGCGCCAGTTCAGCCACGGCGTTCGAATTCTGACCCGGAGTATTCATCACCACGATACCTTTAGCCGTTGCGGCAGCCAAGTCCACATTGTCGTAACCGGCACCCGCACGAACGACGATCTTGAGATTCTTGGCAGCTTCGATCACCTCGGCAGTCACTTTATCGCTGCGGATAATCAGGGCGTTGGCATCGGCAACGGCTGCGAGCAGCTGGGCCTTGTCCGTATATTTCTCCAGAAGGGCTACTTCGTAACCGGCATCCGTAATGATCTTCTTAATTCCATCAACAGCCTTCTTTGCGAAAGGCTTCTCGGTTGCAATTAAAACTTTCATATCGTTGAATTTTATTTTTCGCTCCCCATGCCCGGCAGGGGAGGTAGTCCCATCCTCTTTCCGTTCATCGAAAACGTCCATTAATGTATAAAAATCTATGGCGCCGTCCTCCTTACGTTTCGGCGTAAAAGTAAAGAACTGCGCCATAGATCAAATCCGGTTAATTATTTCTTGTGGTTCTTCTCGAACTCCTGCATGCAGGCAACCAGCGCATCCACGCTCTCCTGCGGACATGCGTTGTAGATCGAAGCGCGGAAACCGCCCACCGAACGGTGACCCTTGATGCCGACCATGCCCTTCTCCTTGGCGAAAGCCATGAATTCAGCCTCCAGATCCTCGTGGCCCGGAGCCATCACGAAGCAGACGTTCATCATGGAACGGTCTTCCTTCACGGCCGTACCGACGAACATCGAGTTGCGGTCGATCTCGTTGTACAGCGTCTCGGCCTTCTTCTTGTTGATCTTATACATGGCCTCGACACCGCCCTGTGCCTTCACCCACTTCAGGGTTTCGTGCATTACGAAAATCGGGAGTACGGGAGGCGTGTTGAACATCGAGTGGTTGCGAGCCTCTTCGGGATAGTGCGTAGCGTAATTGACCATCGTCTGCAACGGACGCTCCGAGCTGCCGATCAGATCCTTGCGGATGATGACGAACGTCACGCCGGCAGGACCTACGTTCTTCTGCGCACCGCCGTAGATCATACCGTACTTCTTCACATCGACCGGACGGCTCATGATATCCGACGACATATCGGCAACGAGCGTGATAGGAGAATCGATATCCTCGTGGATCTCCGTACCGTAGATGGTGTTGTTGGTCGTAATGTGGAAATAATCCGCATCGGTCGGGATTTTGTAACCTTTCGGAATATAGGTATAGTTCTTATCCTCGGAAGAAGCGACGATCTCCACTTCGCCGTAGAACTTAGCCTCCTTAGCAGCCTTCTTCGCCCAAACACCGGTCTGGAGGTAGGCAGCTTTCTTTTTCAGCAGGTTCGCCGGAACCTCGAAGAACTGAGTCGAAGCACCGCCGCCCAGGAACATTACGGCATAGTCGTCGGGAATGTTCAGCAGGTCGCGCCACAACTGCTCGGTTTCGGCCATGATACGCTCCCAACCCGGAGTACGGTGAGAAATCTCCAGCAGGCCGATGCCTGTGTTGTCGAAATCACGGATAGCCTCAATGGCAGATTCTACCGCCTCTCTGGGCAATACGCAGGGTCCTGCGTTGAAATTGGCTTTTTCATAAAACTTTAACAGTGATTAAATTATAGCTATTATTTCAGGTATTCTTCAAAATTGCACACAAATATAGGAATTATTTCACCAATCCGCCAAGGAAACCCGATAAATTTTCCCTGCCTCGGAAAAGGGAGCTCAACAAGGCCGGAATTAAATTGTTTTTACTAAATTTGCACGAATTTAACTTTCGACGAAACCCACATGATAAAATCCATGACGGGCTTCGGCAAAGCCGAAGTCGCAATCCCCGATAAAAAAATAACGGTCGAGATACGCACGCTGAACTCCAAGCAGTTGGACCTCGCCGTCAAACTGCCTTCGGCCTACCGGCCCCTGGAATACGAAATCCGGGCTTTGGCGGCGAAAGCTCTTCAGCGCGGTAAAGCCGATCTTTACATATCCGTGGAATCGACCGCCCGGCAGACGCGCGCCTGCATCGACGAAGAGTTGTTCCACTTATATTATAATCAACTGCTGAAAATCTGCCGGGAACAACCGGAAATCGGCACTCCGGGCAGCGCGGAAAACAATGCTCTCATCCAGTCGATCCTGCGCCTGCCGGACGTCGTTTCTTCACAGGAAGAGAGTGTAAGCGAACAGGAACACGCTGCCGTACTGGACGCAGTGGGACAGGCGCTCGCCCATCTGGACGAATTCCGCACGCAGGAGGGAGCGATTCTGATCGCCGATCTTTTGAAGCGCATCGACCGGATAGAAGCGTACAAACAGGAGGTCATTCCTTTCGAAAAAGCCCGCACGGAAGCCATCCGCGCCCGCATCCGGGAGAGTTTGGCGCAGTTGCAGGCCGAAGTAGATAACAACCGCCTGGAACAGGAGATGATCTTCTACATCGAGAAACTCGACATCACCGAAGAGAAGGTCCGGCTCACCAACCACTGCAACTATTTCCGGGAGGTCGCAGCCTCCGAGGAGTGCGCGGGCCGCAAGCTGGGCTTCATCGCTCAGGAGATGGGCCGCGAGATCAACACGATGGGTTCCAAAGCCAACAACTCCGAGATACAGATCCTCGTGGTCAAGATGAAGGACGAGCTGGAGAAGATCAAGGAGCAGGTTCTCAATATCCTATAACCGACGGCAGACGATGGGCAAGTTAGTGATATTCTCCGCTCCGAGCGGTTCGGGCAAGACTACGATCGTACGGGAGCTGCTCCAGCGATTCCCCCGGTTGGAATTTTCCGTTTCAGCCACCAGCCGGGCACCGCGCGGAAAGGAAAGGAACGGCGTGGATTATTTCTTCCTCTCCCCCGAGGAGTTCCGCCAAGCCGTGCAGGAAGATAAATTCGTCGAATGGGAGGAAGTTTACAGCGGGACCTGCTACGGGACCCTGCGCAGCGAAATGGAGCGGATCTGGCAAAAAGGCAACGTAATCGTTTTCGACGTGGACGTGATCGGAGGACTCAACCTCAAACGTATCTTCGGCGATCGGGCCTGTGCGATCTTCATCATGCCTCCCTCCATCGAGACTCTGCGCGAGCGGCTCGTCAAACGGGGCACCGATTCGCCCGAAACCATCGAATGCAGGGTAGCCAAGGCGGAGTTCGAACTCACCAAAGCTCCCGAATTCGACCATGTGGTCGTCAACGACGATCTTGCCCAGGCCATCGAGGAGGCGACCCGCATCCTCTCGGATTTTCTCGCCCGATAGGATGCCTGCGGGCAAAACGCGCTCAAAATCCGACGGATATGGTTCCGAACCTGTTCCGGCGCCCTTCGCGGATCATTCCCGGCCCAGCCGGGACCGAACGAAAAAAATAAACGACAAAACAAACAATACCGTGAAACACGTAATGCTCTACTTCGGGTCCTTCAATCCGATCCACAAGGGCCACATCGCGCTGGCCGAATATGCGATCGAAAAAGGACTCTGCGACGAAGTCGTACTGGTGGTTTCTCCGCAAAACCCGCTCAAGCCCGCCGGACAGCAGGCTCCGGAGCTGGATCGCTTCTCGATGGCGGAAACCGCATGCGCCGCATCGAAATATCCTGACAAGATCAAACCGTCGGTCATCGAATTCATGCTCGACAAACCGTCGTACACGATCCACATCCTGCGTCACCTGACGGAGAACTACGGTACGCAGATGCGATTCTCGATCCTAATGGGCGACGACCTGGTGCCGCAACTGCCCGAATGGAAACAGTACCGCGAAATCATCGACAACTATCCGATCTTCGTCTATCCCCGTACCGGACAGCCGCTGCCCGACCTCGGAGGACGAATCACCCTCCTCGAAGACGCGCCGCTGTATCCGTACTCGTCGAGCGAGATCCGCGAGCGGCTCGGTCGCGGCGAAGATGTCGGCAACATGCTGCCCGAAGGGGTGATGCGATACATCCGGGAAAAAGACCTGTGGAGTCCGGCCAGCTACATCGCATCGCTGACCGCACGCCTCGAAGCGACTCCCGACGACGCCTCCCTCTACGTCGAACGCGGTCAGTGGCACTACCGCCGCAACGAATGGGGCGAAGCCCTCAACGACTTCAACCGGGCGCTGCAAATCGATCCCGACCACCGGGAGGCCCGGCAATTCGTGGAGATGACCTATGAAATTCTTTCGTTCCGGCATACGGACATCTACAACCCCTGATATGAAACGACTCAACATCGCCCTGATGGCGGGCGGCGACTCCTCGGAACGGGAGATCGCGCTCCAGAGCGCCGCACAGATCGCATCGGCGCTCGATCCTGCGAAATACGACATAACCCTCATCGACCTGCACGGCCGCGACTGGCACTACACGTCGCCCGACGGACGGCAGTGGCAGGTCGATAAAAACGACTTCTCGATCACCATCGACGGCGAGCACAAAGCATTCGACTACGCCCTGATCCTGATTCACGGCACGCCGGGCGAGAACGGCCGTCTGCAAGGCTACCTCGACATGATGGGGATTCCGTACTCCTCCTGTTCAATGACCTCGTCGGTAGTCACCTTCGACAAGATCACGACCAAACGCACCGTAGCCGAATTCGGGATCCCGCTGGCCCGGGGCTTTTTCTTCGGCCGCGACAGCCGGATCGATCCGAAGGAGATCGTCCGCACGCTCGGCCTCCCTGTGTTCGTAAAACCCAATGCCAGCGGCAGTTCGTTCGGTGTAACTAAAGTAAAGAGCGAGGCGGATATCCTGCCCGCCGTCGCCGAAGCCTTCACCGAGAGCGACGAAATCCTGATCGAGGAGTGCATCCAAGGCCGGGAAATGGGTTGCGGCATGCTGATCGCCAAAGGCAGGGAGTACATCTTCCCGATCACGGAGATCGTTTCCAAGAAAGAGTTCTTCGATTACGAAGCCAAATATACGGCCGGCTGTTCGGACGAAATCACACCGGCGGACATCGCGCCCGAAATCAAGGCGGAACTCAACCGCCTGACGGCGCTGGCCTACAAAGCCTGCCGCGCCGGGGCGTGGTGCGCGTGGATTTCATCGTCACGCCCGAGGGCAAGCCTTACCTGATCGAAATCAATTCGATTCCCGGCATGAGCGGCGGCAGCATCGTCCCCAAACAGGTGCGCGAAGCCGGCATGACGCTCGGGGAACTGTACGACCTGATTATCGAAGACACTTATGATCGAGATAGACGATAAGATCGTCAGCACCGACCTGCTGCGCGAATGTTTCGCCTGCGACCTGGGGGCCTGTAAAGGCATCTGCTGCGTGGAAGGCAACGCGGGGGCACCGCTCGAAACGGACGAAGTCGATACGCTCGAAGAGGAATATCCCAACTATAAGCCTACATGACGCCCGAAGGCATCCGGGCCGTCGAAGCGCAGGGATTTATGGTCGTGGACGAAGACGGGGACTACACCACGCCGCTGGTGGACGACGCCGAATGCGCCTATGCCTATACGGAAGAGGGGATCACCTTCTGCGCCATAGAAAAGGCGTTCCGGGAGGGAAAAACGACTTTTCGCAAACCCATCTCCTGCCATCTCTATCCGATCCGCCTGATGAACTTCTCGAACGGCACGGTCGGACTCAACTACCACCGCTGGTCGGTCTGCGAACCGGCACGCCAATGCGGAAAACGGCTCGGGATCCCGGTGTACAAGGCGCTTCGGGAGCCGATCATCCGTCGCTTCGGCGAAGAGTTCTACAAAGCGCTCGAAACTGCGGAACAACTGCTCAAGAATCAATAAGAAACAACGACACGAAATGAAAAACCGACATATCATCGCTGCCGCCTTGCTGCTGCTCACCACGACGGCAGCGGCACAGGACCGCCATACGGAGACGGCCCCGGACACCGGTGAAAACCTGCAAACGGCACCGAATGCCGAACAGCTCCGCCAACAGATCGAAACGCTGCAACGGCAGCTCGACCTGCTCGAAAAGGGGCGGGACACCCTGGCCGCAAAGAAACCCGCGCTGCTTTCCGATCCCGTGGAACCCATCGCCAACATGAACGGAATCATCCCCCTGGACACGCTGCAAACGATCAACGAAGCGGTGAAAATCGTCATTTACAACGACAATTCGTGGAAATACGTCCGCGACAGAGAGTTTGTCAAGGACAGTTCGATCTACACCAAATACTGGGACACGGGCACGCTGTTCCCGTACAAGGAATATCCGCTGTCGGAGATGCCTGCATCGCTTGCGATCGATCTGGTGGATTCGCTCAAGTGCTATCATTATCCCCACAAGGGCAGCATCCGCTCCAAATACGGCATCCGCCATCGCCGGCGACATCAGGGAGTCGATATTCCGATTAAAACGGGCGATCCCGTTTATGCGACTTTCAACGGCCGGGTCCGCATCTCGGAGTACAACCGGGGCGGTTACGGCAACCTGATCATCGTGCGTCACGACAATGGTCTGGAAACCTACTACGGACACCTCTCCGAACGGCTCGTGCAAAGCGGCGAATGGGTCGAGGCAGGACAGATCATCGGTCTGGGCGGTTCGACGGGCCGCAGCACCGGCCCGCACCTGCATTTCGAAACCCGTTATTACGGACAGGCTTTCGACCCGGAGCGGCTGATCGACTTCGAATCGGGCATTCTGCGACGTCAGACATTCCTGCTCAAGAAATCGTTCTTCGACATCCGGTCCAACGCCGGACAGGATTTCGATGACGAGGCGGAAGTGGAAAAGGCCGACAAAAAGGAGGCTGCGGAAAGAGCCGCCGTAACTTACCACACGATCAAGTCGGGCGATACGCTCGGCGCCCTCGCACGGCGGTACGGCACGACGGTATCGAAGCTCTGTTCGCTCAACGGTATCAAATCGACCACGATCCTGCGGCTCGGACGCAAGCTCCGGGTCCGCTAAACAAACAGACGAGCCGGAACAGGGCGGGGTGTGGTATGAAACTGGCTCCGTACCGGATGATGCGACTCCGGAAACAAATTATCAAATAGCTAATAAAAATTAGGCACATCCGCTCATTACTTTTTCTTTGAACCTATGATTCCGAATGAGCGGCACACCGCGCGACCAGTCGGCGTGGGTGCTCGAAGAGTTTCCTGACCGCCCGAACGCCGTCCGTTGGACCTACCAGATTACCGACAAGGACTATAAGGAGGCCGTGCGTCAGACGCTCGAACGCTGGGCAGACC
>ERZ859817.381-NODE-381-length-30996-cov-2.495621_pt1 | contig 30996 bp, 49 predicted proteins | sample MGYA00509986_ERZ859817 | MGnify/ENA primary metagenome ERZ859817 (study PRJEB30046, sample SAMN00715155) | human gut metagenome | study: EMG produced TPA metagenomics assembly of the A metagenome-wide association study of gut microbiota in type 2...
GGATCATCCGGCAACTATGCCCAGATAGGATCATCCGGCAACGATGCCAAGATAGACAGCACAGGCGAAGGCTGTGTCATCATGTGCGCAGGTATTAACTCTGTAGCAAAAGCTTCAAAAGGATCATGGATAACATTATCCGAATGGTCTTATTCTGATAAAAAGCAAAGATATATCCCCGTTTGCGTAAAAACGGAATTTGTTGATGGGGAGAAGATAAAGGCGGATACATATTACAAATTAGCTGGAGGGGTATTTAAAGAAATACAATAGTCCCAAGGCATTGCTTATCGGAGGATCGCATGAGAGACATCTACATCAAAGACCCCGACGGCGAACCGGAGTACGACGGGGAGGAGGACAACGAGGAATATGAGGAGAGCATGGAGGAGCTTAGGTTCCTATGTGATTCATATAATTGGTAACATCCCGCCCTTACGAGGTGCAACCCCGACCCAGACCGGCAACCGATATCCTAGACAAGTGGTAGGCCATGACGATATCATTGGCCCGGTGGAAAGGGACACGGTAGTGAGGGAAGGGCGGCCGATGGTCTTAGTCCGGGTTCGACTCCCGGAGGCTGACGAAACAAAAATAAATAATATGGAAAGATCTGATTCTATAAAGGAAATAGCCAACGCCCTTTGCGAGTTTCAAAAAAAGGTAGGCAAAATAAAAAAGGATAGCAATAATCCTTTTTTCAAAAGCAAGTACGCATCGTTGGCAAACATATTGGACGTGATCCAATCTCCGTTATCTGAGTGCGGGTTATCGATAACACAGATGCCAACAGGTGAGAACGAGCTTGAGACGATATTGATGCATATTTCCGGAGAGTATATTAGCTCAACATACTCAATGAGGCCTTCTAAGAACGATCCTCAAGGTGTAGGATCTTGTATTACCTACCAACGAAGATATGCCATAGGCGCAATACTATGCTTGAATATTGACGATGACGATGACGCAAACATAGCGAGCGGTAATACCCCCAAAAGGAGCCGCCTAAAAAGGCTAACTCCAACGAGAAGAAAGAGCTTACGAGAGATCGCATAAACAATGAGAGTGCCATGGAATCCATATCTAAGTGGATATACAAGAACGAGAAGAAGGCCAAGGAATCCAACCAGTCTTTCTCCGTGGAGAGCCTTATAAACAAGTCCTACATCGTCGGAAAGGTGGAAATGGAATCCATTATCGAGATATACAACAACTATAAAATAAACAATAACCTGTCATGAGCAAAGAACTAGAGCTAAGCGGCAAGACCCCGCTAACGAAAAGCGAGATCGAGGCTTTATCCATAGACCTTTTGAACCCGGTACTGGAAGGTGAGGTAGATCCCGTATCACACGTCGTCAAGTTAAAGGCGATGCAAGAGACCATCAAGAGGACGCTGGACGATGACCGGATGAAGGACGCTGTCCTTTCCGAGATCGAGAAATACGGGAAGGAGCGCTCTTGGAACGGGGCCACGGTCAAGATAAAGGATACAGGCGTATCCTACGACCACTCCAATTGCAATGACCCGGTCTACGCTAGGCTGGTCGAGGAAAGGACGCTTCTCGATGCCAAGATAAAAGAACGGGAGGCGTTCCTGAAGACGGTGCCGGATAATACCACGGTCATTGATGACGAGACCGGGGAGATATACACGATCCATCCGGCGATAAGGATGGCTAAGATGTCATATTCTATAACATTCAACAAAAAATAATCCACGCATGCCGTGGCTACGGGACGGTGGTTACCCCCGCCGTAGCGAATAACCGACCGCCCCGCTTATAAATCTAAAATTTAAAATCATAAACATTATGGCGAATTTATACGGCTCAATCTGCTTGAGCGACATACCGAAGGAGTTGATGCGAAAAGTAATGACGGCCAAGGGAGAGAAGATCTTCCTCAATATCTCGATCGGGGAGAAAAAAGAGCCTGTCACGTTCGACAACCGCACCTATACGCATTATGTGTCTTGCGCCCCAAGGAAAGAGGAGCGAAAGGAAGGTGTTTATTACGGCATAGGTGACTTGATGGAATCCACGTTCAAGAACAACATCCCCTCACCGGAGGATATCAACAACGCCCCATCGGTCGGAGAAGACGACCAGTTACCTTTTTAACATATGGAATCAAAGAGATGTTTTAAATGTGGAGAGATAAAGTCTCTTTCTGAATTTTACAAACATTCTAAAATGCGTGATGGACACTTAAATAAATGCAAAGATTGCGCAAAAAATGATAGTCAAAAAAGATATTTGGTCAAATCAAAGGATAGAGAATGGATGGAGAAAGAAAGAGAAAGGGGAAGAGAAAAGTTTAAAAGATTAGAGTATAAAAACAAATTTAAAAAGACAAAAGATTTATGCCCTATAGAATCTACATTATCAAGAAAATTCAGGTCAAAGGGATTTCTTGTGAAAGGTAAGGAATTGCATCATTGGAATTACAATAAACCTTATTCTGTTTTTGTAATGTCAAGAAAAGCCCATAAAAACATACACAAAGGTATAACTGTAAATTACGAAGACAAGTATTGCTATACCTTGGATGGTTCTAAAATAGATACCGAAGAAAAAGCGATGTCTTGTTTCTATGATATTTTAAAAGCGAGAAATATCAAAGAAAAATTGGTTTTAATAGATCTTTCTAAACTTTTAATTTAATGGAACTATACCTGCTCAACACCGCCGGCGGATTGATGCCATGCTATGATTCCGACTATGACGAGAAGAAAAAGCTCAAGCTAGGCAAGGTCTACAAGGCCAAGATAACGCTTGCACGAAACATAGATTTCCATAGGAAGTATTTCGCCTTGATAAATTGCGCTTGGTCTTACCAGAACGAGAGGACCACGGCGCATTTCAAGGAGAACGTGGAGTGTTTCCGGAAGACCGTCGAGATAGCCGCCGGCCATTGCGATACGGTCTACAGCATATCCCGAAAGGAATGGATAGAGATCCCGAAGTCGATCGCCTTCGACAAGATGGACGAGGCCGAGTTCATGGATCTCTACGAACGTGTCAAGGACGTGCTTTTCTCGGTATTCCTACTGGACATATCCGAATACGATTTCATGAGAAACCTCTCAAATTTCTAATCATGAGAAAAAGTGACAGGCCTCCAAATTACTTAATAGAAAAGATCGTGAGGCATGCGAACATTATTATTACCGCTCCTTATGGCAGCGTCAAATACATGGATGCGGCCAGACTCCTTAAAAAGGAGGTCAAGAAGCTGGAAACCTATAAAAGAAATGAGAGATATTAAATACTGCCTCAATGAGGCTTGCTCTAAAAGACATTGCCTTTGCCATCAACGGCAGAAGCACTGGACATACCCGTCTAAAAGAGATGGGGAAACTGTAAGGGCTTCGGCCCTATTTGAAGGGAACACCCCTTGCAAGGGGTATGTACCACAATACGAGAGAAAGAAGTATAACGTAAACTATTAACAATATGCACAATACATGATATAAATATGGATGAAATTTGGAAAGATATAGTTGGATACGAAGGGTTATATCAAGTTTCTAATATGGGTAGAGTTAGGTCTAAGGAAAGGATATTTGAAAGTAAAGGGACTGGAAGATATAAAAGAAATGCCCAAATTCTATCGCTTGGCAAGCATAGTAAAGGATATCTAACAGTGACACTATTTAAGAATGGGAAATATAAACGTTTTCTTATTCACAGATTAGTAGCTAAATCGTTCCTACCCCGTGATATTTTCAAAAATCAAGTAAATCATATTGATGGAAATAAGACCAATAACAATCTATCAAATATAGAATGGTGTGACTCTTCTGAAAACCAGATACACAGAAGAGATATTTTAAAAAAGAAATTTGCGCCGGGTAAACCTGTTATTCAAATTGATAATAAAGGAAATAATATAAGAGAATTTGAATCAATATCACAAGCGGCCAAATCAACAGGGATAAAAAGCCAAAACATATCTTGCGTATGTCAAGGTAAAAATAGACAAGCTGGAGGTTTTAGGTGGGAATTTATAAAAAATAAATAATTATGGCAAGAACATATTTTTCATGTAAAGTGTCATTTGAAAAATTATTAGAAAATGGCAATCAAAAACGGGTAACAGAAGAATATTTAGTTGATAGCTTAAGTTTTACGGAAGCGGAAGCAAAAATCACCGAGGAGATCCGCCCCTTCATCACGGGTGAGTTCACGGTAACAGACATCAAACGAGCTCGTTTATCCGAATTATTCTTCAACGAGAATGGTGATCGGTTCTATAAGATCAAGGTTTATTTTATAACGTTGGACGAGAAGAGCGGAGCGGAAAAGAAAACCGCCGCTACCATGTTAGCCCAAGCCTCTAGTCTAAAAGAGGCCATAACCGTGCTAGAAGAAGGCATGAAGGGGACAATGGCGGATTACACCATAGCCTCTGTCACGGAGACAATGATCATGGACGTGTTCCCGTTCAACGCGGATGTCAATAAGAGAGTTGTAGATATCGATAAAAAAGAGATAGAGAAATCATTGTCCGACACCTCTAAATCAATAGAGGATAAGATGAGAGAGTGCAAGGATATCATAACCCGTGATCCCAAGGAAGGGGACGGAGATCTCATTACGAGAACGCAATCCTTCATCAGGCAAAAGGCCGGGCATGACAAGAGCAAGTTCAAGGAGGCCGCAATAGAGATCGCCTTGCTCCAGAAATCACCAGCTTCCCAAGTATGGTTCATGGGATGTGGACAACTCTTAATTGAAGAGCTAGAGGTTTGATATTGATATTAGTGTGTTTTTCATGGTATTAGATTTAGTTTAGTAATGATTATCCCCGCCGCCCGTGAGGATATGCGGGGATTTCGGGCGGTAAGTATTCCGGGATGAAACGTTACGGAGTGCGCATGACGTAAAGAGGCCGGTTCGATCCCGGCACCGTCCACCAACAACAAATAACAATCATGGATTTCGGTAACGACATTCCGGATTACGATCCGGATGATTTTGACAATTACGATTATGAGTGACATTTTTCAAAGCCTGTTATTCGCCTTCGGAGTGATAACGTTCATACTCGCTATCCTAGCGATAATTTTTATTGTATTAATCTTGATAGACGATAAGTACAAATGAGGAATATCGAATCACAGACCCAGCAAGCCTGCGTCAGATACTTCCGTCTCCAATATCCGAGATTCGCAGGATGCTTCTTTAGCGTCCCGAACGGAGGACGGAGGGACACGGTAACCGGGGCTATACTGAAAGCGGAAGGGGCATTGGCCGGGGTCGCCGATCTGTTTTTGTCAGTCCCAAATAACGTCCATCACGGTCTGTACGTGGAAATGAAGACAAGAAAAGGCCGGCAACAGGACAGCCAGAAGGCATTCCAAAAGGCGGTAGAGGCTCAAGGGTACAGATATGAGATATGCCGATCGCTGGACGATTTCATAGCACTTATAAAAGACTACTTGAATGGCTAAGAAACCTACCAAGCAACCCGAGCGTATCAGATGCGCCGATTGCGTGCACGGCAAGCCTCACAAGGGTCTGGCCGTATGGTGCGAGATATTGAACACCGGGAGGGTAGCTAACTCCCTACGGTATTGTGACAACTATAAACGATAACTTATATGAGAACGATCAAAGCGAACACGAAGGCAAATGGGGATATACTCCCGGAGCCTAAATTCAAGAGGATACCCGTAAGGGTTGACAAGAACACGATCATCCTCGTAAGAGAGGGATTGAACGTGGAAGAGCATCTAAAAAGATTCAAGGACAAGGACAACACGCCACCGGGATATATCCCGTGGTTCTAAAACACCTTAGAGCGCAAAAGGGAAAAAATAATCTATTTTGTTAAACATATATCCGATAAAGGATGTTTATTAAATAAGTTTATACTTTTGCGCAATAATTGATTGATATAATAGTTTTAGAATAAGACCCAAATTAATATAACATGTGCATAATCAAAGAAATCGGTCGATTCATCAGTCAAGGGGCGTGTACATTCCGGGATGCGGCCGCCGGACGTTATGAGCATACCTCCCCTTCTCTAGAGGAGATAAAACGAGAGATATTCTCCAGGAAAAGCGATCGCCTTGAGGATAAGGCGAACCTTATTGAAGATCGGAAAAACATAGAGAAGGATGTTCGAAAATCATTTGATGAGCTGGTTTTAAATCATGGGTAAACAGGAGATAAAGCAACGGGAGACGCAATTGGCCACAGGCAATGGCATGGGTAAGCAGGTAGAGCAGACTTATACCGTAGATGATAATTGCCTGCCTTCTCCCCAAGAATTAGCGTCATATAAAGAAATTGACCCTAAGATAGTTGATTATCTTCTAAGCTCATCTATCAAGGAGCAAGAGCACAGGCACGATGTCGACGTGAAAAAATTGGAGATCATCAAACGGTCAGAGGATAAGCAATCCATGATGAATTGGTGGGGCATGTTCTTCGCTTTCTTGTCTATTATCGTATTGTCGTCACTTGCGGCTTATGCCCTATATTTAGACAAGCCTTGGTTCGCTGGTATAATAGGTGCCGGGGCATTTGTATCCATAGCCTCTATCTTCGTAAGAAAATCAAGCGGCGAGGATATACCTCCTAATAAAGGGCAAAAATAAATTCATTAGATTTCTCACTAAAAAGCGGACAAATTAATTTTTGCCCGCTTTTTGTTTGGCTTTTTGAATTTGAGTTGTATCTTTGTAGTGAACCCGCCAGTTCAAGTATTAGAAAACAAGTTTGTCGTAGCTATTTTTATGGCTAGACATGGCGTGTTATATCTACAAAGATATAAAGGCTATCAATCCACATGGGTTACGACACTTGTGTTTTAACTTGGACTTGGCGGTTCGTGGGGCGATAGCCTTTTTTATATACTCAAATTTCATTAACATGCCAAGTCCTATGAAATCTGCGAGTGTAACGAACAACAGTAATTGCACAACCACGTCCGCTCACGAAACGAGCTTCCTATCATGGCGATCCATCGCCAAGCTATTAACCTTCATGTCATTCGGCTTGCTCGAATGCGATAACAAGAACGACGTTATCGGCTATGTCAAGGTACTAATCTTATTGATGTCCGCATTCATTTTAGCCGGGCTGGAAGGAGGTGCGCTATGAGTACTCCAACAGCACGTCAACAAACTATCCGCATCAACCGCCTATCCAAGGAGAACGACATGCTTTCCAAGGAACTGGAGCACGTGAAGAACCAGCTAAAATGGGCACGCATCACGTCTTCGCAAGAGACGGAGCTAAAGAACTCATGCTTCTTCTTCATTGCCGCCAAGGGGCTATTCACCGAATGGCACGAGTGGCACGACAAGAGGATAACAGAGAGGTTGATGGACGAGATCAAGAGGACTATAAAATAGCCCTACCCTACTCACGTATTAAGATTTTAAAAGCCCCGGTTTCGACCGGGGAGTATATCGTACACTTTAAATTTAAGTAATCATGGATATAAAGAAAATGTCAAACAGGGATCTCAAATATGGCATAGACCGATGCAACGCAAGGTTGGCCGGGATAATGCCAATGGGATACATGGACAAGGAACGATGCCTTCAGGCGTTGGAGCAATATAGGCAGGAGTTGTATAACAGGGGGATAATATATTAAAGGAAGGCACGATGGATTATAAGGAACAAATAAAAGACCCTAGATGGCAAAGAAGAAGGTTAGAAATATTGAGCAGAGATAATTTCGCTTGCCAAATATGCGGAGATACAGATAATACGCTTCATGTACATCATCTAGCATACGAACAAAATAAAAAAATATGGGAATACGATGACTGGCAATTGATTTCACTTTGCGAAAAATGTCATGAAGATGAACATAAGAATGCGCTTAACGATATACTTGAAACAATAAGATCCTTACAGAAGATGGGAATAACCTTATTTGAAATATCCTCTTTACTATGGGATATAAATATATCGATATATCTTGAGCACGATGATGCAATATTAAAAGTGACGGGCAATGACGGAAGCTATTTCCATAGAGAAAACGAAATATTAGCCTTAACCCAAAGAAGGATTAAAGCTAAAGAAAAACTATATAAAGAAAACGAAAGAAAACGAAAAGACTTTAGAGAAAAGAACAAAGATATTCCTTTTTAATAAAACACTAGAACATGGCATATAGATATACAGATACGAACAAATGGACAGATAACTGGTTCTGCGACCTGAAAGCGACTAGCAAGCTTCTGTTCTTGTACTTGTGCGACCTTTGCGACCTAGCTGGCTTCATGGAAATAAACGAGAAGAAGATCAGCTTTGATCTAGTACTAGGTAAGCAAGAAGTTGAAAGAGGCCTAAGGGAGCTTGAAGGACGATTACTTTATTCGGTGGACGGTAAGTATATTTATATACGTAATTTCATCAAGCACCAAAAGAACCTTCCCTTGAATTCTAAGAACGCTGCGCATAGAGGTATAATAAGAAGATTAGAAGAAATGAAGCAATCATTTGGTTTTCAATCAATTGAAGATTTCTTTAAAAAGCCCCTTGGTAGCCCCTTAGTAGCCCCTTCAAAGGGGCTTGATAGCCCCTATGGTATAGGTATAGGTAATATAGATAGTAATAGAGTTAAGGATAATATAGGGGGTATGGGGGAAAAAGAAGGAGAAGAGGAAGAGGAAGATGAAAATACGGATAATTGGAGAGAAAGCTTCGATGTGTACTGCGATCGGTTGAGAGAAGCCTATGAATCCTTATCTAACGATGACGAGTTCATAGCTCAACGCCAAAGTCTGCATCCGGGCATAGACATCCGATTGTCGCTAAAGAAAGCGTATTTAGACTACTGGAGCACCGAATTAGGATGGAAGAAGAAAAAAAGCTCGAAAAGCTCTAATATAGACTGGAAAAGGACGTTCATAAACGCCTTGGATCTTCCTTCTAACCAAGTAAAAAAAGCTAGAGGTAAAGTGGATCTCAAATCCCTAACATCAATAAAGCAAACTAATCTATACTCATATCTGGAAAAGGAGGCTCCTCTGATACTAGAGATGCCCATATTCCCTTCAGACGAGGAGATAGAGATCCTAAACCGTATGAACAGAAAGCAATTAACGGAAATAGTCAAGAAAATTAACAACGACGATCGCCTCATAAAGTTCAAGAATAGCATTTTTGAGACGATAATGGAGGTAAAGAAAAAAGATTATGGAAATTAACAGGGTAGTCCCCCACGATACGGAGGCCGAGAAAGTCGTGCTGGGGACGATAATGACGGAAAGAAACGCATTGAATGAGGTAAGGGATATATTATCCCCTTCTTGTTTCTATGATCCTTTCCATAGGGCCATGTTCGAGGCTATATCCAACATAGACGGCAGAGGAGATAGACCGGACATGATAGCCGTAGCCAACGAGATGATGAAAATAGACCCTTCCACGGACATGCTAAGGTTAAGCCAAGTATCCACATGCATGACATTCGACATCTACCAGCATGCCGCCCTACTGCATGACAAGGAGAAGAGAAGGAGATTTATTGATATCGGAGAGGAGTTGATATCAAGGGCTTACTCCGAGTCGGACGATATCGTTGACACGTTATCGGATACAGAGGACAAGCTCAAGGGGCTTTTCCAGACATCGAAAGACAGCGTATTTACCCTTAGGGAAGCGATCAAGGAGGTATCAAGGCAAATGGCGCTTAACGCATCCGATGACAAACAGCTAACAGGAACGCCTACCGGATTCCATGAAATAGACAAGCGTAGCGGGGGATTACAGAGATCAGATCTCATAATCATAGCGGCAGATACGTCTTCTGGAAAAACATCCCTAGCGTTAGCCTTATCGTTATCCGCCGCCAAGAATGGTGATGGGATAGCGTTCTACTCTATGGAAATGAAAAAAGAGCAGATAGCGGCTAGGATGATATCCATGGAGTCTGGGATACCCGCCAACGAGATCATGTATTCAAGACTCTTGCCCGAGCAATTCAACCGTATCGACATGGGAATAGGAAAGATCTACGATAAGCCTGTTTATTTTGACGACAGGAGCACTTCTAACATAGACACGATACTTTCATCCATCCGTACGATGAAACTCAAATACGGCATATCTGGGGCGGTAGTGGATTACCTGCAAATATTGTCCGTGAATATGAGAGGTAGCAATACCGAGCAACAAATGGGTGAGGCCGCTCGTAGGTTGAAGAATCTGGCCAAGGAACTAGACATATGGATCATCGCCTTGTCCCAGCTAAACAGGGACCAAATGAATCCGGCCCCCTCATTGGCAAGATTAAGAGCCAGCGGACAAATAGCGGAGGCCGCCGATGTTGTCATGCTGATCTATAGGCCTGAGCTTTATGGAAAATATTATCCTGAGCCTTTCCAGAATTATCCCGTGGGAGGAACAGCCATGATAGATATAGCGAAAGGAAGAAATATCGGATTAGCCAAGTTTATCGTGAAATTTGAAGCAAAGACCACTCACTTTATGGAATATGATGATAGCGGGTTCACTATAAGCCAAGAAGTATCACAAGAAGAACCATTTTAAAAAACAAATCATGGAAATAATCAACAGACTGAAGAACACCCCTACCGGTTTGATCGTGTTGGTAGGAGACATGAAAATTATCGTGGAAAAGTACAGCCCGTATTACAACGGGCAGAACAAGATCCCGTGCAGGGGATGCGTCTTCCGGGACGATGGAGCGAGATTTTGCGAGTACAGCAAGGCTTGCATGGCCCATCTGAGGCCGGATCACGAGTCGGTGGTGTTCGCTAAAACAAATAAGGTTTAATCATTCATCATAGTTGAAAACTGCATTCATCTATGATGAGAGCAAAGAAAGAATATAAAATTACATGAGAACACCAATCACATATTATGGAGGCAAGCAAAACTTGTCCGAACGCATTGTATCAATGATGCCTAGGCATAAGATATATTGCGAGCCATTCTTTGGAGGAGGAGCGGTATTTTTTGCGAAGCCTAAAGCAGGCATAGAAGTGATCAATGACAAGAACGACTTGTTGATAAACTTTTTCAAGGTCTGCCAGTCCGCATCCAAATTTAAGGAGTTACGTGAGAGAATCCGGTTATCGCTACACTCCGAGTCTGACTACATTAGGGCTAGGAACATTTATCGAGGACGATCTGAGGTCTCGGATGTAGACAAGGCTTGGGCCGTATGGATCATGGCAAATGAGTGCCATTCTGGTAGCTTGTATGGAGGATGGAAATTCTGTAACGGTACCGCCGGGACACACTTCGGGAAGGTTTTCAGGAATAAGCGTGAGGAGTTCAACGATAAATTGTACGATCGCCTATCAGAGGTGCAGATTTCCTGTAGGGACGCGTTGAAAGTTATCAAGAACAGGGATAGCGTTGATACGTTATTTTACCTTGATCCTCCTTATCCCGGGGCGGTTCAAGGTCATTATTATGGTTATGGGGAGAATGACCTTGCGGATCTGCTAGATCTTTTGTCTCGGATCAATGGTAAATTCATTCTCAGCAATTACTGGACTGACACCTTACGCTCCTTTGTCAATGAAAACAAATGGAACCATAAGGAAGTAAAAGTCACCACTCATACGGCCGTTCACTCTCGGATAAGGGAGAGTACGGAGGTTTTGGTTTACAATTACGAGATTGAGAAAACATTGTTTTGATATGAGAAATAAAGAACTAATAGCTCTTCTCCAAGAGCAAAACCCGGAAGCGGAGGTAATGATCCGCACGTCCGATGGAGAGTATGAGTACGATCCGGTGGATGTAACATGGGACGAAGAGATAGAATGTACAATTATTCAGGAGGGATAAATATGGAAGAGAAAATAAAACAATGTCCCGAGTTTCCCTTTTTCGGCGCATCTTATCCAGACGCACGTTGTATCAATGGATATTTATGGGATCTTGACTCATATGATAGCGAGGTTGGGGGATTGACCATAGGCGGGGATGTCCCCTGCCCTTTCTGCAAGACCGAGGAGTTTATAGAGTACGATCCTTTTGGTTTATTATACGTAGGGAATGACAAGGAGAAAACACGTGAATGGTATTTTTCTTACATCGAAAAATTGAGGGAAGATATAGATAATAAGAAATATTTTAACAACGAATTATAATATGAATCAAATTTGCACGAATAAAGAACAATCATCCCGGCTATTAGAGGCTGGGGTGAGACCGGATACGGCAGACATGTATTTGGATGAATTTGAAGTGCCGGTCGCATTTGAATATAGAAGGATTGAAGGGCACGTGGGTCAAGATATGGCATTCCCGGCTTGGTCTCTATCGAAGATGATAGAGATACTGCCTAAATCATACCAAGACGATATAGACGGAATGATTTATTACCTATCCGGGAATTTCGTCGAGTTAATGTACGCATCGGACAAGATCGAGGACGAGGAAGGCGACAAGACTTACACTTGCGCAAACTCCTTCAACAAGGAGAACCTGATGGACAATGTGGTTGACGCTATCGAGTGGCTCGTCAAGAGAGGTCACTTGAATAAGAAATTCCTAACAGATAAATGCGGTGATTGCCGACTTATCGAGGATGAAGACGCAAACGGGGGCGCTTGGTGCGCTTTCCATCAAAAACCGGTAAGGTGTGATAGCAAGGCTTGTAAGGATATTTTAGAGAAAGGAGGATCAAATGCGTGAGATTAAATTCAGAGGGAAGAATCTTAATACTAAAGAGTGGGTGTATGGAGATTTATTGCAATGGAATGATGGAGAAACAGCTATTGGTGTTCATGGACAATTCATTGATGATGGTTATCATTTTAATGAAAACTATGATAAAACACCTTATGTTGATGAAACTACCGTAGGCCAGTACACAGGCCTAAAAGACAAGAACGGAAAGGAGATTTACGAGGGGGATTTAATAAAAGCTCCAAGCGGACGTATTTATGCCGTTATATTCTCAACATGGAAACATGAAGAGAAAAGAGAGTTTCTAAAAATAATTGATATATATGAACATACAGGATGGTGCATATCCCTAGATGGGGTTAATCCATGTGGACTGCTAGACTCAGAGGTGTGCCAAGGAAGTGTTATAGGCTCAGTGTATGACAATCCCGAACTACTGAAAGGAGGTAACCATGATCACACGTGATGATTTACAATTAAGGATATTGTCCTGTATGTCTATGGAAGGTAGTGGAATCGTTAAGTACAGGGATGACGTTAACAAGATTTCCGCTGTTACTATCACCCCAAGAAAACACGAGCTATCATACGGCAAGCCAAAAACGACATACTACATCGATAACGTGGAAAAGGAATTTACAGACCTCGATGAACTCATAGACTTCTATAACGAGAAATTTAGGTTTGAGGAAGAAAATCCGGATCAAGAAGTAACATTTGTAAAAGTTATAAAAAGGAGAAATAAATATGAGCAAGATTGATTTCAACGCACTCCGTGACCGTGCGTACAAATGCGCATGCGATCACGGGTTTCATGACACGGAGTTGAGCAATGGACATCTTCTGATGCTAGTGATAACAGAGCTTTCTGAGGCCGTGGAAGCGGACAGGAAAGGTCTATACGCAAGAAGGAAGGTTTTTGAGGATTGGATAATCTTAATGGATGATCCTAAAACAAAAGATGAAGAATTTATATATGCCTTCAAAAGCAATATTAAAGATACCGTTGAAGATGAGCTTAGTGATGCCTGCATCCGCTTGCTGGATCTCGCAGGATCGTTAGATATCAGCCTTGAAGATATCTACGATTTCATAAAAGAGCCGGAATATAAAGACTGGGATGATGCTTTAAAGGAAATGTCTTTTACTGAGAGGATGTTCTTTTTAACATCTATCCTAACCGAGGATAGAGATATAGCCGAAGTTATCAAGGCTTCTATCGTAATTATATTTCTCAATGCGGACTTGCTCTATATAGATCTCTTATGGCACATCGAGCAGAAAATGAGATACAACGAATTAAGGGAGAATAAGCATGGAAAGAGATATTGATAAGAGACAGACGGTAGAAGAAGCGGCTCATTTCTTCGCTGAAAGCAGGAGTAGCGGTAGTGCATTCCCTGCATATTATCACGGTTTTATAGCCGGTGCCGAATGGCAGGCAAAGCAATCCCCGTGGGTAAGCGTGGAAGAACGGTTACCGGAAAATCAAGACATAGTCTTGGTTAGAGGTGAGTACGGAGGCAAAGCCACCGCTTATTTACATGGTAAGGATAGCGGCTTTATCGTTTACGGGGAGGACGCTTATAAGGTATTCGGGGAGGTTACCCATTGGTGCCATATTCCCGATCTAGAGGAATAGTATTAACCGAGCCTTCCCATGAAGGCTCATAATTAAAAAAATATATGAAAGCTAGAGAATTAGAAAAAAACTCACCATCGTTAGATCTGATATATAATACTATAAAAGAAGCGAATAAACGAAACGAGTATAAAATATTTTTCCCGCATTGGGTATACTTCTCCGATGAGTGCAAACTTGAACTCATGAGACAAGGATTCAAGCTCTATCAAGGAGAATGGCACCGAGGGGATTATGGATTAATAATAGAATGGTAACAAATAAATAAATCATGGCAACAAAATATAAAATCAAACAACATGTGTGGTGTACGAACGAAAGGCATAAGTCGGAAGTCGGCGTATGGCATATCGGCGTATTTGGCCGTGTACTCAGCGAACAACGCCATGTTCTTGTTAACCTCCTCTGAGGCCGATTTCTTTATCTTTTTGGCCATTCCCAACAATTCCTCCAAGGCGGCCTTGCCGTCCTTGCTCTCCTCCACCAACGGACGCATGACGCGCATGTATTCACGGTTAAGGATAGCCATTACCTTCTGGTAGGACTGTTGATACTCCGGATTGTTATTGACCATTTCAAACTCGCTATCCGACATCTCGCTAACGAGCTTATCTATCTCATCCCACACCGGATTACGGCTTTGGACCTGTTGCGCAGAAGGGTTAAGCATACGTTGCTTCTGAATCTCCATCTGTTGCTGCGCTTGCTGAAGACGCTGAATGTTTGCTTCTATCTCGCTTATATTCGGATTATAAGGGTTGCTACCTAATACAGGGTCACTCCCCCCTAAAAAAACATTTGTCTGCATGATAATACTGTTAGTGGTTAAAAAAAGGAAAGCGGCAAGCGCCCCCTAGGGAGCACAAGCCACTAACTTTACCTTAAGCCGTAGGTGCCGGAGCGGATGCCGGGCATGAGCACGGATTGTAGCTAGGATAGCCTGTTACCGTAGGGGTATTTGGCAATACCAATTCTCCCGTGATCATACGGCTGGTTCTACGATCGGTGTAATTGACACTAGCCGTGAACGCCTTCTCGATCTCGCATTGAAGCAACTTGTCTTGGTAAGGACGAATCGCCGAACCTACAGCCACCTGACACCTCAATTCATCGATCTGAGCCTTCAAGACATCGAACTGGTCTCTTTGGTTCTTGTATAGACCAAAATCAGCGTCTACCTGTGACTTGTACAATCCGAAATCAGCGTCTACCTGTGACTTCCACAAGGCGAATTTCTCGGCGATATCCGTCTGGCGGTGATCGTAATCGGCTTGCATACCTGAGACTTTCAATCCCCACATTGCGTTTGTAAGCGATAACGCCTCCTCACAGCCCTTTTCCCAAGCCATGAACGCAGTCGGAGCGCCTACCCCGGAACCGCCACCGCCTCCTGTGGTCGTGTTGATGTTAACGTTCTCCGGCATACCGGCTCCCCAGCCACCGCCGAACAAGCCGCCACGGTTACGTGACACCGCCCAAGCTCCAAGAGCCGTACCAATGATACCCAATGTCAAGCCGGCGTTACCCACGCCCTTGCTTGCGTAATCCTTGTGCTCATCCTCATGGACGATCTCTTTCTCTTTAATGATTTTCTCTGCTTCCATATGTGAAGTTTTTTATGGTCATATCCGGGTTATCCCGGACACCACAAAAATCCAGAGAAGTGCCTTGCTAAATAAATATCTCCTTGCTAGCTTGTTGCGAGGTTGTTGCTAGTTCTTTGCGGAAGGGGATAAGACAAAAAAAGCGCCGCCAATTTGTGTTGACGACGCTTATTGTTGTTGTTTAAACCTTTCAAACCAAAGGCATATACAACGCTTAATTTTTATGGTTGGTTACTTTTTATTTCTACCGGTTCCACCTGTTTCCAATACATGCATTGTAGCGTGGTTGGACTAGATATATATTTTTTTCTATCTGAGTATTTATCAAAACTATTCCTTTCTAGGAATTCATTATACTCCTTAGCTATTTTTGGATTTTTCATATCATTCTCTTTTATATAGCATGAAATAATTTTATATGGTAGACAGGAACTCTGACAATGAATCCATGTCCGAAAATTCTTTAACCTCACTGTCCTCATGCATATTCCTCGGTTTATTTCTATTACCTTTTACTATTTTCATCATCAGATCTATAGAGTCGTTCTCATTCTCCATAGAGACCCTCACTTTATCCAAGGCCAAAGCCTCTATTGTATTGCATAACTCATCCGCAAATGATCGAGACATAAAGTATACATCCTTAAAATCTATACGTACACATGGGCTATTCAAATCCTTAGCCCTCATATAGATTTTTTTAGCTTCTGTCCTAGAACGAAGCTCTCCCCTTATCAATTCTGATATCACAATTGTCTTTTCCATGATCTTCATTCTAAATATTCATAAAAATTAAACATCCTTTCCTCTTTATATGGTATCCTTAATGCCACTATAGTTCCATCCCATTTTATATAATCAGGAAGTCCTATATATGATGTCTCTTCCTCTGACATAAGATGAAATGCTTGCCCTGACAGCAAAAAATATGTTCCTCCAAGTCCCTTAGACAACATTCTCTTGCAAGTACTTATACCATAACCACGATTCTCGGTATCTGGTAAATTTTTAGTCGATATACCCTTTCCAGCGCTTTTTAAAGCCTCCACATCGTTAGTTATACCTCCCTTGCCAGACTTAACATAACTACCCAGTATACTTATACCATTATCCGCTATGCAAATGTCTATATAACTCTTTGACGGATAATACTGAGCAAATATATAACCAAATTCACTCTCTGAATGTTCAGATATATTGTCAATCGTCTCAGTCAGCATATAAGATAAAGCCTTTCTCAACTCTCCTTCAATATTTAATTGCCTTATCATTATATTCTCTGCTACAGACAGTATATCGTTTTTTATGCTATCCTTGCTTTTACATCCCGGAAACTTTATTATAGGAATATATTTTTTCATAGAAAAATATTCCATATAATTATGAAAATCACTAACACTGTCAGCTACTACACCTCCTTCAAAATGAATAGAGTCCAGATAGCTTTTAACACTGTCCGATATATTCTTGCAAACCACATTCTTACCGCACTTATCTCTATAAAGCATAAGAGGCAATAAGAAAAATGGAGTCACAAATGCCGTATATTGGAAGTTCCATATGAAATCATCATCATCGGAATTCTCCATTTTCAGGATTATCCTGAATAGATGATTGAAGGCTTCTCCTATCCTAATATCATTTACCGCATGTGGCATATATATTTCCATAATGAAACTTTTCGTATACAACAAAGCCTCTGCCAAGGCTGGTTACTTGACGAGGCTACAAAATCACCTTTTACGCCGCAAAGGTCGCACAAAATTTTGTTATATGAAAATTTTTTCATAGACAAATCACATGCCTTACAACATAACGCACCCTCAGACCGTACCGGATAGCTCCTCTTTGACGCTCTCCACCGTCCTTCTCAGATAGTAACTCCTCCTTATCCTGTCCGGATACAAGTTCCGCATCCGGTTCACGGCTTGCCTCGTCATTCCAGTCAGATCGGATATGATATTGTCGCTCAACTTGCGATCGGCCAGTATGGTTATAGCCACTCCCCGAGCGTCAACATTGCGCTCCTTGTTGTTGCTAAACATCATTATCGGATCGGTTCCGCACTCCTTGCAGACTGCCTCTATCACTTTTTTGTAAAAAATTTCCACCTTATCCATAAACTTTTTATTTCGTGGTTTGTTTTACTATCAAGCCGGGCACAAAAAATGCACGGCAGAAAGACTTATAAGAATCTTCCCGTCGTGCGTGGCATGAAAAAATAATCAAACTTCTGATCCGATTATTTAGGGAAGATTCTTTTTTCTTTATCTTCCCTTTCCGGTTCGTTCTCACGAAGTCACCATCAAACTAATATTAAATTAATCATGAACAAAAAACGTCAGCCCTTGTTATTCATATAACGCATTCATTCTATTATCAGAGGTTTCTCGGGCGTGAGCCATGGAAGCCTCACCAAATTCTATAAAACCCGCCTATCCCGACATAGGGTGACAAGCCATTCTTACCGATCCCATAACCGGCTATCGCGCCGATTCCCCATCTACGGGGGGTGATCGTCTTGGTTATATACTCAGTCCTCCTATAGACATCGATGTAATCAAGATTAGGCTTATAGCCGGATATCGACAGTTTATAATCATCCGTCTTGTACTCCTTGCTGGTTATGGGTACCGGGACATATACCGGCTCAGGTACCGTGTCACCGTCCAACGTGATATAAACAGGGAACGGCTCAGGTATTGTTCGTACCAGTGTCTCATAGACCGGGTACGGGATGCTGTCATGTATCGTATCAACCTTGTAGAAGGTGTCGGTCTTGAATATCGAATCACAAACCACATCCCCTCGGATATGGTAGCCAGCCGTTAAACTGGCTACCAAGCACGCTAGTATTAGTATGATATGCCACGGTTTCATAGCAAGTTCCACCCCGCAATAACATCCGACATTTCAGCCTCCCTCCCATTCTCAACCTTGCTCATCCCGGCCACGATCCGGATCATCTGCTCACGATCATTGATGTTGATAGGATCATCAGCCGGGATGCCGGCATAATCGGATACGGCCTTAACGTAAGCGTCCGTATCGTTCTCGTTTTCCGGCGCCCAGCGACCTATCATTTTGCGGATCGTATCCAGTCCGTAGTTCTTGCGATAATTAGATAGGATACGGAATACCGCCCTGTATCCATAGGCCATCGTCTCGAACTGCTTAAACGACTTGTCCCTGCTCGGACGTATCTCGCCTTGGAACAAGTCTCCGTTGATCCGGATGTTTCCCGGGTTTGCGTTTCTCAACCCTCTAGGTAATTTTTTCTCTGCCATTGTTATTTCTTTATTACATTTGTGTACTTTATTACTTATCTCCTGCCCTATTGAGAAATATGGTCAGCGATGATTTCACACCAGCTCCCCTATCCTTTTGGATCTGGGGAGCCTTTTTTATTCTTTGTCTTGTTATACTCATCCAAGAAATTGACTTTGCTTATAAATTTTACGGCTGCAACCCAATACAAGAAGGCTATCACCTTGTTATCCGGGAATACCTTGCCCATGTTCTTTAAGACATTGGTCCCGTAAAACCATATCATCGCCCAAGTGATCCAAGACACGAAAGCCTTGGCGTTATCCTCCGATATATCCATCATCACGCCTATCCAGAACGAGATGATTATGATCAGGAAATAGACTAGCATGTACACCCAGCTACGGATGAACTTGCTCTTCCGGAAATCCCCGTGATCCGCAGCCAACCCCCAGAACGTATCGATGAAGGCCAGCGACAGGATCACCACCAAGAAATTCTCGATCGGCGAAACGAAGTCCATCGCCGTGACAACGGCGGCTATGGCGATGGACTTAGCCCAATTTGCGAGGTCAGATATGTAGGAGAGGTAACGGTACATGATTCTATAGTTCTAAAATTTAGAATGTTTTATTAAACGTTTGAAGTAAAGCAGACAAAGCGGGTCTGTATGTAATACCGTCGTTTGCATCTAACGTACCGTCATGGAACGCTAGATATCTTGTTTCCAGACCCGAATCCACATTACTTCTAGAGACAGTTCTTGTTGTCGCGTTCCAACTGGCGTTAACCGCAAATGTTAAAGTCTTCGCTAATTCAACATCCGTCAACTCTGTATAATCAGCCCTTTCGGCGGTCTCGTTATTTGCCAAGAGCGTAGAGATAGTTTTATCATAGGCTCTATACTCCATGATATTTTTAGAATTCGGTTTAATATTCTCAGAGAAAAATATCGCTCCGCTCTCTTGCATGGCAGTTCCTATCGCGGGCATTGACGCTATTCTTCCAAACCATTCCTGGTACGGTCTATTGTCATCAAGAAAACCAAGATAATTAAGGACCGGCCAGCCATCAGACTGACAAATCCTTGAGATACTACCCGGGGTGGTAATGTTACCATACCAATCAATACCGTAATTCCCATTATTTTGATTCGAGCAATCGGGGGTTTTGACAAACAAATCATATATACTTACATTCATAACCAACGCTTTGCTATTAGTATAAGGAACCGCCGCAAGTATATTGCCTCCACTATCCTTTTTAAAATAGTTCGCGTAATTATCGCCAGAAGGAAAAGTCCCGCCAGATGCCCCTGTTAATGCCGGGGAATATCCGGCGAAACGATCGATCATAGGAACTGCGGCCGCTTTAGAAGCGGAAGAGTTACCTATAAAGGGCATTACGTAAAGCAATTTATTAATCCATCCATTTTCATAGCCTATTTTATAAAAATTCGCAAGTACGTTTATTTGTCCTGAAGAAAACGTATATCCGCATTTATCCATGGCACTCAAATATTGACTCAACTCGAGATATTTGATAATTCCATACTTTGTCATAAAGGGGAAATCACCAGATACATGCCCTTTTAATGTTGTTACAGTTGTCATATATATATTTATTTAATTGTTAAAATAATCTTGAGAACCGTCTATCCCTACCACAAAATGAGAATAATCAGATGCGCTACTTGCAAGATATTTATCGAAGCCCAACTGTCCTCCTTTTGTAAAGTAACCTATTGTCATGGTATTACCTATTTTTTGAAATGCCTCGGAAGAAGTGGCATTGATCATCCCTTTTTGTTTTGCGTATTGCAAAATCTCATATAGCATGTATAAACGAGTGTTCGGGCATGGATGCCAATCACTCCACTTATTAATGCCCTTCTCTACCGGGGGATCTAAATAGGTATCCGGATATGTCGTGAGATCACGTAACGGGTAAACCCATGAGTCGGGATATGTACCGCCCTCAGATACCAGAGAACCCGGCAGTTTGTTTAACCAACAAGGTCTATAAGCATGATAAGCGAATATAACCCAACCTCCTTTTTCTACGGCCTCGTCAACAATTGACTTCCAAGCGGCTAGTAATTCGGGCTTGTAACTATTATCCGTGTCAGTCTCGCCCTTATACCCGGGCTGGTTTTCCATTGGCAAACGAACTATTGTCGAGGTTAACGGAGGTACATTAACCTCTGAAATGTCAATATTGCCAAAGCCTCCATATTTAAAATAACGATTAATCAATGGTACATTCGCAAAACTCGAGGTAGACGCCGGGGTTACCCACGTATTGACTTTTAAACCGAAACCGGTAGCGAGCTCCAGCCATTTTCCCCATTGGTAATCCACCGGGAAAGTCGGGTTATACATCACCACCAATTTCGTGTTATAATCCTTAACGTATGGTTTAATGTATTGTATAGGGACCTCCACCCATTGTTTATCTTGGCTTACCATGTAATTTTTATTTTCGGAGGAAACATAAACACTTGTCGTGTTATTACTATTTGCCCCGTAATAGGAGGAATTGGCTAAGATCGTATTGGCTAAATCACTATCAAGACTTTCAACCAGATAATTCTCAAACTCATAACGGGCCGTCATGGAATGCGCCATGATTTCCCAGCCTAATTCGTCTTGCATTTTTTTAGCTATCTTTCCATTATCATTAAGCGCCGGGACATCGTCTGTAAAACCGCAACGTTGCCCTTCCATGGCCAAACAGCCTTTTATACCACCAACGCTCTGTAACAATGGGTACATCGTGGAAAGATAACCTCCTCCTGTCATCCAAGGATTCGCCTTTGAGGAGGGTATATTCATGTCAATGGTGTCATCGTCATGGACACAAAAAACAGCTTGTTTTTGAAAATCCGGTGAGCCGTCTTTCCTCCAAGATCCTTTATTTACAAAAACAGACTCGCTTACCGACGGCGAATAAAACTCTCCTTTGTTGATAGTGGCAGCGATCGCTCTCGCCATCAATTCATTCCCATCAATATCTCTTCCTATGTTATCGGAGTGAAGTTGTGGTATATAAACCCCATCCTCTCTTATCGCCATTACAACATTGCCTCCTTCGTCTGTAACCGCCTTGAGTATGCCGGGTACGTCCCCAATCCTCTTGGTAAGTTCTTCCGAGAATCCTCCTTGCTGGAATACGACAGAGCCATCTTTCTTTATCCCTCCTACTATCTTATTGTTTTTATCCACGATCAGGTGAATGTAATCATCGACATCGTATAGCTCTTTGGAGAGATCATCAAGACGTTCAAAAATTTGCTGGTCATCAATAATCTTTCCGCTTGATTTATCTGACAAGAACTTGGAAAGGATGTCCCCCATTTCCTTGGACAATCTTGAATTTACGTCTCTGGTAGGGTGCCAGCCCATATTTGTATATGTGACCCCATCGATAGGAATATCATGAGTATCGTTTGTACCTCCGTAAACCGAATTATTACAATACAATGCTGATATACGTATAGAATCGGGATCATCGGGATTCGTCTGACGATAACTAAAACCCGTATTATTAGCGAAATCACAATAAGTTATGTTAAACTTTTTAGCGATTAATCTTGATGATTCATTAAATGCGGTGTAAGCGTCCTGCCAATATGAGCATATTATTATCTTAGGTAGCTTTCCGCATTTTGTCCCGTAGTATTTGCTATTCGCCTTTAATCTAAGCTTATAGCAATCGTCCATGTGTTTTTTGATAAGATAATCGTATGCCGTAGCGTAATTCGCGGCAACCCCATCGGTAGTTCCATTAGCCGAGCCCGGAGTTACAGGAACAACTTGGTGGTCTGGGTTTGTAGGGCTCAAGCCAGCCTCATAGTCGGCAACGGTATCCTTGAGATTATCTGGAATAGTTATGTCATAATTATGAGTATGACATATAACCAAGGTGTCCATATCTTCAAGTTCCTGCTCCGTATACAACGTCCCTCTCCAAATACGATCAGCGTCATACATTATATTCCCCCCGGAGATCGCAACGTTAATGCCTTCGTAGCCTGCTTTATGGCAAGCGTTTTGAAACCAACCTGAAGATTCTACCGCTATACTATCCCCTATAAGAAACGCCATCTTGTTTTTACCATATGCTGGATTGTCGTAAATTTGTATAATTGGTTCCTCGTAATCCGTGACGGTATCACCTTTCTCTAATTGCGCGGAATTAGGATCTAACGGATTTACGAGATTATACTGTAATAGGATTCTACAATACGCTACAGAGTAGAATCGTGACGTGCATTGAATTTCAAAAGGAGCATTGTCTGGCGCAGTGACATTCCCTACGATCTCGTCTTTACTGTTAAATAGAATGACGTTCGTATGGGTGTTAGACTCATACGGCGTAATATTGCTTTTAACGTAACTGCCGGGTGAGAGATAAAGTTTATTGCTAAGTATCCCATCGGGATGCGGTGTTATACCCTCTTCTTCGGTATAACGATAACCATACAAAAAATCATTCTTATTCAAAAGATTTTTTCCAATGGTTCTTTGAATAACGGGAGAAACTCCTTCATATATGGTATTGCGTGTGAATGAGGTCAAAGTCGTATCTTCCCAAGCGGAGCCATTGTAAGCATACACCTTGTTCTCAGAGAGTACGTACGATGCCCAATTTTTTATAGGATTGGGATACGTGGCAGTAAGCGAGCCTAAAGTCTTTACCTCTTTTTTAAAAGTCAAAAAGACATTTTGATAATAATTGCGTTTATCCTCCTTTTCAAATTTCCCGGTTACCTCCCCCCTCAAGCTCGTCTCCCTTGCGTCCGTGCCAATCCACGGTTTCGAGGAATGGGCTTGCTTAAACTCGTATATACACCCATCCTTTCTCACGATATCCCCCGCATTGTACACTCCTTTATCGGAGAATTCTGGGAACTCGTCTATACCGGTAGCCATGTTTGTAGAATAAGTATCCCTTATCACGTTTCCCTTGTCATCCTTCACCGCTTGTATCGCCATGTCAGCGGAGGTCTTAGGAGTCTCATAATTTACTTGGGATGACTGATCTCCCAAATGGACAGCGTCACCGTCCACCTCTCCTATTCCCTCTGATACATTTTTAAAATTGCTGTTGATCTTATCGACCATCTGCGCCCCGTTATCCGGAGTCTGACCATTCCTATTATCCTTGATGGGTTGTATCGTTATAGCCATACATCTATTTTTTTATCGTTTTTTATTATTTTGCTCCGCTCTCAGGCAACATTCCTATTATCTCATCCCTTAAGCTATCCAAATCAGATTTAGTAGCGTATCCGCTAAGATCTGAAGATGTTAGAAAACCGCTGACATCCGGAATTTCCGACCTGACATCGTTTATAGAATCGCTTAACTGGGTCTTCGTGACGAAAAGCTCTATGGACTTACTGACAGAGAAGACCTTCGTATCGCTAGGCTCATAGGTCTCACCTCCCTTTACGACATCCCTCTTGTACATGAACAGGTAATCGGCTAGGTAAGAGCTGAACACATGTTCCTCATCTATATAATACCTGTCCTTATTGGACATCACGTTCCCTTTCCTAAAAAAATACTTATCCGTAGAGGCGGATGAGTATACAGTATAGTCCGATCCCATCTTGTCATCCGTAACGCTAACCGTAAGCACGTCCGGTATCCTAGGTCTTATCCCTCTTCTCGTAGAAGCGTTATTTCCCATAAATCAATCCTCCCATGATAAATCTTCGTTAGTAAGCACATATCCGTTAGCGTCCACGAAATCGTCACGCAGGAACCATAGATTGGGAGAATCCGCATAGTCTTCTTCTTCGTATGGGGATCTCTCCAGCTTGACCGTATAGATATATTGTGGTGAGCCCTCCAATACTACTTGTTGCTCTGGAACGCTGGACTCGCTCCTCACGTATCTCTCCCCGTTTATCTCCACATGGCCTAGGCATAGGATATTGTTCAGCAATCTCCCCATCTCGAACGGGACTCCCCTATTATCCCCAAGGGTAAAAGTCATGTCATCGTACGGGACGCTATATAGCTCTATGAGTTTCTGGTTTTGAGTACGAAAGAACTCGTTACTCACATGCAATGACCTACCATCCGTCTTGAAACCTCCCTCTACGGCTAAGGTAAATACTCTCTTGCGATCATCCCCCGCATCGAATATGGCCTTGAACGGAACGATATTATCAGGATGGGTATATCTTATCAAGGAGCAGTCGGCAAACTCGTCAATGTCACATTTACGGAACACGACACTCTCCAAGGATTGGTACCCTGTCATTATCACGGCCTTGTAAATACCGTTGTCAAGATCCATCGTTATCATGAACTCATATAAATAGGAAGTATTGTTTATCTTGATCTTGGAGGGATTCACCCGTATATATTGCCCCGTGGAGAGATCTTATATTCGCATATAGCAGCTCACGTTACCCATCAGGCATTGCACGATGATAGGATCGTTATCCCACCCAATCCTCTGGATATACTCCACCGGTCTCTCCACGGACGGGGAACTCACGTCAAAAAGGAGAGGGCAAACCTCGCTAATGCAATCTTTCAACCTCATATACGCATATAAATAAAAAGAGCCGCACCCAAAGGATACGACTCCTCCGGGAACGGCTCTTAGGCTCTGAGACAAAAGTAAGTATTATTTTTTTATAATCAAACGGTTATGTTATGTTTTTAAGGAGCAACTCATAATCTACCGTCTGACCTTTCCCGATACGCTCGGTTATATCGGACACGTATCCCACGTACGTCTTGCCGGAAAAGGAGCATGATACCCGTCCCTTATAGTTACCCGGGAACGGGGATAACCCAATTGTAGACACCTTTATCTTATCGGATCTCAACAACCTATCACTATCTTCTATGGAAATCCCTCCACGTTCCGATATGCCTTTTATGGATACATCGGCATTGCCCTCCGAGGACGTGAACATCAAACCGCTAGCGGACATACCGACGTATCCCTTGTTGGCCATCAGCATATTCCTTGGGGAATAGGCGGCGTTGAACATGGTATCGGGGAATAGAACGCCGGTTATGGGATATGATGGCTCAACGATCATTGTACGAGGGGTTAATCCTCCACTTCCAAAGACGGCATCCACAATAAACACGTCATTGTCCGAATCAGTGTCCTTCGTCTCCTCATTCCTCTCAGTCACGAGGAACTCTATGCCATAAGGATCGGCACGATAAGGGCTTATCAACTTCAAGACATTGTCCGTGGCCTTTATCCCCGTGCTGAATGAGTTCGTGAAATGAAACTCGTCACGCCCGTTTATCTCGTCGTATTCCTGTTTGTCGTAACCCACTTCCACGCCGCTATAGACTACCGAACTATCTATCGTATGAGTCATGGAGTTTATCTCCGTCAATGGCAACGGATCGGTCACGGAATCATAAAAATCGCCCAGAGGCTTAAATATAACCTTTCTGTTGACATCATCTATCTCCCAGTCATAGCCTAACACGGCCTTGGCGAACTCCGTGAACTTAGAGAATGACGTATGTATCTTTGCGTCCTTGATCCCACGTATGCTCTCAGCCGCCATGATATAGGGGATCGGAATATTCCCGGTCTTTATTTCTCCGGTATAATCCTTAAGCCCTATCTTTTTAAGCAAGGATGTCAGCAAATCAGAAGCTCTAATAGCATCTATGGTTACCGGATCTCCTTTTGCGATATACGTTACGCTTATTTCTTTCACATTTAATATTGTAGCTTTCGCATATGAATCTATGCTATTGTAATAAACAAAGAATAGCATTAACTCATCACCTTCATCTAGGTCTATGTACCTATCGATATCAACATTTACGATTTGTCCAATATCTGAAAAGTAGGCTATATCTTCTTTTGGGAACTCTTTCTCACCTTTTTTCCTTTTACCTAAACACAAAGAACGCTCGGATACCACTTCATAAGAATCAAGCCTCACATCAAACTTTAATATCAATCTTATACTAACCGGAGCTAAGGCTTTCACGAACGATGTCATGTCATAATAAGATAGTTCGTTATAATGGGAGCCTATATCAAACTGCTCAATCATCCCTTTGATAGGAAAATTAGCGTCACCGTATACCATAGGGAACTCCGTGGCAAGAGCGAACCTTATAGGATAAACATCCGGGTCTGTCTGTTCATTATCTGGGTCATTTGGATTTATAACCCAAGATACCCTATTATTAAGATATATTCTTTTATAAATCAAGCTTATTTTATTTATATCACTCACTGGAATGTCAAAAGTCTGCGATTTCTGGGAGTTGATAATGGAATAGGTATCATCATCGATCGCACTCAAGGTAAGCGTATGCCCATCGTCACTATAGCTCATAAAGTCCAAAGAACAACGATACGCCTCTTTGTACGTAAGATCGTTAACTTGCCGATATATCACTATCTTTGCGGAAGATTCAATATACTTGGATAGGTATAAATCCGTCAAAAGATCGTAAGCCCCTTTTACGAACTCGAACTTCTTGGCGAACTTACGATATATCCCACCAAAATCCTTTCGAGTAAAAGACAACTCGATATCATCCCAATTCTTTAGATCATTGGTTATATCCGTCTCCTTACTGTCTATTATCAAAGAAATCTTTATCATAAGCGTATAAATAACAAGAGCCGTCCGAGGACAAATACGTCTCCGGTACGGCTCTTTGGCTCTGTCACAAAGATAGTGACTATTACCATAATACCAACTATCAGACGGCCTTATCTTTCTCGATCACCCTCAGGAAATCCCTCACGCAAGACACGGCCCTCATCTTATCCATGATATCCCTGTCCTCGTAACAACCCTCGCAACTCAACTGGATGAGCGTGTCTATCATATCGCCCATGTCCTCGGAGAACAGGCAACCGGACATGCCCTTTATCTCTTTCATCATTTCCGGTGTGATGCTCAATCCTCCGATAACCAACTCCGAAGCCTCATTAATCTTGATCTCGTTCTCGCCGGCTCTCACGACGATGTCCTTAATTAAATCTTCCATATTCATCTAGTTTTAAATCATTTTGCATTCATTATCAAGTCACATAAAGTCAAAGTATTGGCCGTACGTCCTCATGACGTAGCTCTATAATATATTCAAGTCACATTTCTATATTTGACATAGTCAAGGAACGAGGTTATTCATACGATCCGGGTAATCTTACCGTCACCGGGATCACCTCCCAGAAGATGGTTTATGTAAGCCAGCCCCTTCTGGGTTACGAGTACCTTTGTCACGACAAAGCCCGGATGATTCTCCCTCTCAATAAACTTCTCGGTCATCTCGAAATACCCGGCGTTGATGTACTTCTGTTTCGGCTCGTTCCGGTTGGAGAAGAACACGCCCATTTCTTTAAGCTTCTTGAAGAGGATGTTTCTTCCGAACCCTAATTTCAATATCTTTGCAGCCATACCGATATCAACCTTGTCCGAGGTCTCGAAAGCCTTGTCCGCAAAATCGGCCTTGGGCTGGAGCTTGCTGATAGTTCTATTTGCCTGTTCTATCTGCTCTTGCTGCTTGGCCGCCAACATCAACGCCTCCGAGAAAGATTGTGGAATCTGGAAACCTCCAGTCTTGATCTGCTCTTCCATACGGTTGAAAGCCTCAATATAATCTAACTTGAATTGAAGGGCCTTATCACCAGTAAAGCCCATAACCAATAATGTAAATCCATCACGATTCATAATATACATTGGCTGCATACGTCCATAATTGTCTGGATATTCAGACTCAATGAAAAGATCGGCTGAAAAATCAGCCGATGTCATTAAGTCTTTGATGGTCTGCATAATGTTCTTATGTAATTTGCCAAACTTCTCAGCGACCAACAAGCTGTTCGTGAAAATGCGATTATTATCGCCTTTAAATACTAATTCTTTCATAATCTTAATATATTTGTTATTGAAAATTCCATCAAACCCTCCGGCGATATTACCGGAGGGGCATCTACTTCCGATCCTCTCTCCGTCGTTCGAGTTATCCCGCAAGCCTTACGCAAGTCATGTCGCTTATCACGCTTATGAACCTATCGTAGGTCTTTTTATTCCATTCCTTGTGATCCGGCATCCAGTCATTGAATATCTCCATGTAGACCACCTCGTGAGATCTGTCCTGTACGGTGACGCATAAACCGCCCGTCTCCGGCATAACGCCTACGTTTATATGTACCGGTTTCCTTCCGATCATACACTCCAACGCAATTCTTTGCACGTTCTTCAATACTTCTATCGTTTCCATATTCCTTATATTATTAATGTATATCAATCACCCGAATAAACCCTGTTACCGTAAAGGCTAGCCATACCGACATGAGATAAGACAACATGCTTGCGATACTCGATGCGTCTAGCTTCTTCCTCTGCCAATCTCTTGGCCTTGGCCTCATTATTTTTTATCTCTATCTTGGCATTATCCCATGCTATAGAAAGGCGCTTGCCAAAAGACCAAGAGAATTTTCGGTAAAGTCTGAATAATCTCCATGCGTCTTTCATGATCTCGTTCTTGTTATATTTCTGTGTTGCCATTGTACTGTTGTTTTATTTTGATGATTCAAATGTAAGTAGTTTGTTTTACACATAAAAGTAATTGACAATAAAACTGCATACATTTAACATTATTTTGTAAGCAGTTTATTTTACATTTTACTTTTTGATGTATATTTGCACCAAACAATAGAAAAGATTATGAATAGAATAAAGGAATTATTAAAAGAGAAAGGTGTTACTATAAACGAATTAGCCGATAAAATGGGGATTAGTCGAGTTACACTATCCACTCAAATTAATGGCACTGCTAATATTACATCTTATGAAAAGATTGCATCTGCCCTAGAAGTCCCTATGTGGGAACTTTTCGCCTCTCCAAACGATATACACCCACAAGCCAAAACAATCATTTGCCCCCATTGTCAAAAACCAATACCCGTTGAAGTGGATGTTAAGATTAAGATGGAATGATATAACCTGCAATCCTCTAAATAAAAAATCATGAAAGTTTGTTTTCTGCATACAATGCATTACCTTTGCGATACAATATAATACAGAAGTAATATGGAAGCAGTAATAAGAAAGCAAACCTCGTTCCGTTTACGTGAGGACTTGTTGCAAATATTGCAGGAACAAGCCAAGAAAGCGAATAGGAGCCTAAATAATTTCGTGGAGAGCACCTTGATGGACGCTGTATACTCCGAGCCAAATGAGGAAACGATAGCGGCTATAAGGGAAGCACGCACGACCAAGAATAAAGAAACGTTCGACAGCGTGGATAGCTTGATGGAGGAATTAATGAAGTGAAAAAGAAATTACACCCAACAAGCCAGTTTAAGAAAGATTTCAAACGTATTCAGAAATTCCCCAAAAAAATCGCAGCTTTTGAATATATCGCAAATCTGCTTATAAATGACCATCCGATTCCACAAGAATACAAACCTCATATGTTGAAAGGTGAGTATAAAGGTTGTATGGAATGCCATATAGAAGGGGATTTTCTTCTTATTTGGATTGACGGAGAAATAATCGACTTGCTTAGAATTGGTAGTCATTCCGAGTTGTTCGGGAAAAAGAGGTAGACAAAGTTTGTACTACTTAAATTAAGAAATATGTTATCGAACATGTAATTCTCCCCCCTATACCATTTGCTTTTGTTAACACTATTATCTACCTTTGTCACATCATTAATTAAACTAAATCAAGTCATGAAGAAAATATTGTTTGTCGCTTCCGAGGCTGTACCTTTTATCAAGACAGGCGGACTTGCCGATGTTGTGGGATCTTACCGAAATGTTTTGATAAAGAATATTTTGATGTGCGGGTCATGATCCCG
>ERZ859817.391-NODE-391-length-30582-cov-2.030596_pt1 | contig 30582 bp, 30 predicted proteins | sample MGYA00509986_ERZ859817 | MGnify/ENA primary metagenome ERZ859817 (study PRJEB30046, sample SAMN00715155) | human gut metagenome | study: EMG produced TPA metagenomics assembly of the A metagenome-wide association study of gut microbiota in type 2...
TTCAATGGGGAATGAAATATATACCATGATTCTAACTATACTAATCCGCAAGATAATAGCCGGGAGACATTGACGATTTGAGTCAACTTCCCGGCGTTTTATTTTCTGCATTTTCTACTGCTGCAAAGGATTCAGGAAGCAACCTGATTCATGAGAGTTGATAACTCCCACTGCCTGCAAATAGGCATAGATGATTATGGTCCCCACAAACTTCATGCCCCGCTTTTTCAAATCTTTTGAGATGGCATCAGATAATGGTGAGCTGACCTTGTCTACTTCTTGGATGATTTTTTCATCTGTCCAATGCCATAAGTATCGGTCAAAACTGCCCCACTCTTGCTGTATCTTTTGAAACACTTGTGCGTTGACCACTGCGGCTCGTATTTTCAGCCGGTTACGGATGATTCCGGAGTCAGCTTGCAGAGCCGTCAATTTTTCTTCGCTATAAGATGCCACTTTTCGTAAATCAAACCCGTCAAAAGCACGGCGAAACGCTTCCCGTTTATTTAAGACACATTCCCAGGTGAGACCTGCCTGAAAATTCTCCAAAATCAACATTTCAAACAGCATATGGTCATCGTGGACCGGTCTGCCCCATTCCTCATCATGGTATCGCAGATAAGTGGTATTAGTCGGGCTCACCCAATGGCATCGAATCTTTCCATCTGTCCACTGCATTCGTATCGTCATTTTGAACCTGCTCCGAAATCGTTATGCCTCGCACGTCTCCCGGAGAGCAGGCAGCAGCTCATCCAGCCGCCCGTCCAGACCGAAGGACTTTTCTTTGATATTGTCCGTAATGTAGATCTCACCAAGATTGAGGGTCACATAAGTGGCGTTTGGCTCGCTGGCCACCAGGTGCATCATCGGGGCCTTGATCAGCTGATTGCGCCAGCCAATGCCCAGCTCCAAAACCACCAGTTTCTTCCCGTGGTAGGTTTTCAGAAAGTTTTGGAACCGTGCCTGGGCAGCGGTATCCGGAATCATTCTCTGACCCGCACCCATGTGGATGTCCATGGGACCGCCGCACTTGGGACAGCGCGGCACCAATTCTGTAGGCACATGGCCGCTCTGTTCAGCAGCCGATAATTTTTCGGCCACCTCTAAACTTGAATAGAGGGTGTCGTGGCAGGGGCGGGCACACTGCATCGTAAACCAGTTGCCCTCGATCTCATAGATTTTCGTCGGATCGAAGCCACACAGTTCAAAGTGACCTTCTCCGTTTGATGTGACAACAAAGTAATCTTTCTCTCCCACAATGGCCGTCAAATCGTTCATCACCGGCGTAGGCTGGTACTGCCCGCAGTAATGATGGATGAGCCGAGCCCAGAAGGCCCACTTTTCCTCCTCGCTGGGCCATCCGGCCATCATGCCCTGCAAAATACAATGTAAGCCGTATTTTTGTTTGAAATCTCCAAACAATTCATCAAAGGCTGCATTATCTGCAAACAAATGCAATCCTTCGGTGATGGACAGGCCGTTACTGGCCCCGATCAGGATAGCGTCCGCTTCTCTGAATTTTTCCGCAATAGGGTTCCAATCAATCATATTCGTTCGCCCCTTTCTATTTTATGTTTGCTGCGATGGAGCGCTCCTGCCGGAGGGCAGCTAGAATTTCCGCCAAATCTCCTTGCAGATACAGGCTGCGTCCCCGCAGATGCTCTGGCCTATGAGATGCCTCTCGATTAAGACATGCATAAAAGACGTTTTCATTTTTGGCAGTAAGTTCCCAGAAGGGCAGTTTGATGATACTGGGCGTCATCTCACCCACGCCAAGTTCCAACAGCAGGACTTTTTTGTCGGACTGATCCATTATCCAGCGTCGCAGGAATCTATGGTAGCGGTGCAGGTTATCCTGCCAGAAGGTTCCCTCCAGAAAGGTATCATCTCGTACCCAAGGCACCAGCACCCGCCCGCAATCCGGGCAACGAGGAACAGCTTCCTCCGGCAGGCGCACACCCACCAAGCGACCGGTCAGTTCCTTTACCAGTTCGCGGTTTTCCCAAATATCATCCCGACAGGGCTGGCTGCACTGGCAGTAGCTAAAGTCTCCCTGAAAGGCGCAAATTTGTTCCTGGGGAAATACCCGAAAAAACTGCTGATCGACATTAGTGGTCAGCACAAAGACCGGTTTATCTGCAACAAGCGTTTGCAGATCCAGATAGGGCTGCCCCGTAGGGGCTTCCCACATGAAGCGCATATATTGGCTGTAATATCCCCACTGCTCCCCATAGCTGGAAAAGCAATGGTAGAATCCAGCCAGTGGAGAGGTAAAGCCATACTGTTCACGAAAGGGAGCCAATGCCTCCGAAAGTGCCGGGGACCAATGGTAGTGGTCGTATCCAGCTGCGCTTGACAGGCCGGAGCCGCCTCCGATCACAACGGCATCTGCTTGAGCAATACGCTCGGCAAGTTCCTGAAGCGCTGCTTGGTTTCCAACCCTCATTGATCGTTATCTCCGCTTTCCATGGTGTTCCGTGCATCCCGCAGCACTTGAGCAATGTCGGCCACAATGGTCATGCCCTTATCCTCCAACTGCTTGGGCAGGAAGTCATATTTGTCGTTGACAGCAATATATCGAGCATGGGGAAAGCTGAGGGTCATGTTCCAGAAAGGTTCTTGGATAAACATGGGAGTCATTCGACCAACGCCCAACTCCAGGAACAGAATTTTGCTGTCTTTGTGTTCCAGTACGTAGCGAGAAATTTTTTCGTACTGTTCTTCATATTTCTTTCCTTGCAGGAAATTCCCATATCCTCGCACCCAGGGGAATGCCTCACCGCCGCAGTGAGGGCACCGGGGAATGAGATCCGTGGGAATCTTCGTGCCATCCCCCATAGCGGCCACCATATCAGCCACGGGCTTTACTGCATCCCAGGTGTCATCGGTACAGCAGGCGGCACACTGGAAGAACCGGTGATCTCCCTGGATCTCCGCCACCTTCTCCTCCGGGTAGAGTTTGACAAACTGGGTATCCTGATTGGTAGTGAGGATGAAGAAGTCCTTGCCTTTCAACAAAGCGTCTAGATCCAGATAGGGATGACGCACAGGTGCGGTCTGGGTGGTGTGAAGGAAGGTGGCAAGATACCCCCAATACTCTTCCCGGGTCTCCCAGGGATGCATCATCCCTGCAAAAGCACCGTTGAAGTGGTACTTCTCGGCAAAAGGTCGGAAGTATTTGCGGTAGGAGTCGTTGTCCTCATAGTAAAAATCTCCACCACCGGCAGCGGACAGGCCGGAGGCCCCGCCCACTACCACACAGTCAGCTTCCTTTACCTCCTGTACCAAACGATGGATCTGTTCGCTATACGGCAGTGGCTTTTTGTCAGTCAGCTGATAAGGCGTACTGCCGGAAGCATAGATAGGATAGTGCCTGGAATAATTCATCTGGGTCTGCATGACCAAATCATCATAGAAGTTCATTGTCACCATTCCTTTCGAGTGGGTGTTATTTTTATTCTTACTTCAAATCATTTTAGCATCCTCTTGCGCTGTTGTCAATATGCTGTTATAATAAAAATAACATCAAAGAAAAAAGGAGATCAGTCCATGAAATATCCCACCCGCCTTAGCGATGCTGTTCATATTCTGGCTTTTATCGCTCTGTACCCAGACTGCGACCTGACCAGTGACAAGCTGGCAGAGAGCATTCAGACGAATCCTGCCTATGTGCGCCAGCTCATGTCCGCCCTGCGGAAGGGTGGACTGCTGGTCAGCGTGAAGGGACATCCCCGACCTGCTCTGGCCCGTGAGCCGGAGAAAATCACTCTGCTGGATGCCTATCGGGCAGTAGAGGGCAACAAGCCCCTGCTCCATCAGGACGTCCACACCAACCCCGCTTGTGGCGTGGGCGTAAATATCCAACTGGTGCTGCGGGATTTTTACTTGGACATTCAAAAAACAGCGGAACAAAGAATGCAAGAGATCACGCTGAAAGATGTGCTGGAACAATATCACATGAAGTTAGAAGGGATGCTCTTGTAGCGTTTATGACAGATTGATTCTCAGAAACTCTTCCATAAAAAACGGTCAAGAATTGCTGCCCTACCCTCCAGCACAGCTTTGATTTCTTCCTCGCCATAGCCGATGCCCAGCGTGCGGAAACGGATAAAGCGTTTCCGCCCCTTGCCCTTCACCGCCGTGTACTTGCCACGCTTCACCTCATAGCCCTGCTGCTCCAGCTTTTGCAGAAACGTTTCGTAATCTCCCGGCTTTTCTGCAAGGATTGTATCGATGATTCCGCATAGGCGATCCCTGTTGCTTTCCTTGGGAGGATAAAGACAACGGAAACAAAATCGTTGCCACTGCCTACCGGCAATCATCAGCGCTTTTTTGAAATGCCAACGGGTTTCAATGGGTACGCCGCAGTTCGCACTGCATCTGTTTTTTACAGCCGCAGCGTATAACAAAAACGCAGCCGCCCTGCAAAAACAGGACAGCTGCGCTTTTGTTATTTATCCGGCAGTGCTTGTCAGGAGGTTATGCTTTCTCCTGTGCAGTAGCGGCTGCTTTCTTGTTGATCTTGCTCTGATTATACATCGAGAACACGATGACCAGAATGGCCACAGCGGCAAAGACCATGGCGATGGGAGAGGTGGTGATGGCAAAGAAGTTGCCGCGCTGGATGTTCATGTAGCGGACGAAGTTCTTTTCGCACATGGGTCCCAGAATGAGAGCCAGCAGAATGGGCGAAAGCGGGAACTCGTACTTATTCATCAGCCAGCCAATGATGCCGAAGGCTACGCAAACGCCCACATCAAAGGCATTTTTGTTGATGGAGAAGGCACCCAGCAGAGAGATGACCAGAATGATGGGGTACAGCATCTTTTTCTCCACCGAAACGATCTTGGCAAAGAAGCGGACGCCCAGACAGCCTACAGCCAGCATACAGAGGTTTGCCAGCATCAGAGCCGCAAACACGCGGTAAACGGTGGGCAGCTCAGTGACATACATCATGGGGCCCGGGGTGATGCCCTTCATGATAAAGGCACCCAGCAGGATCGCGGTGACGGAGTCGCCGGGAACACCCAGAGACAGCAGCGGGATCATAGCACCGCCGGAGCAGCCGTTGTTGGCAGACTCGGTAGCAGCAACGCCGTTGGGGATACCGGTGCCGTACAGCTCCGGGTGCTTGCTGGCAGACTTGCTGGCGCCGTAGGAGACGAACACCGCAATATCACCGCCTGCACCGGGGATAGCACCGATGAAGGTGCCGATAAGGCCGCCGGAAAGGATGTTGGGCCAGATCTGACGGATGGTTTTGAGATCCGGCAGCACATTGGTGATCTTTTCCTTCGACTTCTGTCCTGCTCCTCGCCGCGGATGATGCGCTCCACGCCGGCGATGACCTCGGAGACGGCGAACAGACCGATCAGTGTGGGGATGAACTGGAAGCCGTCCAGCAGGGTGGCGGCAGCAGCCGGGGTGCCGGGGGCATGGATCAGGATGGCAGAGATAGAGCCGCCGTACATACCGCCGCAGTAGATACCCAGCAGCAGGCCGATGGACGGGATCAGATCCATACCAAAAGAGAACGGAATGAGCAGCGCCACACCCATGGTGGCGGTCATGCCCGGGATCGCGCCCAGCAGAACGCCGCCCAAAGCTCCGATAAAGGTCATAAGGATGACCTCAGGGTTGGACCAGACAGCAGCGTAGCTGGAAAGAAGCAGATTAAAATCCATAGCTGTGCTCCCTCCTTAGATCATGTCCACCAGGGTGCGCAGGAAATTCAGCGGCCCCAGCGGGATATTGACGGTAAGCACCTTGTAGAACACCAGCCACATCAAAAGCGGCACCAGTACGCTTACAAGGATCATCTGCAGCCAGTTGCGCTTGCCGATAAGGATCATGATGATCATGGACAGCACCATGGCGCACAGGATGTAGCCGCAGCTCTTGCAGTAATCGATAAAGCCGGCCAGATCGGTGATATTGTTGGAAGCAGCCCACTTTGCGCCCACGGTAATGGCGGCAGCGTCGGTGTTGACGCGGCACAGCGGAGCGTAGTTTTCCCAAGTCAGATCGCTGGTGCCCAGCTTCTTGTAAGTAGCCAGCTCAAAGGTGATCATGCCGATGGTGTAGCCGTCATTGTTGGAGTCTGCAATAGCCTGATGACCCAGAATGCCGCCGCCGTTCAGGCTGTTCCCCTGCCGAAAAAGCCGATTTTTATGCATCTGCAGCACAGGCACAGCAGTCCCCGTACCTTTCCGCAGCCTGCTTTTCAGTCCTTTTATTTCCCCTTTTTACGGTACCGCGGCTTTTTGCAGCAGTTTGCATTTTTTCACGCAAACGCCCCAAAACTGCATATCCAAAATACGCAGTTTTGGAGACGGAGCTTAAAAAAAATTCGCGCTGCTCCGGCAGCAATATTGTCAGAAACAGTACCGCAGCTATATTTTCCTCCCAAGAGAGCGGAATGGTACTGTCATAAAGCTGCGCAGCCATTTTGCATCGTCTTGACAAGCCTGTTTCTTCTGATTACAATACTATAAATACACAAGCAGCATCCGCAAACTGCATCTCACAAGTATGCCGTTCTGACAGGCACTATTTTTAAAAAATACGATAAAAAGTCCGCAGACGGTCTTTTTGCAGCCTGCTGCCACAAACCTCCGGGAAAGGATCTTTGCATGGAACCAAAAACGAAACAGTATCTGCTTGTTACCGTTGTAGGGGTAACGCTTTTTGTAGCGCTGCTACGGCTCTCTGCCGTTCTGGCCTTTGCCGCAAAGCTCATAGATCTGGTGCTGCCCATTCTGGCGGGCGGTATTCTGGCGCTTTTCATCAATGTGCCCATGACCGGGCTGGAAAAGCGGCTGAAAAGCCTGTTCCGCAAGGCGAAAAAGCAGCCCTCGGCTAAAGCCATCCATCTTCTCAGCTTTTTCATCACCCTGCTGGGTGTTGCTCTGGTGCTGGTGCTGGCTTTGACCCTGCTGATCCCGGAGCTGGTACAGTCCTTCCACAGCCTTTATGTGCAGATCGAAGCCAACATCCCCCGCTGGACCGCCTATCTCAGCGCACAGAATACCGACATGGGCTGGCTGATGAGCTGGCTGGAAGGCATCAACTGGGAACAGCTGCTGCACAAGATCACCGCAGGCATCGACACTGTGCTGGTCAATGCAGTAGGGGCAGTATCCGCCACGGTGAATATCGTGGTGACTGCCTCATTTGCGCTGATCATCTCCATCTATATGTCCCTTGGGACGGAGAGCCTTGGCCATCACGCCCGCACACTGGTGTGTGCCTACCTGAAGCCCGACCACGCCGCCGGAGTCCTGAAATTCTGCCGGCTGTTCCGTCAATCCTTCGCAAGCTTTCTGACAGGACAATGCAGCGAAGCGGTGATCCTTGGCGTTCTGATGGCCCTTGCGTTTTCCATTTTCAGGATCCCCTACGGCAGTCTGGTGGGGGTGCTGACCGCCATCTGCGCCATCATCCCCTATGTGGGTGCACTGATCTCCTGCGTAGTCAGCGTGTTCCTTGTGCTGCTGGTTGACCCTGTGCTGGCCGTGCGCTGCCTTATCGTGTATCTTGCCGTACAGTTTATTGAAAACCAGTTCATCTATCCCCGTGTGGTGGGAAAGTCCGTAGGGCTTTCCCCGCTTTACACCCTTGTTGCCGCCATGATCGGCGGAGAGCTCTTTGGCATCATCGGCATCATCTTCTTTATCCCCCTGACGGCGGTGGTCATCGAGCTTGTGAAAGAGGACGCCTGCCGGCGTCTGCGCGCAAAAGAAACACCGCAATAAAACAGCGCCCCGGAGAACGGCAAAAAACTCTCCGGGGCGCTGTTTTTTCTTTAAGGCGATCTTTCTGAAAGTGCTTTCTTTTATCGCAGCTCTTCCAGCAAGGCGGTGCAGCCTTCCAGCACATCCTGCCATGTGGCTTCAAAGTCTCCGGTGTACCATGGGTCTGCCACGTCGCCGGGGCGGCGGGTGTGATCCATCAGCAATGACACCTTGCGCTCCGGGTCGCTGCCCACAAACCGCTCCATGTTCCGCAGGTTGCTGTGATCCATGGCAATGAGATAGTCGTAGGTCTCATAGTCCCGCCGGGTCATCTGCCGGGCGGTCTTGCCTGCACAGGAGATGCCGTGCTCTGCCAGCTTGTGCCGGGCGGGTGGATAGACCGGGTTGCCGATCTCCTCGGTGCTTGTGGCAGCCGAAGCTATTTCAAACTGCGCGGAAAGCCCGGCCTTTTCCACTAAATCCTTCATCACAAATTCCGCCATAGGGCTGCGGCAGATATTGCCGTGGCAGACAAACAGCACCTTCTTCATTTTACCCTCCCAGCACCTCGCCCAGTGCCAGCACGGCGTTACGGACGCATTCCGGGCAGGGGCGAGCGGTGCGCCGGTCTCCACACCCTTCAGGTCTTTACAAATGGTAGCGCCGCACTTTTCCTGAAAGCTTTGCAGCAATTCCTTGGAGATACGGGGCGTGCCCTTGCCGTTGGTGACGACGCCTGCCACCATCACTGCGCCGATCAATGCGCCGCAGGTGCTTTCCATGCAGCCCATACCGGCGGCATAGCCTGCGCCCAGCTTCATCAGGGTGTCGGTGTCCACCGGCAGCTTGTCCTCGAATGCTTTCAGCACTGCCTGTGCGCAGTTGCACTGTCCGGCTGCTTTCCATGCGGCAGCCTGTGCCGCCCGTTCTTCGATGTTCATTTTACAGTCCTCGTCTTTCATTGATCCGTTCCGGTTCACTGCCTTCAGTATACCATGCTTTTTCCCCGCAGAAAAGTCTCTGCACGCAAAACGGACTTCTGCAGGCGTCCAAACACACGCAGAAGTCCGTTCGTTTGTTAAAGTATAGTCATCCGCCGACTGTTTTTCGTCAGGAGACTTTTTAGCTTATTTTTCCTTTTGCTCCTTGTCCACCACTTGGATCTTGCCCTTTTTCCACAGCACATAGGAGGTCAGGATGCCGATGGGCAGCATCACGATGATAAAGATGCCCACAAGCCCGCCCAGCACGGAGCCGTAGCCTGCAAGGCGTGCGGCGAGGGAGAGCACCGTCATGATGATCAGCACCGGCAGCACGCCCTTGATGCCGCCTTTGACCACCTTGCTGCCGCTGGACGAGCTGGCGAACAGACCCAGCGCCATGGAGCCGAACAAAGCCGGCAGCAGGTAGCCGGAAGCAGTTTTGACGGCGGGCAGCTCGAACACCGGGCTGATGAAGGAGGCACACACCGCTGCCAGCGTCAGGATGGCAATGGTCATCAGGGAAGAGACCGCAACAGCCACCGAAGCAATGGCCTCACCCTCCGGGGTGTTGGGCTGCTTTTTGGTCAGGTTCATGGCGTTTGCCGCCACCGGAAGCTTCAGGTTCATGATGTTGCCGGTGATGAACGCCAGATACGCCGAGCAGCCCAGAATGGGGGTGTAGCTCAGTGCTTCTGAAAAGCCCACCGGGATGTAGATGAGCAGGATGGAAAAGGTGTTCACGTTGAACACCTCGCCCAGAGACGGGATGCTGTCATAGGCAGCCAGCACCACAAAGGGCAGCGCCACCATGTAAATAAGGGCGATCAGGGTGCCCACGCGTCCCCAGCGGTGCGCCCAGCTCTGGAAGGAGTCCATTTTGGTCTCAGTCTTTGCTTTACTCATATCCGTTTCCCTCCTTAACCGAAGATCCGTACCCATGCCAGCGACGAGACAAGGCCGCCAAGCATGGAAAATGCCATCACAAAGTTATTGAGCCATGCAAGACCCGGGCGCTTTGCCAGCACACCCACACCAATGGCGATCACAAGACCGGTGATCATAACGGCAGCCTGCACATTATCGGTGAACAGCAGGATGGGGATGTACACCGAGAACATCACCAGCATAAACACACCGGACAGCACGTTTTTCCAAGTGCTGCCGCCGCTTTCGGCTGCAGAGCGGTCCACGCTTTTGCACAGCTTTTTACCAAAGGGCAGCAGGATCAGAAAGCCGCTCAGCATACCCACGCTCATCAGGATCATCACCACGCCAAACTGCCGTCCGGTGGCGCTTTCCAGCATTTCTGCAGAGGATGCGTAGCCCAGCACCTGCGCAATGGAGCTGGAGATCATGGTTTCATACGAGAGCGAACCGATGACCGACAGCCGCCACCAAGCCCACACGCTGCCCAGCACCGCAATGAGCACGAACAGGCCCACCACGATGGAAAGGCTGGGCACAACGGAAAAAATAAGGCTGGATTTGATCACGTTGCTCAGTTCCTTGCGTGTGATGCCCAGCTCCAGACAGTGGTCGTAGGCCTTTTTGAGATAGACCAGCGAGAATGCGGAAATATACAAAAGACCGCCGATGACCAGCGCCAGCAGCAGCGGGCTCTGGATGATATCTTTCATGGTTGCCATAAGTTGTCCTCCCCATAAATACAGAACAAACGAAAAAAGGCGGGTTTTTCTGCCCGCCGTCCTTGCAATACGGACAGAATACCGAAAAAAGCGTTTTCTGTCAAATGAGTATGACTAAAGTAAGGGCCGTCTTTGGGATACATTTCCGGCAGGAGAAACCGCAAAAAACCTTGTCCAGACAAAAATAATAAAGTGCTGACCGTCAGTCACTTTGCATTCTTGAAAGTTGCACAAATTTTGAAGAAATTTTCTGTCGTTCTGCCGAAAGCAATGGGCACTCTGCCCATGCAAAAAATACGGGCTCTGCTACAATGCCACATACCTCTGCATCTTGAATAAGCACACTATTTTTGAAAATTGCGATAAAAAACCGCCGAGGATGTCTCCCAAAACGGGAAGCATCCTCGGCGGTATTCGTTTAGCGAGTGTATTGCGGTCTGCAAGCATCCTTATGCAAAGCTTTCTGTCCGCATCAAAGGTATTTCTGGATGGTCGGCACAAGGATGTTCATATTGATCGGCTTTGCAACATGGTCGTTCATCCCGGCATCCAGCGCCGCCTGTTTATCTTCGGAGAAGGCATTTGCAGTCATAGCGATGATGGGGATGTCTGCCTTTTGGGGGTCGTCCATCCGCCGTATCTTTTTTGCCGCATCGTAGCCGTTCATCACCGGCATCTGGATATCCATAAGGATCAGCCGGTAAGTTCCGTTCGCAGCTTTTTCCAGCATATCCACGCACTCCACGCCATCTTTTGCGCGGTCTACCGTGCAGCCTTCTTCCCGCAGCAGTTCGGTGGCGATCTCTGCATTCAGGTCGTTGTCCTCGGTCAGCAGGATCTTTACACCGCACAGGCTCTTTTCGTCCGAGGGGGCAGTCTCCCGTTTCGCCTGTGTTTCTTCCTGCGAGGCAATGCGGCAGGGAATGGTCACGGTAAACGTGGAACCAACACCGATTTCACTCTCCACTTCCACAGTGCCGCCCATCAGCCCGACCAGCTTTTTCACAATGCCCATTCCGATGCCGCTGCCCTCCACCTTGCTGACGGTGGAGGTGCGCTCTCGTTCAAAGGGCTCAAAGATATGCTTCTGGAACTCCTGCGACATCCCGATGCCGTTATCGGCAACCGTGATCACCATATTGCACCAGCCCTCTTTTTCGCCGGGCTTCTGCGTGATATCACAGCAGATCGTGCCGCAGGCACCGGTGTATTTGACCGCGTTGCTGACAAGGTTCGTGCAGACCTCGGTCATGTGCGGAATATCCACATAGATATACGGATGCAGCAGCTGTGTTGTCACCGTAAGCGTCTGCCCCTTGCTGTCTGCCTGATTCTGGAACATTGCAATGCAATTGCGGAAATCCTTATCGACATCCGAAACAGAATACTCCATCTCCGTTTTGTCGTTTTCAATGCGGGCAAGATCCAGCACATTGTTCAGCAGCATCAGCAGGTTCTGTCCGCACACCTGAATATTCTCCATGTATTTTTCCAGCTTTGCAGGGTCGTCCAGATGCCGGGAGGCAAGGTCTGCGTAACCGATAATGGCGTTCATGGGAGTGCGGATATCATGCGACATATTGAACAGGAAGGTGGATTTGGCGCGGTTCGCGCTCTCCGCTTTTTCCACGGCGACCTGCAATTTTGCATTCAGCTCCTGCGTATCGTTTGCAGCTTTCTTTGCAGCAGCTTCGGCTTTGCGCGCCTTCTGGAGCAGCTTTAAAATCATGAGCAGAACAACTGCAACCATAATGCTGCTGACCAGCAGAACCATGAAGAAGTTATCCTTTATAAAATCGCTCAGGGTAACCTTCCGCGCGGAGCTCTTATGCATCGCCAGAGAGCTGGTAAGCATATTGGCTGGCATTGCCTTGAGCGTTTTGTTCAGGATGGACAGCAGGCTGCGGTTTCCGCTCTTGACCGCAAAGCAGGAATTGGCAGGGTTAGGCAGCGGAACGCTGTAAAACCCATGATTTTTGCTGTATTTCGCCTCACTGCCGACCCCTATGATAAAACAGTCTGCCTGTCCGTCCTTGACCAGTTTTATCGCATCCTCCTGTGTATCGCAGTCCACGATTTCCCACTGCGGATAATAAAACGCAATGTACCTTGTTAGGGAAATCTTGTTTTGGGGAACGGCAACGCGGTTCACTTTGTTTTCGGTAAAGAGCTGTTGGTTCGTGACCACCATCATATTGGCGGTCCAAGTTGTGTTGGTTCTGGCAACGCGATATTCTTCAGCCAGATTGGGACTCTGGTCGAAATGGAAGATCATGTCGATCTCGCCTGATTTCAGCGCATTGAGTTCCGTCTCTTTGTCATCATAACCGACCAACTGGAATTCCAGCTCCTGATTTCCCAGACAATCTGCGGCAAACTGAATATAGTCTATGATTGTTCCGGTAATCTCCCCAGTGGCAGGGTCATAGGTGCTGACGCCGCTATCACTCGTCAGAAAACCCATCCGAATCGCACCGTGCTCTTTGAGCCACGCCTTTTCCTCACCCGTAAGGATGGGCTTATAACCCAGCGAGAAATACTTTTTACACAGATCCGCCGTATAAAAAGGAGCCTCTTCGTCCAACGCGTGCATCGCATTGTCCAGTTCTTCCTTGAGATCAGAACGGTCTTTGTTGAGCACATAGTAGATGCTGGATTTTCCCACGCGGGTTATGGTCGAGATGCCAAGCTCTGCCCAGTAGGATTCTTCCAGCGAAACAAAGCAGTCGATCTCGTGATTTGCCAGCTTTTGCTTCACATCCTCGTTGTTGGAGATGTTGACGTGTTCCGTTTTTATGCCGTGTTTTTCCTCCCATTCGGTCAGCATCACTTCCGGCTCCGTTCCCATCACAACGCCGATCTTTTTGCCGTCCAGTGTTTTGAAGTCAGCGGCGGAGATATCTGCGCACGAAAGGTCGGCATAGAGGTAATATTTTTCCTCCCCCATCGGTTCGTCCGAAAACAGCATCTCCTCAGCGCGATCCTCCGTATAAGAAATACCGCCCATGATGTCGATTTCGCCGTTTTCAAGTTTTTCAAAGCAGTCTGACCAGTCGCAGGTCACATATTCGAACTGCCAGCCTGTATAGCCGGATAGTGTTTCCAGCAACTCGTAGCCGTAGCCCTTTCTTGCGCCCTTCTCGTTGCAATAGTTGAAGGTGTCCTCAAACGAACCAACGCGGACGACCTTTACAGGGGCGGTTTCTGCGGCAGCCTTCACAGGGAGCACGGCTGACAGCAACAGCAGCAGGCTCAGCACCGCACAGATGCTTTTCCGTGTCAGGGTCTGCATGGTTTCGCTCGTTCCAAAGTTTTTCATTTTTCCCAATCTTTCTCCGCCCCGGACGGTCTTATTCCGGTTTCGTTTTCATTCTATCGGATTCAGGAAGATGCTTGCAATATCTCGTTCTGCCGTCAGCAGCTTTTTTGAATATCTATACCGTTATATAACACAATTGTAACATTATAATAAAAGCGTTTCAAGACTTTTTTCTTGTAAAGAGCACTTATTTTTACGACACGCGTTTATCCCTTACCGGCAAAAAGCCGTTCCCTCAAAAATACTGCGATGACGATAAAAAAGCGAGCAGCCTTTTTCAGGTCACTCGCTTATGGGATCTATGGTATTTTACCGCAAGGCAAGAAATGAGTGAAGCATTATAGCAATTCAACTTTTTAATGCAACAGCGTTGAATTACATATCGCAAATATGCCGTTTTGACAGGCACTATTTTTGAAAATTGCGATAATTTCTTGACTTGCGATAAAAGGCGGTATAGGTCTGCCCTGTGCTTTTAATCCAGAATTTTACCAAGCGCAACGCTCCGCAAAGTACATCTTGACAAAGTTTCCAGAATATCGTATTATCTCTCCAGAAAAGTCGCCAACGGGCGGCTTTTCATAAGACAGGAAGTTAGCCATCACTAACATTCAAGATCTCCGTTTTGAAACTGTGACGGAGACGCTCGCTCTGCACTGCCGTGCAGCAACACAAAAATCAACAGGAGAAGATGATGAAAAAACTCTTAAAAGCATTCTGGATCGTACTGGGCTTTCTTTGCATGGTTCTGGGCACCGTAGGGATCGTGCTTCCCATTCTGCCCACCGTCCCCTTCTACATGGCAACCCTGCTCTGCTTTGCGAAAAGCTCCCAAAAACTGCACGATTGGTTCGTAGGTACGAACTTATATAAAAAACATCTGGACAGCTTCGTTCAGAAAAAAGCCATGACCGCCGGAACAAAATGCAAGATCATCGCAATGGTCACTGCTGTTATGGCCATCGGCTTTCTATGCATGAAAAATGCGCCCATCGGCAGGGTCTGCATTGCCGTGGTGTGGGTCTGTCATTTGCTGTACTTCACCCTGCGGGTCAAGACCATAAAGCCTGCGGAACAGAAACCGGAGAACGCAGAGTAATTGCCTTCCACTGGGGCATTCATGTTCCGCTTCGCTCTACAAACGCGAAGTTATCACTCTGGCAATTCCATTTCATCATTCATTTTTACAAATCCATACTTTTCATACAATGGTCGTCCCATCTCAGTTGCTTCTAATGAAATAGCTGTAATCCCCTTGCTTTTAGTATCTCTAATCAGCATATCTAATGTTTTATAAGCAATTCCCAGTCTTCGATATTCAGGATCAGTATACATATTCATGATATAAGCCTTGTTTCCATTTGGATTGTGGTAAGTCGGCATTACTTGAAAAAAACTAACACCACCAGCCCCTACAAAACGATTTCCGTCAAAAACCAAATATGCAATATGAGAGCCGTCACAAAGCGCTTTTTGATAATAATTATAGGATCGTCTTTCAACTTCGCTCATATCCGTATCAGCAGAAAGTTTATTAGCCGCTCTTAACACCTCTATTCTCGTTTTTGTCAATATATCGATATCTTCAAGCGTTGCTCTCTTGTATTTTAAATTCATATCGTGTTCTCTCCCGTAATTCCTAGTTTTCCCACTCAGTATATCACGCTTTTCGTTCTTATTTTATCTGCGGTGTATCCTTTCGCTGCCGGGTGGATTTCAGATATTCCAGCAGTGTCCGGCTCACCACCGAGCTTGCCGTCTTGGAAAACGCCAGCCCCAGCGTCCGGCAGCAGGCAGGCTCCAGCGGGCGGGACACCACACCGGGGCAGCCGAACGCCTGCATCACCAGCTCCTGCGAGATGGTCACGCCCAGCCCGCTGCGCACGAAGGCCATGATGAGGGTATCGTCCCGGAAGCTGTATGCAATATTCGGCTTCACCGGGCACTTGAGCATCAGGTGCTGGATATCGTTGTCGCAGCCGGGGGTTTCGATGATGAGCGGAGCCTGAAACAGCTGCGGCAGGGTCACACTGGGCTGTGCAGCCAGCGGATGCCCCTCCGGGAACACAGCACACAGCGGGTCGTCCCAGAGCGGATAGAATTTCAGGTCGTCTGCCACAATGGACGAGAGAAAACCGCAGTCCACCTGTCCACGGATGATCCATTCCCGGATCTCATCATAGTTGCCGTCCAGAATTTCAATCTTCACCTTCGGGTAATGCTCCTTGAAATAGTGCACGACTTCTGGCATCCAGAGCGTTGTGATGCTGGAAATGCTGCCCACCCGCAGTTTGCCCTCCACCTTGTGGTTGATGTTGAACGCCGCCTGCCGCAGCCGGGTCTTCTGGTTTGCCAGTTCCCGGATGTAGGGCAAAAGACGTGTTCCGTTATCGGTCAGGGTCACACCCCGGTTGATGCGGGCGAACAGCTGCACCCCCAGTTCTTCTTCCAGCCCCGCCATCATCTGGCTGATGCCGGATTGGGTATAGTTCAGTGCCTCCGCTGCTTTGGAAAAACTGCCCGTTTCGCATACCTTCAAAAATATCTCGTATCGGTCTTTCTGTTCCCGCATCGCAAACACTCCATAAGTAAAATTTATAGGTCGTAGTAATTTTATTGTGTTTACTGATATGATACTTCATGTTATCCTATATTACAATAGTTCGTCGCAAGATAAACAAGATGCCTGCTCCAAGCAGCATCTTTGCGACACGCAATCCAGCCGTTGTTGCCAACGAATCAAAATGCTGGATTGCAGTTAGGATAGGAGTTTGAGAATCATGGAAAAGAAAGCAAGCAGTTTCTCCGGACAAATCGGATTTGTCCTTGCTGCCGCCGGAAGTGCGGTGGGTGTCGGCAACCTGTGGCGTTTCCCGTACCTTGCCGCAAAGGATGGCGGCGGTTTGTTTTTGCTGGTGTATCTGGTGCTGGTGCTGACCTTCGGTTTCACCCTGCTCACCTCGGATATTGCCATCGGACGACGCACCAAGCAGAGTGCCATCCGCGCCTACGAGACCATGCGCCCCAAGTGGAAATTTCTCGGCATCCTCACCTTTCTGGTGCCGGTTCTGATCATGACCTACTACGCCGTCATCGGCGGGTGGATCACGAAATATGCGGTGGTCTACCTCACCGGGCAGTCTGCTGCCGCTGCCGAGGACGGCTATTTCACCAGCTTTATCACCTCGCCGGTGTCGCCCGTGGTGTTCGCTCTGCTGTTCATGGGCGTAACAGCTTTCATCGTGTACAACGGCGTGGAGGGCGGCATTGAGCGGGTGTCACGCTACATGATGCCCATTTTGCTGGTGCTGGTGGTCGTGATCGCGGGCTACGCCCTCACCCTGCGCCACGAGGACGCTTCCGGTCAGATGCGCACCGGTCTGGAAGGTCTGCGCTACTACCTGACCCCGCATATGGAAGGGCTGACCGTCAGCCGCTTTTTGCAGATTTTGCTGGACGCCATGAGCCAGCTGTTCTTCTCTCTCAGCGTGTCCATGGGTATTATGATCACCTACGGTTCCTACGTCAAACCGGACGTAGACCTGAACAAAGCGGTGATCAGATCGAGATTTTTGATACCGGCGTGGCTCTGCTGGCCGGTGCTATGATCATCCCCGCCGTGTATGTGTTCTCCGGCACCGAGGGCATGAGCGCAGGCCCCAGCCTGATGTTCGTCTCTCTGCCCAAGGTGTTTGCCGCCATGGGCAAGGCCGGTACTTTCGTGGGCATCCTGTTCTTCGTCACCGCTATTTTTGCCACCCTGACCTCCTGCATCTCGGTGCTGGAATCCATCACCGCCAACTGCATGGAGATCTTCCACTCGGGCCGCAAAAAGACGGTGCTTGTGCTGACGGTCATTTATCTGGCCGCTTCCGCCATCATTGCGCTGGGTTACAGCATTTTCTATTTTGAGGTACAGCTGCCCAACGGCTCTGCGGCTCAGCTGCTGGATATCATGGACTACGTCAGCAACAGTGTCATGATGCCTTTCATTGCCCTGCTGTCCACCATCCTGATCGGCTGGGTCATGACGCCGGATTACGTCATTGACGAGATGCAGCGCAACGGCGAGACCTTCCGCCGCAAGAAGCTCTACCGGGTGATGATCCGCTATGTTGCCCCGGTGATGATGCTGGTGCTTTTTTTGCAGTCCACCGGAATCCTTGCTTAAAAGGCTACTCTTCCATGTATCAGGACGTAAACTTCTGTATTTCCACGGAAGTTGACGCCATTGAGGGTGCATATAAGTACCGGAAAGACTGATGATACCAGTTTTAGCGGATGGTTCTGCGGAGCCATCCGTTTTTTCTTGCTCGAATTGCGTTTTTCCTGTTTTCTCTTGACGATGCCGCTCTAATGGAGTAGGATGGTGCAGCAAAAATTGCAAAAGCTGTTGCTCTGAAATACCAAAAAGGCCGTCCGGCACCGCATCAGGACTGCCTTTGCAACTATAAGGATGTGTCTCTATGAAACTCAAACAATTTCTCCAGCAGGAAACGGTCCTCACCGCAGCCGCTGTTCTGGCCGTTGTCTCCGCCTTCTTTGTTCCGCCGGATGTGCAGTATATCGGCTACATCGACCTGCGCACACTGGCGATCCTGTTTTCCCTGATGACGGTCATGGCCGGGTTGCGGCGGCAAGGCTTTTTTGATGGGCTGGGACGCACATTGCTGTCCCGCACTCACAGCACCTTTCAGCTGACGATGGTACTGGTCGGGCTGTGCTTTTTCGGAAGTATGTTCATCACCAACGATGTTTCCCTGCTGACCTTCGTTCCCTTTACATTCGTGGTCTTGAACCGTCTGGGAGCAGATGTCCGCCGCGCTCTTCTGATCCCGGTGGTCTGTATGCAGACCGTTGCGGCAAACCTTGGCAGTATGCTGACTCCCATCGGCAACCCGCAGAACCTCTATCTTTACGGAAAAAGCGGCATGAGCATCGGAGGCTTTGTGCTTCTTATGCTGCCCTACACCCTGGTCTCTCTGCTCCTGCTGCTGGCTTGGGCAGCAATGGTCTGCCGGAAAACCTCTGCCGCCCTCTCCGTGGACGAGCTTGTTTCTTCCTCTGCATCTCAGGGAGATCAGAAAATCATCTTGCTGTATCTGGTGTTGTTTGCCGTTTGCCTACTGTCCGTGATCCGGGTGCTGCCCTATGGCATTGCCTTTGCCGCTGTGCTCGTCTGCGCCCTTTTTGCAGACCCACGCACCTTGCGGACGGTGGACTATTCCCTGCTTCTGACCTTTGTAGCTTTTTTCATCTTCATTGGCAATCTTGGCCGCATTCCCGCTTTCTCCGGCTGGCTGCAGGAGTTTTTGACCGGTCGGGAAGTTCTGGTAGCGGTTCTTGCTTCGCAGGTCACCAGCAATGTTCCCGCTGCCCTGCTGCTGTCCGGGTTCACGGCAGAGACACAAGCCCTCATTATCGGCACCAATCTGGGAGGTCTTGGCACTCTGATTGCATCCATGGCCAGTCTTATTTCCTACCGGCAGATTGCACGGGAGCTGCCACAGGGGAAGAAACAGTATTTCGGGCTGTTCACCCTGTCCAATCTGATTTTCCTTGCGATTCTGCTGGGCGTGTGGTTTTTGCTCCGCTGAGCGTGGCAGCAGGCAGCGCTATGAACGTCTTTTTCCTGCTGCCCGGCAGACCTTCGCACTGAGATTTATGAAGTAAAAAAGGGAGTTCTGTCACGGACGAAGGTCCGGGCAGAACTCCCTTTGCGTTTATCTTGTGATACCTTACTCGCCTTCCGGCTCCTTGCAGACATCCACCCAGCCCTCGGCTCCGGCGGCTGCTTCCAGCTCCTGCAAGGTCAGCTTGACGGCGGTGTGTCCGTTGCCCGCCGCCGGGTAGACGGTATCGAACTTGCGCAGGCTCTCGTCCAGATAGACCGCCACGCCCTCGTTCACCCCAAAGGGGCACACGCCGCCGGGCGCATGACCCACATAGGTCTCCACCTCATCGTAGGGGATCATTTTAGCCTTCATGTGGAACAGGCTCTTGTCTTGTGGTTGTCCAGCTTTGCCGTGCCCTCGGTGAGATGAGCACCGGCTTTTCGCCCTGCAGAACCGACAGCGTTTTGGCGATGCTGGCAGGCTCTACGCCCAATGCGTGGGCTGCTTCGGCCACGGTTGCTGAGGACTCGCTCAGCACAATGACATGGTCTCCCAAGCCTTTTTCTTCCAGATCTGCTTTTGCTTTTTCAAAGGACATTTTCCCACTTCTCCGCTCTTATTCGGTAATGGCCCAAACCCGTGCGGGCAGACCAGTTGCACCTTCAATGCGGGGATAAGAAACGATGACCACCGCACCGGCAGGCTGAACTTTATCCAGATTTGCAAGCACCTCCACCTGCAGCTTGTCGTTGTCCAGAACATAGCGCTCGCAGGCAAGGTCGCCCTTTTCCTCCGCCACCGCAGAGGAATCGGTATCCAGCGTTTCGTGGCCGTTGGCGGCGGCGTTGCGCACCTTGTAGATATACTCCAATGCTTCCAGCGACCAGCCGGGGGCATTTTCTTTACCCTCTGCGTCGATGCCGGACAGCGCATCCATATCCGGCCACTTCTTGTACCAGTCACTACGCAGAGCCACCAGTGCGCCATCCGGGATAGGACCGTACTTTGCTTCATAGGCCTTGATGTCCTCCACCGTCACAGCGTAGCGGGGGTCTTTCTTGGCCTGCTGGGAAATATCGATGACCACCAGCGGGAAGATCAGGTCGTTCACATCGTACTTTTCGGACAATGCTTTGCCCTTGATGAAGTGCCCCGGGAAGTCGATGTGGGTACCAAACTGTCCGGGGAATTTGAAGGTCTGGATCAGGCATTCCAGTTCCGGCTTGCCCCAGTCCCACACGGTCTTTGCCAGCTCCACAGAGCCTTCCGGGATGCCGGACCAGTAGGGGCTTTCGTTGTTCAGCGAGTGAGAAAGTTCCACCCAGCGATATTTTTTAGCGTCTTTCAGTGCATTCCACAGTTTATAATCAGCCATTGTCGGTTCTCCTTTTATTGTGACGATGTATGTTCGGGTGCTTCTCCCAGACAACGGCATCTTCCTGTTTTTTTCTCAGTCTGTCTGCCGGAAATTTGTCTGGGAGCAGCGCATTCGCCCGGGCAGCCTGTGCCGGGCATCTGCTGTATTTTTCATCTGCTTTTGCTCCCTTCCTTGTGTTGGGGATAGTATAAACCCATTTTCGCACCATGTCAATAGGTTTATTCTTTCAAAGACAAATCTGCCTTCTCGTCAACCGGTTGCCCACTGCCGGAGCCCCCTTAATTTCATACGTCCTGCTTCTTTTCCAGTGCTTCAAAGTGATACCGGGGCTTCCCTTTGCTCTTTTTGCCGTACTCGATGGCTTCTTTCGGGCAATAGCAGACGCACGCCATGCAGTGGGTGCAGTTTTTGCCCCAGACCGGTTTGCCGTTTTCCAGATGGATGTTGTTCAGAGGGCATAGCTCCACGCACTTACCGCAGCCGATGCAGGCATCCGTTGCCCGGAAGGCATCGGCTTTTACAAAAAAGCGATAGAACACCGGATTTACCGGGCCGCTCATAAAGCGGTCGTAGAGGTTCTCTCTCGGCGGAGGAAATTCCTGTCCGGCTCTGAGCCGGGTCAGCACCTTTTGAAGTGCAGGCTCTGCCTGTTCCACGATGCTCCGTGCCTGCTCCTTCCGGGGTGCATTGAACATGGCAATGTAGTTTTCCGGCATGATGATCTGGGCAGTCCCCATATACTGCAGCTGCTTTTGCGCCGCAAGCTGCCGGTTATAGCCTGCCGCATTGCCAATCTCACTGCCGCAGTCCATCACAAACCAGATACGCTCTGCCCCGGTCAGCGCGGTCTTGCCCAGCCACTCCGACACCACCCGGGGGATGCGCCATGCGTAGGTAGGCGTCACCAGCACCACGTCCCGCCCGGTCTGCACCGGGGCGGTATCCCCTGCCTTGATGCAGGCGTTCAGGTCGTAAAGCGGCATCTCCAGCCCTTCGGCAATGCGCCGCGCCAGATACCGGCTGTTGCCGGTTCCTGTAAAATAAAGTACCATGGTTGCTCCTTCGTTTTTTGTGTGGTTTTCAGTTGCCTGTCTGCCCGGCAAACTGGAAATTGTCAAATTCTTTGTAATAGGGTAATCCTAATCTATAAATTACCATTTAGTCATTGCATTTTTTATAAAGAAAAACAGCTACGATCCATGCAAAAATAATAGTAAATATACCTGTTTCACTCACAAAAAACATTTTGTTATTAGCAACGGTTACTGTTCCAAAAATCAACTGGTCAAAAGTATTATGAGCTGCATGCAAAAAGATAGCAGGCCAAATACTTTTTGTTTTTATCGTTATTATTCCGTAAATCATTCCAACAGGTATAATCATAAAAAGAAAAGCCGGAACAGAATACCATGCGGGAGTTCCCGGCATATACAGACCTGATATAAGAATAGGCAAGTGCCATACACCCCAAAATATAGAAGTATATATTAGTGCCTTTTTTATTCCTACTCTTTCTAAGGTAGCTGGAACTAAATAACCTCTCCACCCAATTTCCTCACCGATAGCTGTAATCAAGCCTATGAAAATCCCAACAACAGACATAAGAACCAACTGAATGACGGATGCTTTACTCATATCTAAACTATTTGGAAAAGCAATCCAAAAAAGCACATATGGTATTCCTATGTAAACTGCCGGAATTAAACAAGATAATAGTATCCATTTAATTGATGTCTTCTGAAATCCAATACTCTGAAGTAATTTTTTGAATGATATTTTTCCGTTACTTTCTTTCTGCGATATACATCCTGCAATTATTGCCGCTATTGTGGGAACCCACATTAAAAAAACAGCTAACCCCATAGCTCTTAGTGCAATAACTATCGTTTCGAATATTGCACTAACTGAAATGACTATTACTAAAAAAAGTGTAACTGATTTATTCGTAAACATTTTTTTCTGTTCATCCATTACTTTTTCCTTCTTTCATAATTCCAAGTTGTCGTTCTTAGTGTCCCATGGTTTCCGCACGCAAAAAAGCCCTTTGCGGCAAGGTGTGTGCTTACACCTCGCCCGCAAACTTCATGCCCCAGCTCATGCGGGTGTCGTACATCAGGCGGGTCAGGGCAAGGCTATCCTGCGGGGTGTAGCGGTCGCTGCCGGTACGCCCCAGCTTGACGCAGCGGCTTGCTTCCCGGATCTCATACTCAAAGCCGTTGATGTCCACCGGGCAGCGGATGACCTCCGGCTCTTTGCCCTCCACTTCCAGCGTCATGGTCTCGGCGTGCTGGAAATCCGGCAGGAAAATACTGCCCTTGGTGCCAAGGATGCGTGCATTGCGCTCCAGCTCCTGCCCGATGGTCTGGACCGACTCCGCCTTGCAGCCGCCGGGGTAGGTCAGCACAAGGTGGCTGTAATCATCGGTGCCGTACTCGTTGATGTGCACCTCTTTGGTCTCCACCTTCTCCGGGTCCTGTCCGGTGAGGATGCGCAGAAAGCCCAGATTGTAGATGCCGATATCCAGCAGCGCACCGCCGCCCAGACCGGAATCAAACTTGCGGTCCTTCCGGACACCGGAGGCAACAAAGCCGTACTGACAGGTGATCTGCTTCAGTTCCCCGATGGTGCCCGCCGCAAGGATCTCGCGCAGGCGGTCGTACAGCGGCAGCAGCCAGATCCAGAACGCCTCCATGAGAAAGCGGTGCTTTTCCTCCGCCAGACGGTACAGCTGCTGCGCCTGTTCCGGGCTGATGGTAAAGGGCTTTTCGCACAAAACGTGCTTGCCCTGCTCCAAGCAGAGCTTGCAGTTTTCGTAATGCAGGGTGTTGGGGGTGGCGATATAGATGGCCTCCACCTCCGGGTCGGCGGCAAGGGCTTCGTAGGAGTCATAGCAGCGGGGAATGCCGTACTGCTGCGCAAACGCCTGTGCGCTTTCCATGTGCCGTGAGCCCACAGCCACACGCTGCTCCCCTTCTGCGCCCATCTGTTCCACCGTAGATGCAAACTTTTTGGCAATGGTGCCGGTCGCTAAAATTCCCCACTTCATAACGGTACCTCCCGGTTTATTACTTTGGATTCGTTGCGTTCAGTATACCATGGTTTTCCCCTGCGGAAAAGATAGTGAAAAACAAAAATATCCCCGGAGGGCTTATTGCCACTCTCCGGGGACAGATTCTATACACCGGCATCTTTCATCTTGTTCCCAGCAGTCCCATCCATTATAATAAAGACAGAAAGAAGGTGCCAACATGAAACACCGCATTGTGACGGCTGCGCAGATGAAGGAAATTGAACGAGCCGGGGATGCCCACGGTCTGTCCTACCTGCAAATGATGGAAAACGCCGGGCTGGCTGCTTACGCCGAGCTGCAAAAGCAGTTCCCTCATCCCGGCAGACTGCTGGTGGTCTGCGGAAAGGGCAACAACGGCGGCGATGGGTTTGTGATTGCCCGCGCTGCGGCAAAAGATGGCTGGAACGTAACCGTTCTTTTGGCTGAGAGCGAGCCGAAAACTGCTGACGCCATCCGCAATTTTGAGCGTCTGCACTCCCTGCCGGTGCACATCTGCGCCGACGGTTCCGTACTGGAACCCCCGTGCTTTGATGCTGCTGTGGATGCCCTCTACGGCACCGGGTTCCATGGTGAACTGCGGCCTTCCGGTCTTGCTGCCTGCGGGCTGATACGCCGTCTGCACAAGGGCGGTGCCTTTGTGCTGGCCGTAGACCTGCCCAGCGGCATCAATACGGATACCGGCGAGGTTGCCGAAGGTGCTGCTCATGCGGATCTAACCGTAACCTTCGACAGCTATAAACCGCTGCATCTGGCAGAAATTTCTTCGCCCCTGTGTGGAAAAATCGTCTGCGCCGACATTGGTATCCGGGACGAATGGCACCCGGAGTTTTGACGAGGACTTGCCGCTGCGGAAAAGCACCTGCACGCAAAAGGGGCTGTTGCACAAGGAAGAAAGCCGGTGCAGCAGCCCTTTTTCTTGCCTTCTCGGCACAAGGATGTGGGAAACCGGCGTCAAACGAGCAAACTGTTGAAAGCTTAGTCAACAAAAGCAGACCCTTCCGACTTTTTGAAGCCATTGGAAGAGTCTGTTTTTTCGATTTTCAGAAAATCAGAATTTCAGGTAGGCTTTCGGCTGGATGAGATGCTGTTTCTGTAAGCCGCTGTTGCACTTGGAAATGAAATGAGCAGCTCCTGCAAGCGTTTAACCACTGGCAGGAGCCCGTTTATTTTTTAAAGTTTCGTCATCCACAGACCATGCAGATTGCAGTAGGCGTAGACCGCCACCGGCTTTTCGCTGCCCAGCTCAAACACCGCCTTGGGTGCCTGCCCGGGGGCGAGGTAGCGGAGCTGTCCGCCGTTTTCGGTCTCCACAAAGAGCCACTGGATGTGGTGCACATCCACCATGGGGTGCTCCACCGCACCCACCGTAACAGTGAGGGTGCTGCCGGAAAGCTCTGCCACCGGCAGATGCTTTTCGCCGCTGGCTTCCACCGTGTTGGGGAGCAGCTCCTTCATCTTTTCGCCGCAGCAGACCAGCGGAACGCCTGCGTTGTGGATGGTGGTGACCAGGTTGCCACAGTGCTCACAGATATAAAACTTTGCTTTCATATTCAATTCCTCCATCGGAATGTTGTTGGTGTTTCCTGTGGCTATATGATAACATTTCCTAGTTATATTTTCTGTGACCGGGTCACGCAAGACAGCCTTGTGCCGTGGGGATGCCCTCAGCTTCCCATGGCGAGGAGCACCAGCACGACCACCACCGCAATGGCGATGAGGCAACCGCAGCCGCCGCCGTCTCCACTGCCACCGCCGCCATTGTTGTGACCGCCACCGCGCCGGACGAGCCGCCAAAGTTGCGGTTGAAAGCCGTCATGTACTGGGCATAGCCCGTGTCGCCCTTACCGAAATAGCCATAATCACCGTTTGCCATTGTATTTTCCTCCGCCCGAAGTGTGTTTTGCTTCTTCCGAGGTCATTTTACTGAAAGAGCTGTCCCATAAACATCTCTTTCAGCATTTCTTGTCATCTCATTCTTCCCCGATGCCCAGATACACATCAATGTCCATGATGCCCTCCCGCTGATTTCTACCAGCTCTTCAAAGGGCACCACGGTGTCGCCCACCTGCAAGGTGCGGAACACCGGGTCGATGCGGTCTGCCTTGCCGGTCAGTGTGATGTAGTTGCCCACCGCCGGAATTTTCGGGTGAGCGGTATCCTCTTTGAAGTACCGCACTGTGATGGTCATGCCCTTGGTGACCTGCATCAGTCGATCGGACAGCGCCGACATTTCTTCCTCGGTCAGAATGCGCTTGGTCACCCGCTCAGTGCGCTGCTTTTCTGCGGCAAGTTGCTCATCATAACCACGCAAGGCTGCAAAGGGAGAGAAAATCTTTGCCCGGTTCTGTAAAGTCATGCGGGGGTGCTTGCGAAGGGATTCTTCGGTCTGGGGGCGTTCCATCTCTATGATGTCCCCGTACTTTTGGGCGGTCTCTTGTCCGATCTTGCTATTTTTGTAGTTTTCCATCCGAACCTCCTGCGCTGTGACCACCGATCTGCGCATTGCGCTGGCGCATGGTGGCACCTTCTTCGTAGCTGCTGGCTTTCAGCACGGCGTTTTTGCCGTACTTGTTCTTGATACCCAGCATGGCTTGCTGGAGTTTTTTCTCCTTTTCCAGCTTCTTGGTGTCGGTAAAAAAGTCCACCTGATAGATGCCCTCGTCCGGGGTGACCTTGTTGGCGTTGAGGGTGATGCGCCGCACCGTCAGCGCAGGGTTAGTAATGCGCTCAAACAGCTTTGCGCTTTCGTTGATGAGGGTGCTGCCCAGATTAGTAGGAGCATCGAACCGGACGGTGCCGTGTGCCGCTTTGGGGATGATTCTGCCGTAGCGGTAGGTCTGGGTCAGACCACGATAGCCACCCTTGTCCACATTCTCCCGGTCGTAGCCCACTTCCAAAGTGATAGATTCGGTCACCAGTTTCTTTTCGGTAAGTCGAAACATCAAGATCTCTGCCATCTCCCGGACGATGAGCTTTGCCTTATCGTTGGGGTAGGGACAGGTCAGCACCTGTCCCTCACTGATGCTGTTGGTGCTGGGCTTGTAGCTTTTGATCTCAGCCATACCGCAGGGCTCATAGCCCCATGCGTGGTCAATGAGAATTTCCGCATCCACGCCGAAGATCTCATACAGCCGATCTTCTCCGTGGATGGAGAACCGTGCCAAGTCCCCCATGGTGTAGATGCCGTGGGCTTCCAGCCGCTTGACGGTGCCGGGACCGGTCATCCAGAAATCCGTCAGGGGACGGTGGTTCCACAGCAGATACCGGTAGGACTGCTCGTCCAGTTCCGCAATGCGGACACCATCTTTGTCTGCCGGGATGTGCTTTGCCACAATGTCCATGGCCAGCTTTGCAAGGTAGAGATTTGTGCCGATGCCTGCCGTTGCGGTGATACCGGTGTTGTACAGTACCTCCCGCACCATGGTCATGGCAAGTTCATGGGCGCTCATGTGGTAATAGGGCAGATAGCCCGTCACATCAATGAAAACCTCGTCGATGGAGTAGGGGTAGATGTCTGCCGGGGACACATATTTGAGGTAGGTCTTGTAGATTTGGGTGGAAACATCCAGATACCGCTGCATCCGGGGCGGCGCTACGATGTAGCTCAGCCCAAGCGCCGGGTCTGCGTTCAGGGCATTGGCATCGAAAGAGGTGCTGGCAAAGTGGTGCTTGCCGTCCTCTCCCCGCACTGCCTTTTTCTGCCGGATAGCAGTCTGCAGCCGCTGGGCGTTGACCTCTTTTACCCGCTGGACGGCTTCAAACAGCCGCGCTCTGCCGGGTATCTTGTAGGCTTTTAAGGAGGGCGACACCGCAAGGCAGATGGTCTTTTCGGTGCGGGATGCGTCTGCCACCACCAGATTGGTGGTCAGGGGGTCCAGATGGCGGTCTACGCACTCCACCGAGGCATAGAAACTTTTCAGGTCGATTGCCAGATAGGTGCGCTGCGCTGCCATACTTCAGCCCTCCTTTGCAAGAGCAACAACTATTTATCTTATTATAATAAATCTTTACGCTGTTTTCAAGATGGAACGGCTATTTCATCTGTGATATAGACAACAAAAAAGAGTGGCAGCATTTCAAGCTGAAACGCTGTCACTCTGTAGGAACTGCGTAATGACTGACGATTATCCTTCTACTTTGACCGTAGCACGATCACTCTTTGCGTTTCCATCCGCATCCAGCGTGATATGCACAAAATGCTCCGTCTTGTCGTAATCCTTCGTCTCGCCGTCATCGGTATAGTATTCATAGGATGCACCATCGGGAGCATAGGCAAGCAGACGCAGGTCTGTGAAGTCCACGTCGGCAACATTCTGGATCTTCTTGCCACCCTTGGCGAGGGGCAGAAGGTGTCCCTTGCGCATAAAGAACACCACTTCATCCAGCTCCACCGGAATGTAATGATGGCCTGCTGGCAGCACGCTGGTTTCGATGCGGTTGCTTTCGCTGCACTTTACCCGCACCTGCAGCATCTCCTCCGGCAGGTAAACATAACGCCCCCGGGCGTTTTGCTCATATACCGGGGCGATCAACAGGCTTTCACCGATCATCACCTCATCCTCCACCCGGCGGGCAAAGTCATCCTCCGGGAAGGCGAACGCCAACGGCATACAGTACATCTCGTCGTGCAGGGCAGCCTTCATGTACTCGCTGTAAATGTAGGGCAGCAGCAGGTAGCGCAGCTGTAAAATACCGGCAAAGGCGGCCTTGTTCTTAAAGCGGTAGGGCTCCTGCCGGCGGGTGCCGTTGGCAGAGTGGTTCCGCAGCAGCGGAGAGAAGATGCCCAAGCCGTACCAGCGCAGCACCAGATCCTCCGTGGTATTGCTGCCAAAGCCGCCAATGTCGGGGCCTTCGTATAGGAAGCCGCACATATTCAGGGAGGGCATCATGTGCAGCGCAAGCAGAATGTGGCTCCACCAAGAATGGTTGTCGCCAGTCCAGATGCCGCCATACCGGTGCATCCCTATGCAGGCAGAACGGGAGTATATCAAAATGCGCTTGTCCGGCTCCAGCCGCTCAAAAGCCTCGCCTGCAGCACGGGTCATGTTATAACCAAAAAGATTATGTACCTTGTCGTGCCGCATACGCCCCTGCTTGGTGTTGTGGTAGAACAGCTTATAATCGTTTTCGTTGTTGGAAAGCTCTGTCACCATGCCGGTAAAAGCAGCAAAGCTGGAAATATCCAGGTTTTGCTTGTTGTATTCCTCAATTTTAGCAAAGGTCTTTTTCAGTCTTTCCTCTGCGTAGAAGATAGCAGGCTCGTTCATATCATTCCAGAAGCCCTCGATTCCCTGATCCAGCAGAACTTTATATTGACTGCCAAACCAGGCACGGGCTTCCGAGTTGAGCATATCGGGGAAGTGTACCCGTCCCGGCCACACACCGGCTACAAAGGGGGTGCCATCCTGATTCGTGCAGAAGTAGCCGTTTTTCACGCCTTCCTCGTACACATCATATCCCTCTTCGACCTTGACTGCTGCATCGATGATGGGGACAAGACGGATGCCCTGCGCTTTCATCTCGGCGGCAAAGTCTGCAAAACGCGGGAAGCGCTGCGCATCCACCGTAAAGTCCTTGTAACGCTCCATGTAATCAATGTCCAGAACCACGGCGTCCAGCGGCATATTATTGGCACGGTAATTTGCCACCACCTCGCGGACCTCGTCCTCGTTCATGTAGCTCCAGCGGCTCTGGGCGTTGCCAAAAGCCCATTTGGGCGGAATATAACTGCGCCCCACCAACTGGCGGAACTGGTGCACAATATCGGTCAGGCTTTCGCCCTCAATGATGTAGAGATCGTAATTTTCCTCGGCCACCGTGATGCGTAAGGTATCCAGGTCGGTGTAGCCGCAGTCAAAGGTGACCTTGCCCGGGTAGTCGATAAAAAAGCCAAATGTATCCTTGCCGGACACGATCATAAAATTATAAGCACCGTACAGCGAGGATTTGCCCTCGGTATGGTTGCCGTCATCGGAGCATTTGCTTTCGTACACCCACCCACGCTTGTTGATACCACGGACGTTTTCGCCAAGACCATACAGAATATCCTGCGGTTCCATGGCATAGGAAAAACCATCCGGCTCCTTGGTCAGATAGGGTATCGTTTCCATCATGGGCAAAAAAGAACCCACTACACTTTCGGTATCAAACGGTTGACCGTATTGCTTTTTGTAGATCATAGTAAAATATCTCTCCTCTGTTTTTTGAATCGTCGCAGTGTAAAACGTACCAACGTATTTTTGATAGACAATTAAGAAATTCTGACATTGACCGGAGCACGCGGCTTCTTTTTCTTTGCCACTACGCTTCACCGTCCTTTAATTCCAATTATACCGACAAAAGACATTCATGGCAAGAATACAGCGATAATTAGTAGTTCATAAAAACGGTCAAGAATTGCTGCCCTATATACAAAAAAGCCGCCGAGGATACTGTTCATGTTATAGTTGGTTCATGACAGAGTTTCAGCTTACAACAAAAAATGAGATAGGCAACCCCTTTTGGGGAAACCTATCTCATTTTTTCGTTGGGGCTATTTTGCAGCAGCCCCCCTTTATAACAACCCTGCCTTACAGTTTGGGAGAAACGCTTAGTGCTTCAGTTCCAGCAGCGCATCGCCCTGCTTTACGGTGCCACTGGCTTTAGCCGCGACAGCGGCATAGTCATCGGTATTGCAGACAATGAGCGGCGTAGTCACGGGATATCCTTCGGCCTTAATGGCTTCCAGTTCAAAGCGGATCAACGGCTGACCTTTCTTCACCTTGTCACCCTCGTTGACGAGGTAGGTAAAGTGCTTGCCACCCAGCTTGACCGTATCGATGCCGATGTGCATCAGCAG
>ERZ859817.394-NODE-394-length-30456-cov-2.787211_pt1 | contig 30456 bp, 25 predicted proteins | sample MGYA00509986_ERZ859817 | MGnify/ENA primary metagenome ERZ859817 (study PRJEB30046, sample SAMN00715155) | human gut metagenome | study: EMG produced TPA metagenomics assembly of the A metagenome-wide association study of gut microbiota in type 2...
CAGAAAACACCCTGATTGTGAGTCTTATGATATTCTGTGAAAATCTTGTGTAATTCCGGATTTGGTTCATAACCGTAGTTCTTGCAAGATTCTTCTGCCATCTTGATACCGCCGTAAGGCATGAATGCTCTCTTTAATGGCTTATCTGTCTGAAGACCTACAACTTTTTCAAGGTCTTTCATGATTCATCTATATATCCAGGACCATATGCTGTAAGACCGGCAACAACTTCTGTTTCCATGTCAAGTACGCCGCCCTTTGCTCTTTCTTCTTTCTGTAATTCCTGAAGTCTTCCCCAAAGCTTGTTTGTTGCTTCTGTAGGACCTTCAAGGAAACTTTCATCACCATCATATGGCTTGTAGTTGTTCTGAACGAAATCTCTTACATTGATTTCTTCTTTCCAAAGTCTACCTTCGAAACCATTCCACTGTTCCTTCTGTAACATTTTTGAATTCCTCCTTGCATAATCTCTGCACATTGTATACACTGATTGCTAAATAAAAAAAATTGCTCATCGCAACTTTGACAATATTGTAACAATCCTTACGTGCATTATAATATCATTCATGTATCAGAAAATCAATACTCTTTTGCATAGTTCTTAATTTAGTACAATTTTAAAATACAGGCACTACAAAATATACTTTTGCAATACCTGTATTATTCCCGTTTTTATGTATTTTATGCATTCAGTTCTTTAAATACTTTTAACAATTCATCCTTATCCAGCGGCTTCATGCAGAATTCATATGCCCCCAGCTTTAATGCTTGAATCACTTTCTTCTGCTGTCCGGCTGACGTCACCATAATGACATCTGCTGTATTATCGTATGCTTTAATCTTTTCCAATGCCGTAACACCGTCCATAACCGGCATCGTAATATCCATTGTGACAATATCCGGTTTATACTCTTTATATAACTGAACGGCTTCTTCTCCGTTTACAGCCTCACAGACAATACCATAGCCTGCTTCTTCAAGAATATTTCTTAATGTCTTACGGATAAAAGCAGAATCATCTACAATCATGACCTTTTTAACACCGTCTGCCACCTCACTGTCAGCACATTTTTGAATATCAATAGATGTCGGCTTTACACCGATTTGAACATCACTGTCTACAGCAATAAAAATTTCTGTCTCTTTACCATGGACATAAAGCGGAACAATATATCCATCCCCGGTCAGTGTCTGGTTTTCATAGACAAACGGCGGTTCGATATCTACAAATAACTCACCCTTGCTGATTGCCGTTACAAACAGACCAAGGCACATATTAACCAGTTCGCTTAATGTGTCATATGTATAGCTGTCCGCCTGTAACAATTCTTCCTTTGAAAAGTCGGATGCAAGTGCAAGCAGTCCATCTTCATTTTCCCCTGCCACAAATGCTGTATAAATAACATGAGAACCGTATGTTTTTTGTCCGATAATACTCTGATACCGGATTTCTGTCACACGTTTAATTGAACCGATATAGTAATCCTGTGTAACAAATCTTGTCAGATTTCTCAAAATCAATGCCACAATATCAGTTACATACGGTTTTGCAGAAAATGCAAACAACGGTACAATCCCGTCAATATCATCTTCCTTTAACGCTTCCATTTCGGACTTTGAAAAGCCCTTGGATGTCTGAAAGCTGTCAAGATATTCATCCAGTTCGCTGGCAGTAATATATTTTTTCTCAAACATAATCTGCAAAAACTTCATAAATGCGCAACCCTGCTGCTCCAAAAGTTCATCCACTTCCCGTTCTGATAAATAGCCTCTTTCTACCGCAATATCACCGAAACGTCTGTCATACTGTGTCTGTAAATGATTGACTTCTTCCGTTTCGTTCTGTGTCATATATCCGTTTGCAATCGCAATCGTTCCCAGACGGACCTTTGCTGTTGCCTGTTCATCCAATACTTCTCTTAACTGCTCCGGTGTAAGTACTTCTTCACTTACCAGATATTCACCAAATAACTGACTAAACATTTGTCTTCTCCTTCTTCTTATCCTAATTCATAAAAATCCAGATTCTTCTGTAACACTTCAGTAACCTGTCCGCCTCTTTTTAATACGTTGGAATTAAATGTCTTTAACTCACGTACTTTCTTTGTATTTTCTCTGTTAAACCGTGCTGATGCCGCATTAAAGATTGGCTGCGATTCAAGCTTTTTCCGATATTCTGCCGCAAACGGACAGTACATATAAAGAATTCCTCTCACAACCTTATTTAATCGGATAGAGTTCTGGGATTCGTATTTAACCCATACGTCATAATCCTTTGCAAACATTTCACGGTAACTGTTACGACAGCTTTTAAACTGTGCCCTGATTTTTTCTTTGGCTTCTTCCGTCAGATCTTTATTCTTTCGGTAAAACTGTACATAATCGCAGTACTCGGATGTAAGAGAATGTTCCCGGACATCATTCCAGTAATTGCCCTGTACAGTACGGCAGATTTCCCAGCGGTAAACTGCTGCCATGTTAATCAGACTGTTTTCAAGATTGCCGTTGAAAAATGCAGAAAGCACAAATCTTGCCGGTGTATCTCTTTTCTTTTCCGAAATATCCTGCCACATGACACCTCTGCTGCCGACATTCGGCATCAGGATAAAGTCCGGAAGAACCTGTTTCATGACTACAATATTATCGATTTTATTTTCCGGGTCATAATACATCTGCTCTCTGTGGAACAGTGAATAATCCACCTTCATAATCGCACGCATCGCCTCAGAAAGCTTCTTTGCTGACAGAAACGACTTCTGAATGCTCTTACTGAACTTCTTCTGTGTCAGAATCGGGCTGAAAATTGTAATTTCATTCGTTGTCAGACGATTGATAACCTTAAACATATTACGGATTTCAAACTGCACTTTGGCTGTCTGGTCAGACAGCATCTTTGTTTCTTCTGCTGCCGACAGATGGTGCATTGCCTTTTCTTTTCTTACGTTTTCTTTATAATCCTGGTCAAATTCATCTTTGGACGGTTCTCTTTTTCCCTCGTATATTGCTTTCAGCCAGCCATATACGGTATAAATAGAAAATCCCGTACCCGATAAGTCCGGCTTGAAATAATACAGTTCCGCCAATCCCTTTTTATCAAATTCCTTCTCATCCATAAAGCCAAAATTCAGGAACAATTCGACTGCCCTGCTAAGAGAAGTATCCTTTAATGAATGTAAGAAAACATTTTCATAAATCTGATAGAACTGCTCTGCAATATCTTTTCTTAATTTTCTGACATCGTTGTCCGAAGTATTTCTGTCCGGCAGATTCATATACTGTGAAACCATGAGGGTAAATCTGGAAGCTTCCTTTTCATCTATCTGGGAATAATCCAGAATCTGCTTCATGGAATTTGCCAGTTCACTCTCAACCAGTGCATAGTCATAAGCACTTTCATCCATGCCTTCTTCTGCCGTATCTTCACCATCCGAAAGGTCGTCTGCTGCTTTATTTTGGGCTTCATCGTCCTGAATACCAAGTGCTGCCTTTCCTAAAACATCCACCAGTTTTAACGCGGTACTGTTGATATCCGCTACCAGCTTTGAACCGGTAATCAGATGTTCATATGCTATCATTTCCCCGGCTGTAAAAAGTTCATGAAAAACTTTTTTATCCAATGCGTATATCTGATTCATATAGGTGCAGATTTCCATATCCACCTTTGCAGAATCTTCTTCTTTATTAATGACATTAAAATCATCCATTTCTGATGCATAAGACAAAAAGCTTTTTTCATATAACCGGTACACTTCATGAAACTGCGCAAATAAAGAATTCACAGCAATTTCCTGATAGTTTTTACCCAGTTTTAAAAGCTTCTGAATACCGTCTGCATGTGCAATGTCAAAGCACAATACAATCAAATCCGTAACGGCCTCATAATCAAAAAGATATTCTTCTGAATAAATATCAAGAATTCCTAACAGTGCTCCGTTATCAAGATTCATCTTCATATATTCGCTTTTTGCACGTACCTGTCCATTCACTAACAGATATACATGTTCAACGTTTTCGCCTGTCTTAAAAAATGTTGTCCCCTTTGGGATATTCATTCTTCCACCAAAAACAACCTGTTCCATATTATTTATTCCCCTGTCTTTTACGATATTGTGTCTTCTTATTTTAAATTTAAGGTTTTTTCACACTATTTATATATTACTATGAACACGACAGAATTTCAATATTTTTATCGCTGGGATTGCCGTTCCTATGCAAAAATCTCCCGAATCCTCTCTATATATGATATAGAAAAAATCCGGGAGTTTTTATGTAAAGCTTCTTATTATATAGCTGCTATACGAATTAAGCTGCCTTTTCTGAGTTTTTCTCACTCTTTGCATAACTCTTAGCTGAATTTACAACAATGATAAGACCAAGTACAATCAGCAGAATTGCATAATAAGCTGAAGCCCGTTGGCAATAAATACGCTTCCCCATGTAGCAGTACCTGCCGGAATTGTAACAGATGCTGCTGTCTGGATTGCCTTAACCATAGCGATTGTACGCTGTACCAGTGCTGTAAATGTTACACAAAGCATAATGATAAGTGGCGGGAACAGCATCTTGTTGCTGCGTCCTGTTACCTTTAAGAATACACAAAGTGTAAGAATTACAAGTGCACTTAATAACTGGTTTGCTGAACCAAATAACGGCCAGATGTTTGCATAACCAATCTTTGTGAGTACGAAACCACAAAGAAGTGTTATTACTGTTGAGAAATATGTATTGCAGAGTAACTTTCTCCATCCTTCTGCATGTTCCATATCATCTACGCTGAAAAGTTCCTGAAAACTCATACGTCCGATACGTGCAACGGCATCAAGTGATGTAAGAGCAAGAGCAGATACACACATTGTCATGAATACTGTTGCAAAATGTACTGGAACACCAAACATTTCAAAGAATCCTGCTACACCACTGCTGAAGATTGCGAATGGTGTCTTAGCTGGAAGTGCTCCGTTAGTAGCAGCTGCACCAGCAACACAAAGGGCAAGTACTGCAAGTAAACTCTCAAGTACCATTGCGCCGTAACCAACCTTAAGCATATCCTTCTCGTTATTAACTGTCTTAGAAGATGTACCAGAAGATACAAGGCTGTGGAAACCAGAAACAGCACCACATGCAACAGTTACGAAAAGAATTGGGAACATTGTTCCAAGCTTTGCATTGTTGAATCCCGTATATACAGGAAGATTCATTGAAGGATGTGCAACTACAAGACCAACTGCTGCACCTACAATCATGCAGATAAACATGAATGTTGTCATATAGTCACGAGGCTGCTTCATTAACCACATTGGCATAACTGCAGCGAAGAAGATATATACAAATGTGATATAACTCCATACATCTTTGTTGAACTCAAGTGGGAAAAACATACCAACAGCAAATGCTGCGATAATAAACACAATACCAAGCACTGCTTCTTTCCAGCCTGAAAGCTTTAAATTCTTCTGGATAAGACCAAATACAACGGCAAACACCATGAACATGATAGATACCATACCGGCTGAACCATTTGTCTTAGCAACTGCTGATAAAACAGTAGCACCATCAGCATTTACTGTATAAGCATTAAATGTACCTGCAACCATATCTGCAAATGCTGCGATAACGATAAGTGTAAATAACCAGCAGAAAAGTAAGAAAATCTTACGGCCAAACTTACCGATGTACTTCTCAATAATCATACCCATTGACTTACCTTCATTCTTAACTGAGGCATAAAGTGCACCAAAGTCTGTAACTGCTCCGAAGAATACACCACCGATGAGGATCCAGAGTAAAACTGGTAACCATCCAAATGCTGCTGCCTGAATAGCACCTGTTACAGGACCTGCTCCTGCAATTGATGAGAACTGATGACTGAAAACAGTCCAGCCATTAGTTGGAACGAAATCTTTACCGTCGTTATATTTAACGGCTGGTGTCTCTGCCTTAGGGTCGATACCCCATTTCTTTGCTAACCAACGACCATAAACCATGTATGCACCAAAAAGTACAACTGCCGCGATAAGCACGATTACTAATGTGTTCATAATGTCACTCTCCTATAAAAATATATTTCACCAGTCAAACGCAGTGGAAGCGGTGCTCGCACAAAAAAACCTTCGTCGATGCACTAATCCATTTCTGGATTATGTGCAAAGACGAAGGTATATTATTTCTACTTCCGCGTTACCACTTTGCTTGCCGGATACTCCGACCACTCTACTGCCACTCGGTATATTCATATCTTATGGCATGCCCTTTTAACGATGGGTACCGGTTCCAACTACTAGACATCTGCCTGTCTTTCACCAGAACTGCTTGCAGGTGAGGGCTTAATCATTCCTTGCTGCCGTCTCTCATCAACTGACGGCTTTCTGTGAGCGGTGATATGAAGAAGTCATTTCCTGTTCTTCGCATTTGACTGTTGATTTGTACATTAAAATATTCCTTTGCGGATAATTTGTCAATAAGAAAATTAAACATTTCTTAAAAAAACTTAAATTTCTTAATAAAATTAACATCTTCTGATACGTTTCTGTTTATACACAGCCAGAACACTTTAATATTATTAAGTGCATCTACTCTTTTGATTATTATGTAAAACCGACTGGGTAAATATAACCAGGTAATTATATTTCTCTGTTTAATCAGAAATTTATAATCAGCTCACATATATTTTATCAGTCTCTCCTATATATTCATATAAATCAATTATCCTATAGGTAAATTTTGCTTCTTTTACTGTCTGAGACTATCCTTTCGTCCCGCTCTTAGCAGAAATTTCCTATAAACTTGCATAATATTCTGCTTTGATAGGTTGATTTTCATTCTAGCATTATAGTCATATCTATTTTCTACCTATAAGATGTTTCAAAATGCGACTACCTATAGGTATCACATTCTCCCTATATTTTCCCCCATATTTAAGATATTCTTGTTGAAAATAGTAAATATTTGCTATAAAATAGAGATAGTTTATTTTCGTGATAAAATACTTCACTAACTTAACAATTTTATATTTTATAGGAGATTATTCTATGAACTACGATGCTAATGTTTTTAAAGCCAAGGCTAATATTAAAGCCCGTCGGATATGGCTTGTTTTCTCACTCCTTTTGACCGCCAATTATGGTACTGATGCAGCTAATGGAATCTATCCAAAAAGCAGCTACATAATATTTGTTGCACTTTGCTGGATACCTTTCTTTATTGGAGAATTATTTTTCAGAATCAAGGGAAAAGCAACTGATGCGTACAGATTATGTCTTGTTATTGGTTATGGTATTTTCTATACATTTGTAATATGCACAACTGATTCTCCGATTTCATTCACATATATTCTCCCGGTTATGAGTCTTCTCGTTCTATATAAGAACAAGAAATTCATGATTAACTGCGGTATTGCTAATGTACTCTCTGTTATTGTCAGTGATGTGTACAGATATGTTGTTCTCGGATGCAGGTCTGATGCAGATATGAAGAATTACCAGTTACAGGTTGCATGTCTTCTTTTATGCTACATCTGCTATGTTATGTCTATCAGACACCTTAATGAATCCGATGGTGCTTTGAATGGAAGTATTAAAGCTGATCTTGACAGAGTTGTTTCAACCGTTGAGAAGGTTAAGACTTCAAGTAATTCTATTATGAGTGGAATTACTGTCGTACGCGAACTGGCTTCAGAGAATAAGCATGGTTCTGATGTTATCATGCTTGGCATGAATGAACTTTCAAGCAATAATGAAGATTTAAGAAGCCATACTGCTTCTTCCACTGATATGACAACCGACATAAGCTCACAGGTTGAACATGTTGCCCAGCTTATTGATGATATGGTAAGCCTTACTTCCGAATCACAGGAGCATGCATACACAAGCTCAAGCGACCTTGAAAACCTTATTACAACAGCAACTACCATGTCTGAGCTTTCTTCAGAGGTTGAGCATATCCTGCATGATTTTGAATCAGAATTCAAGACCGTTAAAGACCAGACCAGTGCTATCGACAATATATCCAGCCAGACCAATCTTCTTGCCCTCAATGCTTCTATTGAAGCTGCAAGAGCCGGAGATGCAGGTAAAGGCTTTGCTGTTGTAGCTGAACAGATCCGTGCATTAAGCACAGAAACCAAGACTTCTTCCAGTGAAATACAGAGTGCATTAGACCGTCTTGCTGTAATCTCTGATAAAATGCTTTCTTCTATTGGTAAGACTTTATCACTTATCCAGGTTACTCTTGACAAGATTACACAAACAAGCGAAAGTATCAGTCTTATCACATCTGATTCTACTCAGATTGAAGACCATATACATATAATTGATACAGCCATTAAAGATGTTGAATCCGCTAACAAGCAGCTTGTAAGCAACATGTCCCAGGTATCAGATATAGTTGATACCATGACAGAATGCATAACTAATTCAAGAGATATCAGCAGCCGTATTGTAAGTAAATATGACGAAAGTGCTGCTAATATCAATACCATGGAAAATACAATACAGGCTCTTATGTGTGAACTTGGTGTTGGCGGTTTCATGGGTATTGAAGATATTAAGACAGGCATGAAGGCATCCGCAATCCTTAAAGGTACTCATGGTGAAAATGTTGAATATCACGGAACCATTAAGACACATAATGACAACAGTATAACTCTTGAACTTGAGAAGGCACTGCCTGCAGTTAATTCAGCAATTGAATGTGACATGTTAGTAACAGTTGGCAATGTAATATACCGTTGGGAAAACGCTAAGATTGCATCTGATAAAAAAGCATCTGCAACAACGGGCATTGTTACAATCACAACAAGACCGCAGATTCTTAACCGTCGTAAATATCCTAGAATTGATATGAATAATCACTGTACAATTACAGTAAAGGGTACAGACGAAACATTTGAAGGAAAACTTGATAATCTGAGTGCCAATGGTTTTGCATTTCTCTCAAAAGACAGATTTTTCTCTAATAACAAAGGCAAAATCGTTACTGTTTCAATTGATAATTTTGATTTGCCTGCACATTCTGTATTAGAGGGTCAGATTATAAGATGCTCTGATAATGACGGCGTCTACATAGTAGGCTGCCAGATGCCAGAGGATAACTACTACATTATGGAATATGTAGAGCAAATGATACGGACTCAAAAAAATAATAACTAAAATCATAAAATGGGGAAAAGCATATTAATCAGCTTTTCTCCATTTTGTATATACTAGATAACCATCCAGTCTTCAAACTTATTTGCATTTTCAACAATGTTGACAATTCCATCTGCGCCGTAAGTAAATGCCCTGTGAATAAATACATTTACTTCCTCGCCCTTCTTTATCGGAGCTTCCTCAACGTTTCTTGTTCCGACAACCTCTATACCGTTGACATTGACAGTTATCTCGACTTCCTTGCCCATGAAAAGCTTGTCTACAACCACGCCCTTCTCAACAGAAGCGACTGAATCAATCTCCTCATCAAGCCTTGTAATGTTGACATTCTCAGGTCTTAATACCGCCTTAACAGAATCGTCAAGCTGGTTAAAACCTTTAATCTTATTAATCCGGTCAACATGTACCGGATGTCCCATGAATTCTGCCATAAATGCTGTCTCAGGCTCTCTGTATATCTGTCTTGGAGTACCAATCTGCTCGATATGTCCTTTGTTTGTGACAATAATTTCATCAGCAACCTCAATTGCCTCATCCTGATCATGTGTAACGAATATACTTGTGATTCCAACCTTTGTAATCATATCACGAAGCCAGCTTCTTAATTCCTGTCTTACTTTCGCATCAATTGCTGCAAATGGTTCATCAAGAAGCAGAAGCTCCGGATTAGGTGCTAATGCCCTTGCAAATGCTACTCTCTGCCTCTGTCCGCCTGATAACTGGCTAGGGTATCTTTTCGCCATGCCTGAAAGTCCGACAAGCTCAATAAGCTCATCAACACGTTTCTTAATGTCCGATTTTTTCCATTTATTGACCTTTAATCCAAATGCAATGTTATCATACACTGTCATGTATCTGAAAAGTGCGTAGTTCTGGAAAACAAAACCTATTCCACGCTTACTTGCCGGCACATCATTAACAACCTTACCATCAATAATAATATCACCTGAATCCGCAGTCTCAAGGCCTGCTATCATTCTTAAGATGGTAGTTTTGCCGCTTCCGCTAGGTCCAAGCAGTGCAATAAGCTTACCCTTCCCAATTCCGAGATTAATATTATTCGAGGCTTTAAATGTGCCATATGTCTTATTGATATTACGAAGCTCTACATATTTTTCTGTATCCTGCTGTAATTCTGCCATAATCTGTTCCGCCTTTCTGTTGTAGTGCGTTTCTATCCTTCCTGCTGCCCTTTCTCTGCCTTAGCTGCCTGCTGCCCCTTGTATTCAAGCACACTCCGAAGCACCAGTATAATAACCGCCATCAGCACAAGAATTGCTGATACTGCAAATGCTCCCGTAAAATCATATCCCTGATACAGAAGTTCAATATACAGCGGCATCGTGTTAGTTCTTCCGCGCAAATGTCCTGAAAGAACGGACACCGCGCCAAACTCCCCCATTGCTCTCGCTGTACACAGTACAATACCGTAGAGAAGCGACCATTTGATATGCGGGAATGTAACCTTCCAGAATATAGTCCAGCCATTTGCACCCATAAGCGCTGCGACCTCCTCCTCGTCAGTTCCCTGCGATGTAAGAACCGGTATCAGCTCCCTTGATATGAATGGAAAAGTTACAAATATAGTTGCAAGCACAATTCCCGGAACTGCAAATATAATTCTTATTCCCATAGCCTTAAGATATGGATATATAAAACTCTGTCTTCCGAATGTAAGCACATATATAAGACCCGCTATAATCGGCGAAACAGTGAGTGGTAAATCTATTAAAGTAGATATAATTTTCTTTCCCTTAAACTGGAATTTTGTAATAAGCCATGAGGCAAATATTCCAAAAAATGTGTTACACACAACCGCAATAAGCGAAACCTCTATTGTCAGCTTAATTGAATGAAGTGCGTATTTGTCGGTAACAGCTGCCAGAAACACCTTTATGCCCTTAGAAAATGCTGTGCACATTACATAACTGAGGGGCAGAATTAACATCACAAATAAAAACAACACACTTATACCTATTAGAATCCATTTTAACGGACCTGAATCTTTTCTGATGTTCATACGCTAACCCCTTTCTACGAAATTCCACTTACAATCTTCGATGTCCTGCTCTGTAACACTGCATTTATAAAGAGGATTACAAATGCGATGAAAAGCATTACAAGTGCTATTGATGTTGCACTTGCGTAGTCATATTCCTGAAGCTTTGACATAATCATAAGCGGTGCTATCTCTGTCTCATACGGTGTATTTCCTGCTATGAATACGACACTTCCATATTCGCCAAGACCTCTTGCAAACGACATTGTGAATCCACCGATAAGTGCCGGAAGTATCTCTGGAAGTATTACCCTGAACACTGTCTGTCTGTTGGTTGCGCCAAGCATGTTGGCTGCCTCCTCATACTGGATATCGACTTTTTCAAGCACCGGCTGGACCGCCCTCACTACGAATGGTATTCCAACGAATATAAGTGCAAATATGATTCCCAGCCTTGTGTATGCAATACGAATTCCGAATTTTGCAAAGAATGCGCCAAGCCAGCCGTTGGTTGTTGTCAGATGTGTAAGTGCAATACCCGCAACCGCTGTAGGCAGTGCAAATGGAAGCTCTATTATTCCATTCATTATCTGCTTCCCCGGAAAATTGTATCTTACAAGAACCCACGCAAGAATCGTTCCCATAACTGCGTCTATAAGTGCCGCGATTAACGCTGTCTGAAGACTTACTCTGTAGCTTGAAAGCACTCTCGGCCTTGTAACTGTCGTTATAAATTCCGTAAACGACAGCTTTGCCGAGAATATTACAAGGGTACATAAAGGGATAACAACAATGAATCCTAACATTGCAATTGTTATTCCAAATGAAAGACCAAAGCACGGTATTACTCTCTTTTTCTTTCTTTTCTTCTCTTTCATTCTGTCGTTTCCCCTTCCCTTAATTACTTTTATATATTTTATAATTACTTCTTTTCATATATCTTATCGAATACTCCGCCATCCTTAAAATGCTTATTAATTCCTACTAATTTTATATGTTACTATGTTGCAAATTATATACCTACTAGGTTTATATGTCAATAGTGTTTTAGAATTTCTAGTTGTTTCCTGATGCCTGTTTCCTTCGGAACGCTTTTTTTTCCGTAAACCTACTAAACATCTTGTTTTCTTAGCTTGCGTAGGTCTTTCTCTGCCAATTTCCCCTCCTTGCGTAGGTTTTTCTCTGTCAATATTCTCTTTTACCACTTCGCATTCTCCTCAACAGACCTACTAATCTACATAATTACCATAATTGTGTAGGCATTTCCCAAATATTATCTCATGCCTATAATTATCCTCACCCTTTTTTCTTGACTTCTTGTCTTGTTTGTATTACTATATGCAATACAAACAAGACAAAAATCACCTATCTTTACAGAGAGGAGCTTCACATGGTTATTGAACTTGATTTTGCGAGCGACACACCCATATATGTGCAGTTAAGGAATCAGATTGTTAAAGGAATTGGCAAGGGAGAACTTAAGGCTGGCGAGAAACTGCCGACTGTCAGACAGCTTGCTTCTGACGCAGGCGTTAATACAATGACCGTCAATAAAACTTACCAGATTCTTAAAGCTGAGGGCTTTATTAAAACTGATAGAAGGCTTGGTGCATTTGTCGCTGAGAATATTAATATGGATATTGAATTCAGGGAAAAGCTTGAATCGGAGCTGGAGCTGCTGTCAGCAGAAGCAAGCATTACCGGAATGGACAAGGAAGAATTCTTAAAAATGTGCGAAAACATTTATTCCAAGATGAATCCCTGCACAATGTAACACGCCTGTATTCACACATGCATTAACACACACAGACCAACTATACAAGGAGGTTTCCTTATGAAAATTGCAATGTTTATGCTATTCTTCGTATGCAACATGTTCACAATCCTGATCATGAGATTTGCATATGAATCCAACTACCGATACAACAATGGAATGCTTATCGGAGTCCACATTCCAGGCGACCATGTTAACGATGACGATGTCACCCGACTTATGACACGCTTTAAGAAAAGCATGAAATATTTTCAGAATATCAATGCAGTACTCTCAATAGCCATATGCTTTCTTAATTTTGTGAACATAATCATTTTCGTTATTATGTATACAATCTGGATTTTCGTGTTCATTTTGGGAATTATGTATATCCAGCTTTCAGCGCATCGGAAAATGTATCTGTTAAAGAAACAGAATGGCTGGTTTGTTGAATCCCAGAAACAGAAGGTCTTTATTGATACGCGTGCCTGTGCAAATGCTGACACAACCCCCATCAGCTTCAGATACCACATCATCATAATTGCCGCAGAACTACTGGCACTGATTCCATTCTATTCATGGAAAGACAGAGCGTATTTTTCTATGATTATTGTATTTGCAATATGTACTGTCATAGTTTCAGTATTCGGGTTTGTGTTCCATATTTATATGAACAGACGACAGAATCAGGCATACAGCCTTAATTCGGACATTAACAACATTGTTAATCTGACTATGAAAAAATACATTGCTTCAGCAATGCTTATAATGTCACTTCTTAACTTCGTGGCATGGATAACATTTGTATTAATGTGTATTATTCAGGACACTGTTGGAAACTTAAGTTTCTGGATGTACATTATTCTGCAATTGTTAAGCGGCTGCACGCTCACTGTTATTCTTATTCTTGCACGCAACAGAAAGAACGAAATGCTTAAAGCTGACACACAGCCGGTATTTGTTGATGATGATGACTACTGGAAGACTGGATTTTACTACAATCCTAATGACCCGCACCTTTTCGTACCCGACAGGCTGTGTTCGACCAACTACTCGCTTAACTACGCCAGAACCGGTGCAAAGGTGTTCACTGGTACAATCACAGCAATTCTGCTAGGAACCTTAATATGGACAATTGTTGTACTTGCGCCGTTCCTGCATGTCACTATTGATATTAAGACTACTGAAAGCACTGTAAATGTGTCTTCATGCGGTTACACAAGCAGTATTAACATTGACGACATCATAGAACTTAAGCTTATGGATAAGCTTCCAGACGACCATTTTTTCAAGTCCAATGGCGGTGCCACAGAAAGTTATCTTGTCGGAAGATTCAAGGGCAATACTTATGGAAAATGCAGTCTCTACATTTTTAAAGATGTGTCTCCTGTACTTATGATAAAAACTGCTGACCAGACTGTGTTCTTGAATTCCAAGAAAGATGGCGAGATTGTTAATCTGTATAATGCAATTAAAAATGAATAATCTAACATACTATTCTTCTTACATTTGACAATCCTGCCCCAAAGTATTATAAATATCAAAGGGAATGAAGTACTCCCTTGGGAAACCTAAACTGCTTATTCAAGCTGATGACTTCTACGATTTTATGTCGCAGGAAGCATCAGCTTTTTTTGCGTTCATAAATGCATTTACTATATTTTTAAGGAGGCTTATTATGCTGACATCTTTATCACTTATCTTTCTGGTTGGGCTCGTCATGGGCGCAATCTGCCAGAAGTTGAAACTGCCAAGAATCATCGGTATGCTTGTTACCGGTATTGTTCTTGGACCATATGTCCTTGATTTCCTTGACCCGTCAATCCTTTCAATATCGGCTGACCTGCGAAAAATGGCTCTTATCATTATTCTTATCAAAGCCGGTCTGTCGCTTGACTTAAAAGACCTGAAAAAAGCCGGACGAAGTGCAATTCTCATGTCCTTCATTCCGGCTTCCTGCGAAATCATCAGTTATATTCTGCTTGCCCCTGTAATTCTTGGAATTAACCACGCCGAAGCTGCAGTAATGGGTGCAGTTCTCGCCGCCGTTTCTCCTGCGGTTGTCGTTCCCCGGATGGTAATGCTCATTGAGAAACGCTACGGAACAGACAAGGCAATCCCCCAGATGATACTGTCTGGCGCTTCCTGCGATGACATATTTGTAATAGTGTTATTCACAACATTTTTAAATGTGGCACAGGGTGGCAAGGCAAATGTTATGGATTTCGTAAATATTCCTGTGTCTATTATACTCGGCATAATTCTTGGCATAGTAACCGGATTGGGACTGTATCTGTTCTTTGAAACATCATACGCCCGCAAGCATACCGTAAGAAACAGCATGAAGGTTATCATCGTGCTTGGCTTCTCTTTCCTTCTTATTGCAATTGAAGGCTGGCTCGAAGGAAAAGTGTCTGTTTCAGGACTTCTTGCTGTTGTCGCAATGGCATGTACGCTTAAGTTTAAATGTGTTCCTGACGTATCAGCCCGTCTATCCGAGAAATTCGGCAAGCTGTGGCTCGCTGCTGAAGTAATATTGTTCGTGCTTGTCGGCGCGGCTGTCGATATCCGCTACACACTTAAAGCCGGGCTTCCAGCCTTACTCATGATTCTTGCAGCACTTATTTTCAGGGCAGCCGGAGTTCTTCTCTGCACCGTAAAGACAAATCTTACATGGAAGGAACGGCTTTTCTGCGTAATTGCCTATCTTCCTAAAGCAACCGTCCAGGCAGCCATCGGCTCTGTTCCTTTAGCCGCGGGACTTGCCTGCGGACAGATAGTGCTTTCCGTAGCTGTGCTTGCAATCATAGTTACTGCTCCGCTTGGCGCACTTGGCATCGACTGTACTTATAAGAGGCTGCTGAAAGAGGACAAAACCCACTAAAAGCCATTATACACTCAATATAGTAGGTCATTTCCATAGTTTATGCATATACTTTCTGGCTCATAACCTACTATATTGTTAAATTAGCATATTTTCGTAGGTCTTTTTCCCACATTTCACTAACAACTGTAAGCAATTTGCGAGCGAAAGACCTACTAAACATATCTTCCTTGATTGATTAGTAGGTCTTATCACTTAAACAACTTATAATATTCTCCGCAGAAACCTACTAAACCAACAACTTGCTCTATATTAGTAGGCTTCATGTACCTGTGCATAGTCAGATTCGCACAATATATTCAACCGCGCAGCATATTCAACAAAACATTTTAATTAATCATATATCTTATCAAATATTCCGCCATCAGAGAAAAACTTCTGTGTAGCCGCTTCCCAGCCACCAAAATACCCGATATCCGCCATGTCAATGTCCTTGACAATCCATTTGCCGTCGGAAGGGATTTCCTTGATATTTCTTGAATCACTGGAAGCCTCGTATTCCTTCTGGATATCCTTATTTACAGGACGGTAGAAATTCTGTGCCTCAAGCCTCTGTGCGTCATCAGTGTACAGGAAAGAAAGATAGGCGTCTGCCAGTTCCGCAGTTCCATTCATCTGCGTGACCTCGTCAACCTTTGCAACCGTTGGCTGGCACAATACAGATGCGGAAGGAACGACAATTTCATACTCGCCCGGATATTCCTGTAATGCAAAAAATGCTTCATTTTCCCATGCAATCAGGACATCCCCCTGTCCATTCTCTGCAAACGTGGTAGAAGAACCTCTTGCACCTGAATCAAGCACTGCCACATTCTTGTAAAGTCTGGTAACACTTGCCTGAACCTGTTCCTCCGTCTGTCCCTGCTTCTTAAAATAATACCATGCCGCAAGGAAATTCCATCTGGCACCACCAGAAGTCTTAGGATTAGGTGTAATCACCTTAACCCCGTCATTAAGAAGGTCGTCCCAGTCCTTAATATTCTTAGGATTACCCTTTCTTACAAGAAAGACAATCGTAGAAGTATAAGGCGAACTGTCATCAGAATAATCATTGATATATCCGTCATCAATCAGCCCTTCGTCCCTTATAACATTAACATCGCCCTCAAGAGCAAGAGTAACAACATCAGCACCAAGACCATTAGCAACCTCAAGCGCCTGCTTTCCAGAACCGCCATGAGACTGGATAACCTCAACCTTCTCCCCAGTCTTACCATACCAGTAATCCTCAAAAAGCCTGTTATACTCCTTATAAAACTCTCTGGTAGCATCATAAGAAACATTAACAAGTTCCGTCTTCTTCTGCCCGCAACCAGAAAGTCCGGTAAAAGTCAGGCAAAAAATCACACCCAAACATATTAACTTTTTAAAAAAATGTGTATTCATAATTATAGCCTAACTCCTACAAAATATATTCCAAAACCAGGCAAAGCAGCGAAGCGCCCTTTACCGCCCATCTGCCAACACTTCCACCCCTGAAGTAACCCCACGCAGCGGGAAAGAACCCCAGCCTACGCATTCTTCTTAATAAACTCAGCCACATCCACAGTAGTGGCGTCAACCTCAGACTCCCAGCCTGCAAGCACTTCTGCGCCATCAATCTTAATATCAGCTGCCGTACTAAGTGCAAGAATAACAACAATACCTGCATTTACAAGGTGAGTCACAACATTTGTATAATCCTCGCCTTCTGCCGGAACATACAGATATACATGCTTGCTGTCAAGAAGAAGCTCCTTCTCCACCTTCTTTAAGAAATCAACATTAATCTTGTCTGAAAGAACTGTCTCTACAACAACAGGCTTCTGGTTGTTAAGCTCAGCTCTGAAAGCTGCGTCAACTTCCTTAACATCATCAGCTTCCTCATTAACTTCACGGACAACGCCGCAGGCACTAGTCATATTAGTAACACGGTCTATGAGGATAAGCTCCCCCATAGTCTTGTGAAGGTTAAATTCATCAACAACAATTACATCAGCAAGAGAAATCTTGCATACAGCAATTTCATTTTTCTTAAGGAGAGCTGCTGGCTTCTCCTCGCCTGTATTGACATCAATTGTATTAACAATCTCAGTAACAACGCCCGGAATAAGTCTTGTTCCAAGCTTTACAAAGAAGTTCTTGTTATTAGTAAGAACATCATCATCCATCCAGAGGATTGTAGCAGTAATCTCAGTTGCAAGCTTAAGGTCTGCTCCTGCCGCAAGAACTGAACCTCTTGAGACATCAACCTCACGGTCTAACTGGATAGTAACAGGCTGTCCGATAGATGCGCTCTGGGCTTCCTTATCACCAACATGGATGCTCTTGACATGTACATGCTCCTTAGTTGGAAGAGTGATAATCTCGTCACCAACAGATACGCTTCCTGCCTCAATCTGTCCCTGGAAGCCACGGAATTCATGATTTGGACGGCATACTCTCTGAACAGGCATGTAGAAGCCCTTTTCTTCCTCAGTATCATCAACATCAACCTGCTCAAGGTATGGAAGAAGTGCCTTGCCCTTATACCACGGGATATTAGCAGACTTAGTTGTAACATTATCGCCCTCTGTTGCCGAAACAGGGATAACAACTACATCTGCAAGTGAAAGCTCCTTAGTAAGCTCTGCTATCTGCGCATTAATCTCGTTGAAACGCTCCTCACTGTAACCAACAAGGTCCATCTTATTAACTGCAAATACAAAATGCTTAATTCCCATAAGCGCACAGATTCTTGCGTGTCTCTTAGTCTGGATAAGCACACCCTGCTTTGCATCAACAAGAATTACTGCAAGGTCTGCAAATGAAGCACCAACCGCCATGTTTCTTGTGTACTCCTCATGTCCCGGAGTATCAGCAACGATAAAGCTTCTATTGTCAGTTGTAAAATATCTGTAAGCAACATCAATAGTAATTCCCTGCTCTCTCTCAGCCATAAGACCATCAAGAAGAAGTGAATAATCAATCTTACCTTCACGGCTTCCGACCTTGGAATCAAGCTCTAACGCCTTCTCCTGATCTGCATACAATAACTTTGAATCATATAAAATGTGTCCGATAAGTGTAGATTTTCCATCATCAACACTACCGCATGTAATAAATTTAAGTAAACCTTTCATTCTAGAAGTACCCCTCTTTCTTTCTTCTTTCCATGCTTCCTGCTTCCTCATGGTCGATAACACGGCTTGTTCTCTCTGATTCAACCGCACTTAAAGTCTCTTCGATAATCTCGTCAAGAGTTTCTGCGTCTGACTCAACACCGCCTGTAAGTGGATAACAGCCAAGAGTTCTGAATCTTACCTTCTTCATCTGTGGCTTTTCGCCTGGAAGAAGTCTCATTCTGTCATCATCAACCATGATGATATTGCCGTCACGGTATACAACAGGTCTTTCTGCTGCAAAATAAAGAGGTACAATATCAATCTTTTCTCTCTGGATGTACTGCCAGATATCCTTCTCAGTCCAGTTAGAGATAGGGAAAACTCTCATACTCTCGCCCTTGTGAATCTTAGTGTTGTAAAGCTTCCACATTTCCGGACGCTGGTTCTTAGGATCCCATGCCTGTGCTGTATTTCTGAAAGAGAAAATTCTCTCCTTAGCTCTTGATTTCTCCTCGTCTCTTCGTCCACCGCCAAATGCTGCTGTAAAGCCATATTTGTTAAGTGCCTGTTTAAGAGCCTGAGTCTTCATGATATCAGTGTAAGCTGAACCGTGGTCAAATGGATTAATTCCCTGCTTAACACCCTCTTCGTTAGTGTAAGTAAGCATCTCGATTCCAAGCTTCTTGGCTGTATCATCTCTGAACTTAATCATTTCCTTAAACTTCCATGTTGTGTCGATGTGAAGAAATGGAAATGGCGGCTTCTCAGGATAGAATGCTTTCATTGCAAGATGAAGCATAACTGAGCTGTCCTTTCCTATAGAATACAGCATTACCGGCTTTTCGCATTCTGCTGCAACTTCCCTTATAATATATATCGCCTCTGCTTCGAGTGCGTCCAAATGTGATAAATTACCCATGATATTCCTCCCTAATATTTATTAGATTCCTGTCTGTTGACCTCAAGCGTCTTAACTGTTCCGTCCGGCGAAGTCACCGTCCATGTATTGATGCTTCCATTCTGTCTGAACGAAAGAGTGCTTCCCTTGCCACCGACATCAGCACCCAGAAAGAAATTTATTGCCTCAAAACGACATTCTTTAAGACATGATGTGCAGCCCCAGCAGTCCTTGACATGCTTTATAAATGCTTTTCCATCAGTATCCTTCTTGATAAGGTTGCCGGGACAGGCTTCAACGCACTTCCCGCAGCCAACGCATTTTAACTTATTTATCTGAATGCTCATAGCTGTCGCCTCCCCTCACAAGGTCTCTTATGATTATCTTAATCTTGCCATTCTCCTTGCGGGAGTTGACATATTTTAACCAGTCATCACTCTTAGCCGGATAATCCATATTCTCCGCAAAGCTGTGCCAACGGGTTTCTTTTCTTGCTTTCAAATGTGCTATAACACTTCTGCACACTGTAAGTCTTTCTCTTATCTCATAGATTCTAAGCAAGTCGTCTGCATCCTGTGCCGCAAGATTATCAATGCTCTGCTCTAAGAATTTAATCTTCTCATCTGCAAGCTCAAGTCTTGCTTCATTGTACTGATAATCAGTGCTTATGCCACCTGCGTACTGGTCCATAATCTTCTGCATTGCTTCCTCAGTCTGCTCGATATCAACCAGTCCCTGCTTATTATTAAGAAATCTCTCATACTCGCTCTTCTTTGCAAATGCGTTCTCAGACAATTCTGAATCTGCCACCTCATTTACAACAAAGCCCTTTCCTGAGCCTTCAATCCTTTCAGCTATTGCCTGTGCTGCAATCTCGCCCTCTGCCAGAGCTCCTGTCACATATTTCTGTGGACATCCGCCTGCAACATCACCCGCTGCATAAAGCCCGTGGATTGTAGTCTCTCGGTTATTGTCAACCCAGTAACCACTCGCCGTATGGCCTCCGACTATGTATGGCTCAGTTCCTTCTATCTCAACATCTTCTTCAGAAGGACCGCCCGCCGCCTCAAGCCACTTAAGTGTCTGGCTCGGTGCCATGTTAAGATATGCTTTGTAAAGGTCTTCTTCCTGCTCCCTGCTTATTCCCTTAGTTCCAAGATAACAAGGACCTCTGCCCTCACGGTTTTCCGTAACTGTTCCGTAAAGTCTCTGTGAAGTTGTAAGACCATATTTGTTCTCATACACTTCGCCGTTGGAATTAAGCTGCTTTGCCGGAACTCCCTGTGCGATAGTTCCTGTCGGAGCAATCGTATCTTTACATCTTAAAGCAATGAATCTCATCTCAAATGTGGTCATCTCTGCACCCGCATTGATTCCCATTGCATATCCGGCTCCTGTATTGAATGGTGGATACCACATTTTATGTCTTGAAAATCCCGGATTGTTAGGTCTGTAAAGACCTGCCGCTCCGCCAGTAGCCACAAGAACTGCCTTCGCATTTATCTCATAGAACACTGCATCGTTGACATCAAATCCGTATGCTCCTTTAATCTCGTTATTCTCTACTATGAAATCTGTTATATTCAGGTGATTGATTACCGTTACATTGTCCTGCTTCTTAACTGCATCTGCCAGTATCGGCTTGATATTCTCACCATTTATCTTAATATTGCGGTTTCCTCTCGCAACATAATCTCCATTCTCATTTTTAAGGATTACAAGTCCTAAGTCCTCCATTATCTTAGTGACATGATTAAGCCTCTCAGACATTGAAAGAAGCAAATCCTCTCTTACAATTCCATCTGCATCTTTCTTACAATAATCAACATAGTCCTGTGGCACCCTGCCCTTAGTGATGTAGGCATTAATTGCATTAACACCTGCAGCAAGGCAGCCGCTTCGTACAATGTTAGCTTTCTCAACAATCAGTACATCAAGGTCTTTCTTCCCTCCAAGTGTGATACCGGCAAAACACCCTGCCGTTCCACCACCTATAATAAGTACATCTGTGTCAATAATTCTATTCTTCAACCTTCATGTACCTCCTTGCAAAATCTAATTCCATATAAACATAGTATCTTGGTATGTAAATCATTATATTCTCAATTTCCTATTTGTCAATAGGGTTTTTGCAGATTCTTGTATTCTTGTTATCTTGTTATTTGAATTGTGGGGAAGCTGGGTAATGGCTCGGTATTAGCTGAGTATTTGGTGGTATGTGCTGGTTATTCGTCATGGTATTAGATGGGTGTTGGCTGTGTGCCTACTAATCCGCCACTTGCTTCAACTTTAGTAGGTCTTTCACGGATGTTATCCTCTCTCCTGCTCTTTATCTTGCCTAATTTTGCCTACTAATCTTCCATTTTCCTCAACTTTAGTAGGTCTTTCACAACTATTTTCTTCCCATCCGCTCATCTTCTTGCTTGATTTCGCCTACTAATCTTCCACTTACGATCTCTTTAGTAGGTCTTTCCCAGCTGTTATCCTCTCTCCTGTTCTTTATCTTGCTTGATTTCACCTACTAATCTGCCGCTTACACTCTCTTTAGTAGGTCTTTCCCGGCTGTTATCCTCCCTACTGCTCTTTATATTGCTTGATTTCACCTACTAATCTTCCACTTCCCTTAGCTTTAGTAGGTCATCCCCCAAAAAAGAACTTGATTTTATACGAAAAATATATACATAATAAAGCAGAGCAAATATAACACTTAAACAATTGTATACACCATGTCAAAATGGTTATTATATATGTAATGACTAATATACGGCTGTCACCTACACAACAGCAGATGACAGCCGTATATACCTAATCTCAAGGAGGCTTTATGATAATAGATTTCCATACACATACATTTCCAGATGAACTTGCTGACAGAGCAGTTGGCACATTAGCCCACAGCGGAGGAATACACAATTATCTTGATGGCAGAGTACATTCTCTTACAGATTCAATGAAAAAAGCTGGCATTGATTACTCCGTACTGCTTCCCGTGGCAACCAAGCCTAATCAGTGCGACACAATCAATACACTTGCTTTAAAGACTAATGAAACAAGTGAGACAACCGGATTAATTTCATTTGGGGCAATACATCCGGCTTGTGAGAATTTCAGAGAAATATTGAACTGGCTTTCCAACAATGGTTTCAAAGGCATCAAGCTTCACCCGGTTTTCCAGAAAACCAATATAGATGATATGCAGTCATTAAGGCTTATCGAATATGCATCAGCACTCGGGCTTATAATACTTATACATGCAGGCTTCGATGTAAGCTTTCCGAGCTGCGACGAGTCAAGCGTCGACAGACTTACCACAATGATTCAGGAAGTAAAGCCTGAAAAACTCGTCCTTGCACATATGGGTGGCTGGGGACAATGGAACGAAGTCGCCTGCATATTAGAAGACGATTACATGAAAAATGTATATCTTGATACCTCATCATGCATCAAGAAGCTCAATCACAACGCAAGCCTTACAATAGAAAAATTCAAGAAAATGGTCAACATTCACGGTGCAGACCACATATTATTCGGCTCTGACAGCCCGTGGGACGACCAGAAAGACGCAGTAGATTTAATAAAAGAGTGTGGATTTTCAGAAAAAGATACCGATGCAATACTCGGTAAAAATGCGGTTACACTCCTTAATCTATAATTCAATCAGAAAGTTTTGCGGTTATAACCTAAAAATTTTTTACAGTTTATTTTTTCGACAACGCACATATTCACCAAACATAAATCAAGCAGGCTGTCCCACATAACAGCCTGCTTACAATTTAACCACCAATAAAATCATCCCCACCACATGCACAACAAGCATAGCAGGAACCGTATACTTAAAATACCACTTTTTTGTCTTATGTCTGAACATCTGCATTGCAATAAAAGCTCCAAGCGAACCGCCGATTAGCGCTGTAATAAGAAGAGTCGCCTCCCTTATTCGCCATCTGTTGTGTATCGCTTTCCACTTATCAATTCCATACAAAGCAAATGTTACTACATTAATAATCAATAAATATATTCCTATAATCTTAAGCATTACTTTTCTTTAAATGCATAATCCCAAGTCTTAGCATTGCCTGACTTATTCTGCACAATCGACATCTGCCATTTTGCATCATCTTTATCCGTGCTGTCCTTAACAGCATAATATGGCGACTTTCCGCTATCCGACATATAGATTATGACGCTGTCTCCTTTCGCATCTGGTGTATCCATTGTACCATAGAATACATAAGATGCATACGAATATTCCGTATCAATGCTCTTGCTGCTAATATACTGCGTATTCTCCTGCGGCTTATGCTCTTCGACATACATTTCGCGCTTCTCAATCACAACTTCCGGATACTTAGTCTTAAGAAATTCTTCCGCTTCCTGTGCCGTTTCCTGAGACACCTTTGCTGTGCGATTCTCTTGAACCTTAGACATTACTGGCTTGATAAGCAGTATTACTGCAATTACCACAACAATGAATACTGCAAATGCAATAGCAAGAGTCACCCTTTTCTTAACAACATTTTTATCATCCATAAATCTCGCCCTCCTTTTTCAATGTCTATTATTAAAAATGTGCTTCTTTATTTACCACAATTATATAACACGAAACTTACATCCAGCTTACATTCACATATAATATACATTTGTACTTGCCAATCTCATGATAATCTGCTAAACTACACAGGCTGTGTTATGACACAGTAACAAATCGTGTGTTCGAGACCTTCCACACGCAAAACAAAACTAAAGGAGATAATTGAATATGAAGAAAAAAGGAATGAGTGTGAAATTCATCACACAGGCCGCTGTAATTGCAGCAATCTATGTCGTACTTGTAGTAATCTTTAACTACATCAGTTTCGGACCAGTGCAGTTCAGAATTGCGGAGGCACTCACAATACTGCCTTACTTTACACCTGCAGCAATCCCTGGATTATTTGTTGGCTGTATAATTGCTAACATCCTTGGTGGCGCAATTGTATGGGATGTAGTATTTGGAAGCATTGCAACACTTATCGGTGCAATCGGAACATACCTGTTAAGAAAGCATAAGTGGCTTGCACCAGTTCCACCAATTGTTGCTAACACAATCATTGTACCATTCGTACTTAAGTTTGCTTACGGCTCAGAGGGCATGTTTGCAATGTTCTTCGTTACAGTTGGCGCTGGCGAGATAATCGTATGCGGAATCATCGGAATGATACTATTATATGCACTTACACCAGTAAGACATGTAATATTCGGTGATGCGGAATAATTCACACAACAATATATAGAACTTTATACAGTCAAAGGCAGAAGAACTACCTAAGATAATTCGGGGAAATCTTCTGCCTTTTTTTAATATCCTTCAGATATTATCCGCCACTTGCCGCCATCGCTCCGTGCAAGAGTCCATCCCTGTTTCTTACCTTTTTCATTTACTGCCTGCAAAGTACTTTCGGAGAATTCGTCATCTACAAAATAGACTTTATGAAGTTCAAATCCCTTCATATGCTTAAACTTTCTTTTTATAACTTTAACAGCATCTTCCATATCTTTCTGTGTATATATGGAAGAAGTACCATAGTCAACTTCATTTGTTGATGAAATCTGTCATCATAATCATCGAAATCGTCAAAGTCATCATCAAAATTCTCATCATTATATTTTAACTCAGCCATATCAGCCTCCTTCACCATATGCTGACATTTCCCGTTACAACCACAAGCACAATCACCGCTACTATGATCAGTACACTGACAGCCCTTCCACGCACTTCAGAAAAACGGCTGCTAAACACATATGTGACTGCAAATACAGCAAACATCATAACCAGCCTTACAATCAATCGTATTACAATAAATGTTCCAATAGAAATATTTAGTCCGCAGTCCCTCATAAATGTAAGACTCATAAGCGGTGCTTCTGTATATGGCATGCCATAATAATTCTGCAAATATATCATATCAATTCCATACACAATAAAATACAAAACTATACAGAGTGCCAGAGAAGCGGCAATTCTCTTAATCTTAACCGTATTCTTTCCGCTCGCAGCATTGACAATATACTTAGTTCCTGTGCTTGTCTCAATTCCGATATTCTCTGATACAATAAGCACAACAGACGCAAGCAGAGCCATAAGAAGCACAATCTCCCTTGCCTTTCCATACTTGCCGAATATTTCCTCGTATCCTCTGTCCGACATCATATATCCGTCAATTCCAGTCTCTTCCTTAAGATTCTCAAGATATTCCCGCTTCTGCTCAAATTCCCTCACCGAAGCATAGCGCGACGCATATATAGACACAGTCGAATTAATCTGCGATAACTCGTCAATTCCAATCTCCCCATTCCCATACTGTTCAGAAGCTTCCATACTTTTCTCTACAGCCTGCATATAATCAGCTCTGCGCTCATCAATCAGGGCGGATATCTGCGAATAATCAGCACCACCCTTTTCAAGATATATCCTGTCACGCTCTCTGGAGTTGTCCGAGAAAGCCATCTTTCCATAACTGATAAAATACATAACAACCAGCAGAAGCACCACAATAACCGTAAATCCCCTGCTTGTCACAAGCAGCTTGTGAAGTTCCTTGAATACAACAGGCACATTTGCAAAAATATGCTGATATCCGGCATACAGCTTATCAGTAAGCCGTGTCAGCACATTTTTACCCTGACTCGGACGCATAAGCACAGTTCCCATTACCGCAACAGCCACGGACACAACAAGAATCATCATAAGCGCCCAGAACATAATAGCCGACTCAGATATAACAAAGCTTCCCCTTCCGCGGTTCGCATATGTGCTGATGATCTCGTTGACCTTCATAAGACGCACAATATTAATCTGTTTAAATGCACTGTAAATGCTGTGAAGCCCTATTCTGTAATACATAAGCACTTCCAACCCCACAACTACTCCGGTCAGAATAAGCGCATGATTCCGCTTCCTGTTGACAACGAATACAGCCCATAACGCCACACTAAGAACCACTACCGCCAGCACACTATATTCATAATTGTACAGCACGAACCCAATCTGGCTCATCGGCATAGCAAATCTTTCAAATGCCTGTATGGACTGAACCGGCGCATTGAGCGCCCCTGCTCCGCCGTATAACAGCAGTGCTGCTGCAAATGTTGTAAAATACAGACCCGCTGTTATAACCACGCCAGAGCCTGCGATAATAAACAGTCTGTGCAACGCAAGCCGAAGCCTTCCGCTTCCTGCCGAATGTACAATCCCCCACATTCCATTATCACGCTCACCCGACAGACCGTATATTATGAAAACCATCATAATCAGCGCGAAATAAAATGTGTAATAATAATTCACAAAACTGCCTGCCGCCTTATTATTAACAAGATAAAGCGATACATCAGCTACCTTTTCAAAATCCTTACCGGTCTTTACAATATTATTATATGTAAAGCTGTTCTTGTCAGAAAATATAGAGAAAGTCATAAGCTGCTGTGCATTAGTCTGAATCTGCTTCATATCTTCAGGATACTTCTTTATATATTCCAACTGGCTTTCTATATCCCTTAATACCGTCAGAAACAGAAGCTGTTCCCTCTCAGACAGCGCCTTATATTTTTCCAAAACCTCGGTCTCCGCACCAATCTGAACATCGGACTCTTCCCCAGTCTCCGCATCAGCCTGTACCTCAGATTCCACAACAGTCCCCTGCTTATCCGCTTTCCTGTAACTTAATATCCCCTCTATATCTGAATTCACCGCATTTATCGCAGCCTCAATATCATAATCACCATAATAATCAACACACCTCTGCCGCTGCACGGTTTCAAACCTTAACTCCTTAAGCCCTGCGCCCTTCGTCTGCTGATATACATACAAAGATACATTTATAACCAGTAATGCAATAAAACCAATGACAACTTTCCTGTTAATCAGTCTCCTAAACTCGTTCATATTCCGCCCTCACTGTGTAAGCCCAACCTGCAAGCACGCTCTATAAGTACACTCCAAAATCACTTAACAGGAACTATCTCCACACTGCCGCTAATGCTGCTTTTATCAATATATGACAGCTTATTAGAGTAGCCTATTACCCTAAGCAGGGGTACTCTTACCGCTTTCCAAAGTTACCCGGTAAACCTACTATTTCACCAATTTCCACAATCTGGTAGGTCTTTTTTACATTGTCAGTTGGTTTATAATGCTTCTTTCCATCTTAAATGCCTACTAAATATGTCACATCTCACACTTTAGTAGGTCTTTTCCTAATATGTCTGTAATATTAGTCGCATCTTGTCAGCTAAAAAACCTACTATTTTCACATAAATCATAAATTTAGTATGCAATTTTCTTTAGCTGCCTTAATTCCCATCAAAATTTCTTCTCAAAATACCTACTATTTCATAACATTGAGCAACATTAGTAGGCTTTTCACCAACTTATGCACTTGTTTCATATGCTATTTGACACTGCCCTATATGATAAATACTTAACCGGAATTATTTCGAATATTGCTAATATATATTTTGCATTAACTACTCAAGCAATTTCCTGTCAGAACACTTAACTTATACATTATTTCCCTCTCCACAAATAATAAATTCTTTCCTTTCATCAATAAATTTAGAGTATATTAATTAACTTCCGCCTTTTTAAACTCATAATTTCCCAGAATATCCTTTTTATCTATATATACAAGTTCTCCTCCCGTTTTTGCAAAAAACATATATCTGTCATCTCCAAAATATGCTGTTCCTGAATTCTTGTCGAGTGCAATTGTATTAACAACCGTTCCATCAGTTTTCAGAACGAATATTTTTCTTTCTATCTTCCTGCTGTAATCAGTCGCACTTCCAGCCCCACCATTAGACATGTATAGATAATTTCCATCATATGACATTGTGGCACGTACTATTGTTTCATCTACTTTATACAGCAATGTTGACTCTGTATCGTTAAGTTTTCTTGAATACAGACCTTTTCCAATTACAAAATAGAACAATATCCCATTATCTTCATCTACATAATAATCCGATATATTCTTATCTGAAATCATACTTGCCTCTCCTGTATTATAATCATAACAATACAGCAGAAATGATTCATTAATCTCATGTTTATCTCTGTCTAACGAATAAGTGAATATCTTAAAAAATAATTTATCCCCAAAACTTCTTGCTCCTGATATAGCAGCATTTTTGCCTTCATATGAAAATGCTTCTTCTGATTGTCCAGTCTTTAAATCTATCTTTTTAATAACTTCTTTTCCGACTTCATCACTTGCTGTATGTCCCAGATGATCATAAGCATATATGCAGTCACCATGAAAAACCATTGATATTGATGTAACACCATCATTAGCAAACAATTCTGCCACATCTTCCCTCTTGCTTCCATCTTTCTGTATTCTTACAACCTTCGCCATACCTGCATCAACTCTTACCATATATATGTATCCTTTATAATAATAGACAGGTGTCGAAAGATAATCCATTGAATAAAATGCATTACAATCAGAGCTGTCATGCGTACAATCAGGCTTTGCACATACAGCTATAGACTTCTTTGCAGTATCATCAAAATATCTCAAAGTAGTTCCATCAATATCATATGTGAGATAATAATAACCATCCTCTGATTTGGCAATTCCGTGAATATCCGGATTCCAATAGCTCTGTTCATCTGTTTCTTCGCTGCTCTTGCCTAAGTTTATTGACTTTTCCTTCTTTCCCCTCACCATTATCAACGCAACTGATAATGAAACCACACAGATTACAGCCCCAATAATTATTATTGAAATTTTCTTTTTTGACATAAAAGCACCTCTCCAAAATAATATATGGCTTATACATAGCTTTGAATGTACAAGCCACATATTAATTATAATTCATGTATTACTCATGTAAACTTAAATTAGCATATGTACTACCTGTATCAGAGCACACAAAGTATCTAGCATATGATTCAACAGTTATATATGCGACCTGTCTGCCTGCGCCAATACTATATCCATGCTGGTCAGATGCTGAGAAAGTATATTTATTAGCATAAGCATCATCATAACCTAACGAATCTGTTACATACCCAATTAAAGATATCTCAGATTCATCATCTGCATCCAAATATGCATATGCTGAGAAATCGTCCATCTTTAACATATACAAGAATCTTGTATCCCCTGCATATGTATGATTACTTGTTGTTTCATGATAACCTGCATATGCATACATATTTCCAGTCATAAATACAGCAATCACCATACCCATTGCCAATATCTTTTCTAAAAAAGCTTTTTTCATAATTACTCCATTCTAAAGCATTTAAACCATGGCAAATATATCTTTTCTATCATTCAACACTATATTTGTCTCATAAAATTATCTGTGATGCTCCAACACAAACAATTTCACATTTCAATATCATCTCAAAATTGTTTACAAGTTACAATTATTCCCCAATTACCGCCTCCTATCAAACATGGTACCTGCATTACAACCATAATTATTATTCCTAGAAACATACAAATAGTAACAATTTCTTTTCCAGCTATATCTGCTATGATTCTGTTATCTGACTGAGTTGGAGAAAATATTGCATTGATATATCTAATATCAACGCCTTTAGTTACCTTTGTGCATTTGTTATGCACACCTACTTCTTCTCTTTCTTCTTTAACACATCAGGCTCTTTAGGCTAATACATACTAAGAAACGAGGCAGAATTAAC
>ERZ859817.397-NODE-397-length-30240-cov-2.704390_pt1 | contig 30240 bp, 29 predicted proteins | sample MGYA00509986_ERZ859817 | MGnify/ENA primary metagenome ERZ859817 (study PRJEB30046, sample SAMN00715155) | human gut metagenome | study: EMG produced TPA metagenomics assembly of the A metagenome-wide association study of gut microbiota in type 2...
CCTTCTTGTACCCTATGTATAGCTTCCAGCGCATGCGTAAGCGCCTCGAAGTGGCGGGCATTCGTTACGATGATGTCGCTTTGGTGGAGGGTGGGGATGGAAGAGACTTCCGTGAGGAGTTGTTGTAGCTCTGCGATATGCAGCTTGCCTTTGGCGGAAATAGCGATTTGATGCCAGCCTTCGGTGGGGAAAGAGAAGGTTGGGAGAGAGGATGCGGGTAATACATCGCATTTGTTCATCGCTAAGATAACAGACTTATTCGTTAATCTCGGAGCTATTTCTTGATAGAAAGCCTCGAAATCCTTGAGGTCACGGGTTAAGTCGTACATGAGGATGACGATTTGCGCTTGGTCTAGAGCCTTGAAACTACGTTCAATACCAAGAGCTTCGATCGTATCGCTTGTTTCACGGATACCGGCGGTGTCGATGAAACGGAAGAGCTGGCCGTTGATATTGATCGTATCCTCGATAACGTCACGGGTCGTTCCGTGGATGTCGCTGACGATCGCTTTATCCTCGTTCAACAAGGCGTTTAGTAAAGTAGATTTGCCGGCATTCGTCTCACCGATGATGGCGACAGGAATACCGTTTTTGATAGCGTTACCTACGCTGAAAGATTGGGCGAGTTTGGAGATGACCTGTTCGATATGATCCGCAAGCGTGCGAAGCTCGCTACGATCAGCGAACTCTAATTCCTCATGGTCACTGAAATCCAGTTCCAATTCCATGAGAGAGGTGAAATGGAGCAGTTGGTTTCGAAGTTCGGCGAGTTCCCTACTGAAACCACCTCGCATCTGGCTTAGAGCCAAACGATGTTGGCCGGCCGAAGTGGAGGCGATTAAATCCGCAACGGCCTCCGCTTGGCTAAGGTCCATCTTGCCATTCATGAAAGCACGTTGCGTATATTCACCCGGTTGCGCTATACGGCATCCGCTGGAGATAAGGGATTGCAGGATTTCTTGTTGGATATACGTCGAGCCGTGGCAGGTGATTTCCACCGTATCTTCCCCCGTGAAAGAATGGGGGGCACGGAAAACAGCGGCGATCACCTCATCTATGGTTTCGTCATTGTTACCGACGATGGAACCATACGTTAAGGTATAAGCCTTTTGGGTAGATAAACTTTTACCTGCCTTCTTCGGCCGGAATATCCGATCACAAATCTTGAAAGTATCCGGTCCGGAGACACGAATCACTGCGATTCCTCCTACTCCCGGAGCTGTAGATATAGCGCAAATTGTACTCATTCCGTCTATTAAACCGTTATTAATTCATACGCTTGAGAACCCAGTCCGATTTCCTCCGCATAACGTAGGCCGGCTTGCCAGTTCGTATCCGGATGAATCAAATGGAATTTATCCTCTCCCTCAAGGTGTTCGTGAGGATGAGCCTCGGCTAATTTATTACCTCCGATGATAGGAGCGTTGATAACCATATCGGCGCAAGCCTTATCCAAGGCCACCGGATCGAAAGACGCAGCGATCCCCAAATCGGGGATGATGGCGGCATCGTTATGATTCCAGCAATCGCATTCCGGAGATACGTTCATGATAAAACTAACATGGAAATGAGGCTTGTCTGCTAATACGGCTTTCGTGTACTCGTCGATCTTGTAATTCAATCGCTCGGAAGTATCACCTTCGCCCATTACGGCACCGTCGTACTGGCAAAGAGCCACACATTGCCCGCAACCTACACAACGCTCGTAATCAATTTCGGCCTTTCGGTTGTTATTCAAATGGATGGCATCGTGAGCGCAGTGCTTTACACAGATGTTACAGCCTTTACAAGCCTCCGTATCGATACGAGGCTGTGAGGCACAATGTAATTCCAGTTTACCGCCTACGCTGGCGCATCCCATCCCGAGGTTTTTCAGCGCACCGCCGAAACCGGCTTGCTCGTGACCTTTGAAATGGTTCATGGAAATGATGATATCGGCATCGGCGATAGCGGCACCTATTTTCGGGGCCTTGCAATATTGCCCGTCGATCTCGATTTCCCGGTAGTCCGTACCTTTCACGCCATCGGCGATGATAACGTTGCAACCGGCGGACATGGGATTGAACCCATTTTCCATGGCGCTTTGAAGATGATCGACAGCGTTGGAGCGACGGCCCGAGTATAAGGTGTTACAATCGGTAAGGAACGGTTTCGCGCCTAATTCACGTAACAGGCTTACCAAGCGAGCGGCGTAATTAGGACGAATGTATGCCAAATTCCCCGGTTCGCCAAAGTGGATCTTAATGGCTACAAATTGATTTTTGAAGTCGATATTGGCGATACCGGCACGTTTTACCAGACGTTCCATCTTATCCAGCAGGTTGCTGCTGGGGGTCGTGCGTAAATTAGTAAAGTAGACTTTGGATGTATTCATCTTTTTATTGGTTTAGTGTTGACAAAGGTACGAAAAACACGGAACATTTTTTATATTCGCGTAAAACAGATTTGTATATGGACTTGCTTCAGCGGAATCATCAGCTATTGTTGAAAGGAATAAATTGTACATTCCTGCGTTATTTGCATGCACGGATAGAGTGGGAGGATCGGTTAATCGGCATCTTCGGCTCTCGAGGGGTTGGTAAGACTACCTTGTTGTTACAGCATATTAAGTTGAAATTTGAAGATTCGCGGGAAGCCCTGTATGTGAATCTGGATGATTTCTGGTTTGAGACACATTCATTGACCGATGCGGTTAAGGAGTTCCTGCAAGCCGGGGGGCATTATTTGTTTTTGGATGAGATCCATTTCTATTCGGGCTGGATGGAAGAGGTCTCAGCTTTATTGGATGCCAACCCCGCCTTAAAGATTGTTTTCGCTACCACTTCTTTGTACTCGCAGACAGAGGTGCGGAACGGGTTAAGGCATGAGGCTGCTTTTTATACCATGCATCCGATGTCGTTCCGTGAATTCCTTTCTTACGAAAGCATTCTGGATAAAGATCCCATTCCGTTGGAGGATATCTTAGCGAACCATCATGATTTGGTGAAGGAGATCAATGCGGAGATGAATATTGTGCCGATTTACCGGAACTATCTGGAACATGGATGTTATCCTTTTTATTGGCAAGACCCGGATATGTATTATTTCCGTCTGCAAGAATTAGTGAGAAAAGAGATTTGCCGGGATTTGCCTTCGGTGGTTTCTATTTCGATGAGTAATCTGGAACGAGCTCAAAAATATTTTATGATGGTGGCTGAGTCGGCTCCTTTACGTCCGAAATCGATTGATGTAACCCGTAAGACAAATATGCTTCGTCAGCAAAGCGATAGCCTGTTGCGTTTTTTTCATGATGTGAGGCTTATTTATTACTCGGCAGACCAACTGGGAACCACTCCGGCCAAGCAGAAAGTCTTTATGGGGGATACCAACTTGCTGATCTCTTTTTTCGGAGATAAGGAGAATCGGCAATTGATGTGTGAAACCTATTTCTTAAGCCAGATGCGTTCCGTGGCGAACGTGGAATTCATGGAGAACGGAGATTTCTTGATTGGCGGTAAATATATCTTCGCCGTAGGTGATCCCTTAAGGGGATATGATCGTCTCCGCTTCGTACCCGACGCTTATGCGGCTATCTACGGGTTACCGAAAAGCGTGTTTAACCGTATGCCGGCATGGATATTAGGATTTAGTTATTGAGAATTTAAAAATAGGATTGCTATGTTAGAATGCATGAAGAATAGAAGAAGTATCCGTAAATATACGGATCAGGATATCCCGGAGTCTTTGCTGAATGAATTATTGGAAGTGGCTACTCGTGCCTCGAATACAGGAAATATGCAATTGTATAGTGTCGTGGTTACCCGCGACCCTGCGAACAAGGAGAAACTGGCTCCGGCTCATTTTAACCAACCAATGATTACGGGAGCCCCGGTGGTACTTACTTTTTGTGCGGACGCGAACCGTTTCGTGAAATGGGCGGAGTGCAGGAAAGCGGAGGCCGGATTCGATAATTTACAAACGTTTATCGCTTCGACGATAGATGCGATGTTGTTCGCCCAGAGTTTCTGCAATGCCGCTGAGGAAAAAGGCTTAGGCATTTGCTATCTGGGTACGACGGCTTATAATGCGGACCAGATCATTGAGGCGCTTTCTCTTCCCCGTCTGGTTGTCCCGATCGTTACGGTTACGGTGGGTTATCCGGCAGAGCCTATACCCGCTCAAGTTGAACGTTTACCATTGGCGGCTGTGGTACAAAACGAGACTTATACGGACTTTACTCCGGCTTCCATCGATGCCTTGTATAGTGAGAAAGAGGCATTAGAGGTGAATAAGCAGTTTGTAAGGGAGAATAATAAGGAAACACTGGCGCAGGTCTTTACGGACGTACGCTATACGAAGAAAAATAGTGAACATTTCTCCGAGGTGCTCTTGAAGGTATTGAAACAACAAGGATTCATGAAGTAAGCCCTAATACTTCTACCTTATAGTTCATAAAGAGTCCACTCTCGAGTACGCCCGTAATCGACTTGAGAGTGGATTCTGTATTTTCAGGGATATAGTCCATCCATACGTCTAGGATCATATTGCCATTCTCGGTAATGATCGGTCCATCCTTACCTTGCCCCATACGAAGTTTTATCTCACCGGGGTTCAAACGCTGGAGTCTGTCCTCTACATAGGTGAGAGCTCCCGGGAAAATCTCTATCGGGATCGGGAATTTAGCTCCCAGCCTCTCCACTTTCTTGGAAGGATCGACCAGTATATAGGTCTGCGGACTGGAACTGATTAATAGCTTTTCCTTGAACATGGCGCCTCCACGCCCTTTGATCAAGTTAAAGTGGGAATCTACTTCATCAGCCCCATCGAAGGTCCAGTCCGGCTTGTGGGAAAACAGGCTGGTAACCGGAATGCCTAGCTGGGCGCAAGTCATCCGGATTTCTAATGAAGTGGGGATCGCCAAGATGGAAAGACGTTCCGTCCGGATACGTTCCGCTATGCGAATCAACGCTAGATAGGAGGTAGAACCGGAGCCAACACCTATGACTTGTCCGTTTTCGACTTTAGATGCGATAAGGTCCGCTATCTTTATTTTATCTTCCTTATGGGAGATCTGATTCCCCCATTCCAACGTATCGATTAGTGAATGATCCCACTTCATAGTCTTGATATTATTATATACGGTCTAATACAGTTTCAATCAGTTCCTCCAAAGAACCTTTATAATCCGTATTCATATGATTATCCACACGTCCGGCGATAATACAACATACGGTCATTGCCCGGTGTCCCATGAGAGCGGCCAGACCAGCTAAAGAGGAGCTCTCCATCTCGAAGTTCGTAATCTTTCGCCCGTTGTACTCGAAAGCCTCTATTTTCCGGTTCAATTCCGGATCAGTCAAGGGCAATCGGAGCTCGCGCCCTTGCGGCCCGTAGAAGCCATTGGCCGCGATAGTCGTTCCCCGGATAATATCATTACGGGTGATTTGCTCGATCAACGATGGATCTGCCGATACGACATAAGGCCATATGCCGCTAAGCCGCCAATCAAGCTGTTTTATTAATTCAGATTCCAAGTCTGCGTCACGAACGGAATTACTATTTGCGTAGAAATAAATGACTCCATCGAATCCGATCGATTTCTCCGCAGCTACGTAAGTCCCAATCGGGACAAATGGCTGTAACCCTCCGGAAGTCCCGATACGAACTAGGGAAAGTTGCTTGAATTCCGGCTTGATCGTACGGGTTGAGAAGTCAATATTAGCGAGAGCGTCCAACTCATTTAATACGATATCAATATTATCTGTACCGATGCCATGGGATACAACCGTGATACGTTTTCCCTTGTATTGGCCCGTGATGGTATGAAACTCCCGGCTGGAAACCTCACATTCCTGAGACTCAAAATAGGAAGCGACGGTTGTAACCCGTGCGGGATCGCCAACAAGTACCACACGATCCGCGAGTTGTTCTGGTTTTAAATGCAGGTGGAAAACACTACCATCTGAATGGATCGCTAATTCTGAAGCGGGGATTGTTCTCATATTCGATCAGCTAATTAAGTTTACTTTTAATCATAAAAGGGCAAGGTGCGACCCTGCCCTTGGAGATAGTTCCATGTATATAACTATTTTAGTCCTTTAATGGTTTTGATGGAGTACCGGTCGGTTTAGCTATCGCTTCACGCATAGAAGTGTCCGCCTCGATGTTCTTCATCTTGTAATAGTCCATTACGCCTAGGTTTCCTGTGCGGAAAGCGTCTGCCATTGCCTTGGGAACTTCCGCTTCTGCCTCGATCACCTTGGCACGGGCTTCTTGTGCTTTCGCCTTCATCTCTTGCTCGAGGGCGACAGCCATCGCACGGCGTTCCTCGGCTTTCGCCTGAGCGATATTCTTATCCGCTTGAGCTTGATCCATTTGCAAGAAAGCGCCGATGTTCTTACCTATATCGATATCGGCGATATCGATGGAAAGGATTTCGAAAGCTGTTCCGGCGTCAAGCCCTTTGCGAAGCACTAATTTCGAGATGGAATCCGGATTTTCCAATACGGTCTTATGGCTTTCGGATGAACCAATGGAAGATACGATACCTTCACCTACACGGGCTAAGATCGTCTCTTCTCCGGCACCACCCACTAATTGCTTGATATTCGCACGAACGGTGACACGTGCCTTGGCGATTAACTGGATTCCGTCTTTCGCTACCGCTGTTACCGGAGGGGTATCGATCACTTTCGGATTTACCGACATTTGTACAGCCTCGAATACGTCACGTCCGGCCAAGTCGATAGCGGTAGCCATCTGGAAAGGAAGGTCGATATTCGCTTTCGACGCGGAAACCAGCGCATGCACTACTTTCTCGACATGTCCACCCGCTAAATAGTGCGCTTCCAGCTCGTCGCGTGTAAGCGTCTTTATTCCTGCCTTATGCGCTTCGATCATCGCACGAGTGATGATGTAGGGAGGAACTTTTCGGATACGCATCAAGAATAACTGGATCAAGGAGATATTGACTCCTGATACTTTGGCCGAGATCCATAACAGGAACGGCACATAATAGAAAAAGATTGCCAGCAGAAGTACTGCGGCCCCCAATAGGATAAGTGGCAAAAAGGTTATTTCCATATATAAAAAATTAAGCGTGAATATTTGTTTCTTCTTTAGGACGGACAATTACGTTGTAACTGTCTACCCTGATCACTACGATCGGCGTGTTCTCATCGATTAATTCGTCTTGAGATTTCGCTTCCACGTTAATACCTTTAATCCGGGCCTTGCCGATAGGGGCTAAGCGTGAGAGCGTGATCCCCTCGTCTCCGGGTTCTATTCCGAGATCCCTGCTGGATGTCAGCTTGGAATCGATATCTGTCTTTAAAGCGATCTTGTTAAAAGACCGGGAACGCAATAACCAAGCGAAGATTATTCCGAATGTAATGATTGATAAGGATAAAGTCAGATGCCCTACCCATATACCTACCGTATAAGCGAAAACGACTCCGCCGATAGCGAAAATAGCCCCGCCTATACCCGCGAGTGTTATTCCCGGAAGAAGGAATATCTCCGCCAGTATCAGTAGGATGGCCGCTACCATGAGGAAGACGATGATGGCTATGTCCAGTAGCATAGTTCTTCTTATTTATGGTTGTTTCTTAGGTATACGATCTCTGCGTTACGTGCCTTTTTCTCCCATTCGTCCGGTTGGCCGAGCAGGTTGTTTAACTTTTCTTCCGCATCAAGAATCGTAGGCTTCAGTTGTTCTCGCTTCGCCTTATTCCCTTTGATGTAGCTGGCTCGTAAACTCTCTAGTTTCTCATTTAGCTCCTTGATCTGTCTATGGATGGAAACTACTTTCTCGTAGTAGTTCTTCGCTTCCGGACTTTGGATATCGTCTAAGGTGTAATAAACGATATCATCATGGATCGGGAACGTGAAATCTTTCTTTATTTCTATACGTCCATAAGGAATCTCGGTATGGGCTAAATGAATAAGCTCTTCGTAATTCGATCCGGGTTTCCATGAATCCTTGATCGAGGCAATAGAGGCCCGGGCACGTTTTAGTTCGACATCCTCGCTATCTACTCGCTCGCGGTTGTCGTTCGGGATGAATAAGTATACGCAGACTTTTCCTTCCGGTTGATAACGATCGGAAACGAACCATCCCAATTGCTTGGCTTCGTCGATCACCATCATATAATCGTTAAACGGGGAGTTATAGGGCATGCCCAATTGCTCCGGTGTAAGGTAAGTATCGGAATTGATGTTGTAACGGGTGACGAATAAATCATATCCGCCCAGAGAGCCGTTCCCTTTGGATGCGTAATAAATCGTTACGCCATCGGATAGCACGAATGGATACCCATCGTCGGCGTCACTATTGATATTCATCGGTAACTGTTTCTCGTCTCCCCATTGATCCATGAGCTTGGATTGGGTAAAAAGACAATTGTGGTTACCGTCTGTCGAGTGGGCGTAATAAATCTTATCCCCCTTCTGGTTCATGTATACCGATGAGTTGCCCGGATCGTTTGTCTGGAAGAAATCTTGGTAAGTGGTCAACGTACCGCTTTCCTCGCTTAAGGTATAGGCTGATAAGAAATCATCTTTATCAACGACCAAGCTATCGATAATCTGGACATTCTCTACCTTATCAAGCATACGGCTTGCTTTGTTCGCCAAGTCCATACGGATCTGGTAAGGCTCCACATCTTGTTTCTTTTTTGTTAGGAGGGTGATGTATTCGTCGAACATCTCCTCGGCTTCGTCAAAACGATAGGTCTGGTAGTATACTTCTCCAAGGTATCGATAAGCGTCTTGTACCCTACGCTTTACGGCAACCTTAAGATGTTTCTCCGCTCCTGCTAAATCTCCGGTCTCGAAACAGCAAACACCATACCATTGATTATAAGAGGCATTGCTTGGCGCTTGTTTCACTAGTTTCTCGAACACAGGTTTGGCTTCCGCGTATTTCCCGTCGTTATATAATTTTTTTGCCTGATCAAGACTTTGCGCATGTAGTTGCATTCCTCCGCATAGGAGTGTAACTCCTAGCGTATAAAGCAGCTTTTTGGATAACCGTTTCATTTTGTCTATTCTAGATTATATAGTTATGCAGTTTCAAAGATAAGAATATTTTTGTAGAGGCATACAAATCGAAAAGATAAATGTATAATTTTGCGCCCGTAAAGAAAAGATATGGCAAAATTGACAGCGGACGAACGTTTGTTTCGCAAGATAGAGAATAAGGTAAAGAGAGCGATTTTCGACTATGGCTTGATCAATGATGGTGACCGGATCTTGGTCGGGTTGTCCGGAGGAAAAGATTCCTTGGCCTTGGTGGATTTACTGGGGCGCAGGTCGAAAATCTATTGTCCTCGGTTTGAGGTCGTGGTAGCGCATATCGTGATGACGAATATCCCTTATTGTTCGGATCGGGAATATCTTAGAAGTTGCGCGGAGGAGCATGATTTGCCTTTCATTGTCCATGAGACAAGTTTCGATCCTTCTACGGACACTCGCAAATCTCCCTGCTTTTTATGCTCTTGGACTCGCCGGAAAGCTTTGTTTGAGATCGCTAAGGCTCATAAATGCAATAAGATTGCGCTAGGGCATCATCAAGATGATATCCTAGAGACACTGTTGATGAACCTGACCCACCAAGGGGCTTTCGGGACAATGCCTCCCCGGTTGAGAATGGATAAGTTTGATATGGAGATCATCCGTCCGATGTGTCTGGTGGAAGAGAGGGAGTTGATTCAGGTCGCCGTATGGAAAGGGTACCGGAAACAATTGAAGAACTGTCCTTATGAGTCGGGTTCCAGTCGTTCGGATATGAAAGAGCTGCTGAGAAGTCTGGAAGCGATCAATCCGGAGGCTCGTTACAGTCTTTGGGGGAGCATGACGAATATACAAGAAGATTATTTACCTCGAAAAATAAGATAATATGCAAAGTGTTTATACGATTTTATTGTTGATCGTGTCTAATATTTTTATGACATGCGCTTGGTATGGTCATTTGAAGATGAAGCAACAGTTTAGCTGGTTCGAGCATCTTCCTTTGTTTGGCGTAATCCTGTTTAGTTGGTTTCTCGCTTTTTTTGAGTATTGTTTCCAAGTACCGGCGAATCGCATCGGTTTCCGGGATAACGGGGGGCCGTTCAACTTGATTCAATTGAAAGTGATCCAAGAGGTGATTACGTTGGTGGTATTCGTGGCCTTCAGTACCATTGCTTTTAAGGGGGAGTCGTTTAAATGGAACCATGCGCTTGCTTTCGTATTCTTGGTAGCGGCGGTTTATCTGGTTTTCAAGAAATAAAGTCGTTGCGTTTGGCTTTGATAATCAGCGGAAAACCTTGATGCCTATTGTAAGATGCTTACAATGCCTATTCAAGCATGTTTATAATGCCCATTGTAAACACCTTATAATGGGCATTGTTAAAACGCTATATGATCTGTTGGCTCAGATGTGTAAATATAGCTTCGGTCTCATCCGGATGGAACCATGTTATTTCTGGGTCCCGTTTAAACCAAGTCATTTGCTTCCGGGCGTAGACCCGGGAGTTTCGTTTGATTTTCTCCACGGCGAGGTCTAATGTCCATTCTCCGCTGAAGTAATTGAATAATTCTTTATAACCTACCGTGTTCAAGGAATTCAAATGACGGAAGGGATAAGCCCGGCGAGCCTCTTCCAATAATCCTTCGCTCATCATTTGATCTACACGTTGGTTGATGCGGTCGCATAATTCGTCGCGATCTCTATTAAGCCCTACTTTGATGATCCGGAACGGACGCTCTTTCTTAATGTTCGTGCGGAAGGAGGAGTAAGGCTTGCCTGTCATCCGGCAAATCTCTACGGCATGGATCACTCGTTTATAATTATTCCGGTCCACTTCCTCATAATGGACAGGGTCTGCTTCTTTTAATTCAGCGAGGATAGGGGCTAGTCCCTCGGTTTCAAATTGCATGTATAGGGCATCCCGGATCTCCGGTGTAACTGTCGGGATATCGTCAATACCTTTACATACGGCATCGATGTACATCATAGAGCCTCCGGTCATTACGACGGTCGGGATCGTTTTATGTAATTCGGATAGGAGGGAGACCACGTCTTCCTCGAAGTTGCTGGCGCTGTAATAATCGGTAAGCGAGAGAGTGCCTACCATATAATGCTTGACACGGCCATTTGTTCCGGTGTAGGGGCAGCCGTGCCGATCGGAAGGTCTTTATAGAGCTGACGGGAGTCGGAAGAGATAATCGGAGAGCCGAAACGTTCCGCCACTTGGAGGCTTAACTCGGTCTTTCCGACTCCTGTCGGCCCAAGTAATATAACGAGGGAATTCATCAAAAGCGCTCGTCGTCGTAAGGATTATCCATCGGGCCTTCGCCTAAACCGTCGAAGCCGCTTTTGTCTAATTCGTCCATATCGTATTCGGAATCCCCGTAAAAATCTTCTCCTACGTCCGTACTGCCGTTCTTAGCCTCGAACTCATCGAAAGAAACTATTTGGGCGGGAGGCGTACCTACCGATTTGCTGCAAATAGGAGCATCCAAGTCTTTTCCCGGAACGATCTCACGAAGTTCCATGAAGAAGGCACGTTCGGTCATATAATCGAAAACGAAAAGTAGTTTTTGGTGCTCGTCTTCCAACAATTCTTCCAGTTGAGTATCGGCCATGACATAGCTGTCTTCCTCGGAAGAGGTATCCATCTCCACTAATGTGATCTCTGTCTTTTTATCCAGTCATCGTCACATATGAAGAAAGAGGTCATTTGATCCTTTGTATAACCTACAGAGTCGAGGATGGCGTTTTGCAAATCCAAGAAAGTAGACTCGGAATCAATCTTGATCTCGCGCTTGAAGTCATCTGCTTCATCTGATAGGATTAGAAATCTAAATAGCATAGTCGTTTAGTTTTATTATCGCCTCAAAAGTAGTAAAAATATGGATATACCCAATATACGTCGCTATAAATAATGAAAGAGGGTGTGCGTCTGATCCCTGTATGGGATTTCTTCTGAACCTGAGGCTGAGATATTAGCGGCAGTTGTCACCTTGAATAGGAATGGATGAACTACCTTAAGGACGGAACGATCCGTCCTGACACCATGGCTCCAGGATTAGGCGAAGCTTGAGGCACGTATGGAAGGACATATGGAAGGACTGGCGGAAGGTAAGGCGGAAGCGAACCTAGAAAACGCCAAGAAGATGAAAGCCATGGGGATCGATCTTGAAATGATCCGGCAGATCACGGGAATTACCCTATAAATAACCTTTTGGTGACATAAATAGCGAATCGGCGCAAACCCCTCATCGTAAGATGTGGATTTGCGCCGATTTGTTTTTGGTTGTCCGGATGTTTGTGTCGCTTATTCGTCGATCGAACCTCTTACGATACCCCGGCTGGAAGACTTGATGAAATTGAGGATCAAATCCCGTTCCTCGCTAGGCTCGTACTCGGTCTCGATCGCTTTCAGCGCCTCCGTATTATTCAAGCCTCGGGTATACAGCGTGCGATAGATGTCTTGAATCAAGAATACCTGCTGATTCGTGAATCCCCGGCGACGTAAACCTACGATATTGATACCGCAATAAACGATCGGATCACGGCCGATCAAGGTATAAGGAGGGATATCTTTTCCGATACGAGAACCGCCTTGTACCATCACGTGCTTGGATATACGCGTGAACTGATGCACCAAGGAACCTCCGCTTACGATAGCGAAATCATCAATCTCTACCTCCCCGGCGATTTGCGAAGCGTTACCGATGATAATATGGTCTTTTAAGACGCAATCATGGGCCACGTGCGAATAAGCCATGATTAAGCAATTGCGACCTACCACGGTCTTACCTTTGGAAGCGGTACCCCGGTTGATCGTCACGCATTCGCGAAGCGTCGTGTTATCTCCGATTTCCGCCGTCGTGGTTTCCCCCGCGAATTTCATGTCTTGAGGGATACCGGCAACGACCGCTCCCGGGAAAATATTGCAATTTTTACCAATCCGTGCGCCATCCAAGATAACGGCGTGAGAATATATACGGCAATTATCACCGATTACGACATCTTTCTCAATCACGGCAAACGGATCGATAGTTACATTCTGGCCGATCTGGGCCTCTGGATGAACGACTGCTAGAGGAGATATATTCATTATCGTACTTTATCTTATTATTTGTTTTTTACAATCTGAGCCATGAACTCGGCCTCACTAACCAATTTATCACCAACGAATACATACCCTTTCATGGTAGAGATCCCGCGACGGATCGGTGCCAATAATTCCAGACGTAAGATCAACGTATCGCCCGGAACGACTTTCTGGCGGAATTTCACGCCATCTATTTTCATGAAGTAGGTAGAATAGCGCTCTGGCTCATCTACGGAATTCAAGACTAGCAAACCACCTGTTTGTGCCATAGCCTCAACCTGCAGAACTCCCGGCATGACCGGCTCCTGAGGGAAATGCCCTTGGAAGAACGGTTCGTTGGTCGTGATGTTCTTTACGCCTACGATATAGTTCCCGCCAACCTCGATAATCTTGTCAACCAATAAGAACGGATAGCGGTGCGGCAATAATTCACGGATACGGTTGATATCCATCACCGGCTCACGGTTCGGATCGTATACCGGGGCTTGCACCTCGTTCATCTTGATATCCTTGCGGATCATACGAGCTAACTGGTTATTGATCTTATGTCCCGGACGGGTAGCGATCACACGTCCGCGGATCGGCTTACCGATCAAGGCGATATCTCCGATCACGTCGATCAATTTATGACGTGCCGGTTCGTTATCGAATACAAGCGGCTTGTTATTGATATAGCCTAATTCCTGCACGTTCTTGTGAGGGATGTTCAGCATATCTGCCAATTTGTCCAAAGATTCTTGCGGTATCTTTTGGTCGTAGATAACGATCGCGTTGTCTAAATCGCCACCCTTGATCAAGTTGTGGTTGAGCAACATCTCCACTTCGCGTACGAATACGAACGTACGTGAAGCCGCCAATTCTGTCGGGAATTCGCTGAGATCGTTTAACGTGGCGAATTGGTTGGAAAGCACGGGCGAATCGAATGAGATCAATACGTTCACGCTGAACTTATCATCCGGAAGGATGATCAACGAAGAACCGGTTTCCTCATCTTTTACCTCGATCTTGTGCTTTACGATATAATAATCCTTCGGAGCGTTTTGCTCAACAACCCCTGTCTTTTGGATTTCCTCGGAGAAGAAGCGAGAACTTCCGTCTAGGATCGGAAACTCGGGTGCGTTTACCTCGATCAAGCAGTTATCGATCTCATAAGCGTATAAAGCCGCCATCGCGTGCTCGATCGTACTTACTTGAACGCCATTCTTGCTAAGCACCGTACCCCGTTGTGTATTAACCACGTTCTCGGCCAAGGCGTCAATCGTCGGTTGGCCTTCCATATCGACACGTTTGATCTTGTATCCATGGTTCTCGGGTGCGGGATTAAACGTAATCTCTATATCTAATCCGGTATGCAACCCTTTTCCTTTCAAGGAGAAACTTGCCGCAAGCGTTTTCTGTTTTTGCATAGGTCTTTATTGTTTATTAATTTCTTTCTTGAGTTGTTCGATCTCCCGTTGCATTTGCCCCAGCGAGCGGTATATATCCGGAAGACGGTTGAAGATCGCGCTGGAACGCATGAAGTTCTTAGCGTTGATCGCCGGCGCCCCGAGCAATGTCGTCGCTTCCTTCACGTCGCTGATAACGCCAGCCTGAGCTCCGAATACGACGTGGTCCGCCACATGGATATGTCCGGCCAGACCAACTTGTCCGCCAAACATACAATGCTTTCCTACTTTTACGGAACCGGCGATGCCGACTTGCGCCGCCATCACGGTATTCTCGCCTACCTCCACGTTATGAGCGATTTGTACGAGATTGTCCAGCTTAACGCCTCGGCGAATGATCGTAGAATCCATCACCGCACGGTCAATTGTCGTATTGGCTCCGATCTCTACATCATCCTCGATAATAACGTTGCCTAATTGCGGGATTTTCTTGTAAGTCTCACCTTCGGGAGCGAATCCGAAACCGTCGGCTCCAACTACGCTACCGGCATGAAGGATACAATTATTGCCGATTGTACAATTCTCGTAAACGGTGGCATGCGGATAGAATACGCAGTTATCTCCTACCGTCACGTGATCACCGATATAAGCGTGCGGGTATACCATACAGTTCTTACCCATTTTTACGCCTTCTCCGATGTAGGCGAAGTTACCGACATAACAATCGTCGCTCACGGTCGCGGAAGCGGCGATAAAAGCGGTAGAATCAACCCCCTTCTTTTTGCTCTTCGATTGCTCTACCAAATTTAATAACATCGCGAGCGCCGCATAAGCGTTCTCTACTTTTACAAGTGTGGCTCTTATCGGTTGTTCCGGTTTGAAATCATTATTCACCAAAACAATGCTTGCCTCGGTATTATAAATATGATGCGCATATTTAAGATTCGCCAAAAAGGTCAATGTACCTGGCTTTCCTTCTTCTATTTTAGAGAAGTTGCTGACTTTAACGTTCGGATCTCCTTCAATCGTTCCGTTCAGGAAGCCGGCAATTTGTTGGGCTGAAAACTCCATTACTTATTCAATTATATATGTATCTTCGTTGACTGTCCGCTGTTTATAGACAGTTAGTTTGCAAAAATGGTGAAAATTCTTTATATAGCCTATGCTTTGCAGGGAATAATTCCCTTATCATGTAGATAACCGGCCATTTCTTTCTGTACGGCATGTGCCGCCTCACGGGCTACGTTGGCGAAAGCCTCCGTCTTATCCGCGTAAATAATCGCACGGGAAGAATTTACCAAAAGACCGCATTGGTCGTTCATCCCGTATTGAGCTACTTCCGCCAAGCTTCCGCCTTGAGCGCCCACGCCCGGGACTAACAAGAAATGATTCGGAGCCTGTTTACGAATATCAAGGAACATCTTGCCTTGGGTAGCGCCCACTACATACATCATTTGCTCGTCGGTTGCCCACTCTTGCGATTTCTTTAATACTTTCTCGAAAAGACGTTCACCATTCGCGTCTTCCGTCATTTGAAAATCATGTGAGCCTTTATTGGAGGTCAAGGCCAATAAGATTACCCAAGCCTCCGGGTAGATCAAGAATGGTTTTACGCTATCCTCGCCCATATAGGGAGCGACCGTTACGGCATCTACCTTGATATGATCGAAGAAAGAACGGGCATACATCTCGGAGGTATTTCCGATATCGCCACGTTTCGCGTCGGCGATGATAAATTGATCGGGATAATTCTCCCGTAAGTAAGCCACAGTCTTCTCAAAAGCCATCATGCCCTTTGTACCAAGGCTCTCGTAAAAAGCCAGATTCGGCTTGTAAGCGACACAATAATCGGCGGTAGCGTCGATGATCGCTTTATTGAACGCGAAAATAGGATCTTCTTCCGACAATAGATGTTGCGGGATCTTTTTTATATCTGTATCTAATCCGACACAAAGGAAGGATTGTTTCTTTTTAATATTCTCGAATAGCTGTTGTTTGTTCATTTTCTTTTCAGTATGAAATGATTGGATGTGTTTACAATTCAGACTCTTTCAATCGCTCAGCGTTCTCCGCTACGATCAGGTGATCCAAGCAATCTTGAATTTCGCCGTCCATAAAGGCTGAAAGATTATAGATCGTGTAATTGATACGGTGATCCGTGATACGCCCTTGCGGGTAATTGTACGTACGGATCTTCGCGGAACGGTCACCGGTAGATACCATGGTCTTACGCTTGCTGGCGATATCGTCTAGGTATTTCTGGTGTTCCTTGTCATAAATAAACGAACGAAGACGGGTAAGCGCCCTTTCTTTGTTCTTCGGCTGGTCTCGTGTCTCCGTACATTCGATCAAGATTTCCTCACTCACACCTGTAATGGGGTTCTTCCAGACATAACGCAGGCGAACACCTGATTCCACCTTGTTTACGTTCTGACCACCAGCCCCACCGGAGCGGAAGGTATCCCATTTAATCTCCCCTTCATTAATCTCAACATCAAATTCATCCGCCTCAGGCAATACGGCGACTGTAGCGGCGGAGGTATGTACACGTCCTTGCGTCTCCGTAGCCGGTACACGCTGTACACGGTGTACACCGGACTCATACTTCAACGTTCCGTATACTTTCTCGCCCGATACCGTGAAGATGATTTCCTTAAAGCCGCCGGACGAGCCTTCGCTAAAGCTAGACACACTTATTTTCCATCCTTTCAGTTCGCAATACTTCACGTACATACGATATAGATCTCCGGCGAAAAGGGCGGCTTCGTCACCTCCCGTTCCTCCTCGTATCTCAACGATTGCGTTCTTGTCGTCTTGCGGATCAGCGGGAACGAGCAATAATTTTATCTCTTCTTCCAAAGCGGGAATACGTTCGTTGCAGGTATCCAGCTCTTCACGAGCCATTTCCCGCATTTCCGAATCTTGCTCGGACTCAAGCAAGGCTTTCGCTTCCTCGATCCCGTTCAATACTTTCACGTATTCCGAACGAGCTCCCACGATTTTCTCCAAATCACGGTACTCTTTGTTCAGTTTTACGAACCGTTTCATGTCGGCGATCACCGCCGGGTCGGTAATAAGCGTACCGACTTCCTCGAAACGGCTCACTAATCCGTCTAATTTACCAAGTAAACTATTTTCGGCCATTTATCTTTATTAATAGGTGAAGCGACCTTTCTCGCTTTCGATAATCAATTCATTTTTATCAGCTTCCTCTACGAAACCCACGATTTGCGCATCAATACCAAAGCTTTTTGAGATGCTGATTACTTCTTCCGCATGCTCGGGAGCGATGTAGATCTCCATCCGGTGTCCCATATTGAATACCTTGTACATCTCGCTCCAGTCCGTACCGCTCTGCTCCTGAATCGTGCGGAATAACGGTGGGATAGGGAAGAGATTGTCCTTGGTTACACGCTTGTTCTCTACGAAGTGCATAACTTTTGTCTGAGCCCCTCCCGAACAATGTACCATGCCATGGATCTGGGAGCGTAGTTTATCAAGCAATACCTTAATTACCGGCGCATAGGTACGTGTCGGCGAAAGCACCATCTTTCCGGCGTCTATCCCTAATTCCTCGATCTTATCCGTAAGTTTCAATCCTCCGGAGTAAACCAATTCTTCGGGAACGGCGGCATCGTAGCTTTCCGGATATTTCTGCGCTAAATACTTGGAGAAGACATCATGGCGGGCAGAGGTCAAACCATTGCTACCCATACCTCCATTGTATTCTTTCTCGTAAGTGGCTTGTCCGGAAGATGCCAGACCTACGATCACGTCTCCTCCTTGGATATTCTTATTGTCGATTACGTCCGAACGTTTCATGCGGCAAGTGACCGTACTATCTACGATGATGGTACGAACTAAGTCGCCAACGTCTGCGGTCTCGCCACCTGTCGCATAGCAACCAACGCCCATCTCACGTAACTCTGCCAGCAACTCATCTGTTCCATTGATGATCGCCGAGATCACCTCGCCCGGAACCAACAGCTTGTTACGTCCAATTGTAGAAGAGACCAAGATATTGTCTACGGCACCTACACAAAGCAGGTCGTCGATATTCATGATAAGAGCGTCTTGGGCGATACCTTTCCACACCGAAAGATCTCCGGTCTCTTTCCAGTACATATACGCCAAGGACGATTTGGTACCGGCGCCATCCGCATGCATAATATTACAATATTCAGGATCACCGCCTAAGATATCGGGGATGATCTTACAGAACGCTTTCGGAAAAATTCCCTTATCGATGTTCTTTATCGCGTTGTGAACATCTTCTTTTGAAGCGGAAACGCCTCGCAGGTTATAACGTTGATCACTCATTGTACTATATTATTTGAACCGCAAAGGTAATACTTTTTTATGTTACTTATCTAAGTTTTAAGACATCTCCTTCCTCCGGGATGTAATCTTTGTCTTTTTTATTCATTTTATACAGACTCTTGATCTGGATTCCGTACATCTGTGCGATACTGTGCATAGACTCTCCGACTTGTACCACGTGGTCGTAATTCGGCTTGTCCGCTTTCTTCTTTTTCTTTTCCAGATATACGATATCGCCTTCCTGCAACGGGAAGTCCTCGGGCACCTCGTTGAATTTCATCAACTGCTTGGCCTTGAATCCCATGCTTCGGGCGATCTGGTCGAAACTGTCGTTATCCTTAGCGTATACATAGATCAAACCGTGGGTACGATAGACTTGATAATTGAACACCGGAAGATTTTGCTTCTTGGTAGAGGTCTTCTTTGTTCCCTTACCGGAGTCAAAGCGGTATAACTCATAATCTTCGATAACCTTGATTAATTTATTTGCGTAAGCACGATCGGTGGCGTAACCGCATTTTTGTAGTCCTTTGGCCCAGCCTTTGTAATCCTTGATGTTTAATTTGAACAGGCGTTCGTAGCGGGAGCGTTCGGCGAGGAAGCGGGAATGGTCATCATAAGAATCCTCTACTCGTTTGTATTTCCGGAAGCACTCTCCCCGCAGGTCGTCGTCGTGATAGACCCTGCCGCCTCGCCAGTCCGAATGGCATTTGATACCGAAGTGATTGTTGGAGCGTCTGGCCAAGTCGCTTTGCCCAGCTCCGGATTCCAGTAATCCTTGCGCTAAGGTGATACTTGCCGGAATGCGATATTTCTTTTGGTGTTGAATCGCCAAATCACTGTATTTACTGATGTATTTTTGATAGGAAGTCAGCTTCCGCTGGCTTTCTGCCCCTGCGCTTAAACAGGCGAGGGACAATAATAATATACCTAAAAAATGAAGGGATAAACGCATAACTGTTCTTTTCGATCCGATTTTACCGGACAAATATATAAAAGAAAATACATATCTATTGGGAATTGATGGGTTAAAAATAGGAGATACGGGCTAGATAATCGTAATGCTCCCCATCTTCTATTTTTTCCGCTTTAAAGCCGGCTTGCCTTGCGTATAGATTCAGCGTGTTGAAATCTATATATAACCAATCAAATGAATCCCCTTTGATACTTTTATATTGCATGCGGAAATCGATCTCTCCGAAATAATCATCCTCGGGGGCGATATCCAGATTCCCGTCTTCATCTTCAAATAAATAACTTAAGTCGCTAGAGTCAAGTAAAAGCTGTCCGTCCCGGGCTAGAACCTCTTTTAAGCGGTGAAAGAAAGCCGGGAGATTTTCCAGTTTACCGATAATCCCGGAACCGTTCATTAAGAGAAGAATGGTATCGAATGGTCCGGTTAAGCTCCTGTCAAAAAAATTCTGTAAGCGGGCGTCTTTTACGCCCCGTTTGTTCATGGCCTCTATGGAAAGAGGGGATATGTCGATAGCGGTAACCTCTTTACCCATTTCCTGTAAAGCCAAGGTGTGGCATCCACTTCCGGCACCAACATCCAATATTTTACCTGTACTGAGTTGAAGGGCTTTCTGTTCCAAGGAGGGCATTTCTTGGAAAGTCCGGAATAATTGATTCACGGGAATCTCATCTTCATCGAACATGGAGGAGAATACACGGAGTTTGCTCGCTTTTCCATGTGCGAGATAATCGATGATAGCGGCGCCCATCGGGTCTTTATCGGATGTAAGAAGCATTGAATGCATATGTCTTTGTTCTATATTAAGGTATATTCTATGATGTGGGTGCGAAATTAATATATTCTTTTTATATTTATAGCCTATAAGAATTATAGTTATGTTTCTTTCAAAACATTAAAACAATCAAGAAAATGAAAGAATTGAAATTAGAGACCCGGGTAGAGGTCTATGCGGTAGGAGAATTGGACAATATATATAGGCAATTGTACGAGGCCGCTTTTGAAGCCTCGAAAAAAGCTTATGCTCCTTATTCCAAGTTTCATGTGGGAGCGGCGGTTCTATTGGAGAATGGGGAGATACTTTCCGGAAATAATCAGGAAAACGCAGCCTATCCGTCTGGGCTTTGCGCGGAGCGGACCACCTTATTTTATGCGGGAGCACGTTATCCGGATGCGGCAGTTCAGATTTTGGCGATCGCGGCTATGAAGGATGGGGAACGTGTGGATCTTATCACGCCTTGTGGTGCCTGCCGGCAAGTGATGTTGGAAACCGAGCAACGTTATAACAAACCTATGAAAGTCCTTCTTTGTGGAAAAGAGGAAGCGTATCTCGTTCCGAGCGCGACGGCCTTGTTGCCGTTTTGTTTCAGTAAGTCTGATTTGATCTGATAGAATAAAAAGAGGCAAGAACGATTCTCGCCCTTGCCTCTATATGTAATAATTAAGTTCGATTAGATCCCTAAAGAAGCCTTGATCTGATTGATCTTTTCTTCTGCCGCTTTCTCTGCCTCCGGCAATTCATCGATACTCTTTACCTTGGAGTGAACCTCGCAATAGAATTTGATCTTCGGTTCTGTTCCGGAAGGACGGATAGATACTTTCGTATTATCTTCCGTGAAGTATTGAAGCACATTAGAGGTAGTAGGCATATCTAATGTAACGGTTTCGTTCTCTGCATAGTCCTTACCTTTCAATGTAGAGTAATCGTAGAAATAAGTTACCTTAGAGCCTGCGATCTCTGTCAATGGGTTCTCGCGGAACTTTTTCATCATAGCCTCGATCTCTTCCGCTCCACTCTTGCCTTTCTTCACGACAGAGATACCTTTCTCCTTAGAGAAGCCGTATTCCACGTAAATCTTCTGAAGCAATTGATACAAACTCAAACCTTGATCTTTTGCCCAAGCTGCGATCTCGGCTAAGATAACGCAAGCGGAAACAGCGTCTTTATCGCGAACGAAATCCTCGCAAAGGAATCCGTAGCTTTCCTCGCCACCACCAATATAGTTTTTCTTGCCTTCGTTCTCACGCATAACGTTAGCGATCCATTTGAAGCCTGTATAAACATCGTACATTTCTACGCCATTACGCTCGGCGATCGTCTTGATCGTCTCTGTCGTAACGATTGTCTTTACGATATATTCTTTACCATTGATCTTACCTAACTCTTTCCAGCGGGTGATTAAATAGTAAACGAACATCAAAGCGGTTTGGTTACCATTCAAAAGTACCCATTCGCCTTCGTTATTCTTAACGGCGGCACCTACACGGTCTGCGTCCGGATCGGAAGCCATTACCAATTCAGCGTCAGTCTCTTTTGCTTTCTCTACAGCCATAGCTAAAGCAGCCGGCTCTTCCGGGTTCGGAGAGATAACCGTCGGGAAATCACCGCTAACAACATCTTGTTCCGGTACATGGATAATGTTCGTGAATCCGTAAGCTTTCAAAGCGGCAGGAACCAATTTAACACCTGTTCCGTGAATTGGAGTATACACGATCTTCATGTCCTTATGACGGGAAATAGCCTCCGGAGACAAAGAAATCGTTGTTAATTCCTTGATATATTCATCATCGATCGCTTGTCCGATGATCTCGATCAATTCTTTATTTCCTTTGAATTTAATCTCGCTAGCGTTACGGATCTTGTTAACCTCGGCGATCGTATTCTTATCGTGCGGGGCGATCATTTGTGCGCCATCATCCCAATAAGCCTTGTATCCGTTGTATTCTTTCGGATTGTGAGAAGCCGTCAAGATGATACCGCTCTGGCATCCCAGTTTACGGATAGCGAATGACATTTCCGGAGTCGGACGCAGGTCTTCGAATAAATAAACCTTGATTCCGTTAGCGGAGAAGATATCGGCTGATATTTCAGCGAATTTACGGCTGTTGTTACGGCAATCGTGACCGATGACAACCTTTATCTGCTCAAGATCTGCGAATTCCTTTTTCAGATAGTTGGATAAACCTTGGGTGGCCGCACCAACCGTATATATATTCATACGATTTGAACCTACCCCCATGATTCCGCGTAATCCGCCTGTGCCGAATTCTAGGTCTTTATAAAAACACTCGATTAACTCAGTAGGATCTTCGTTGTCAAGTAACGCTTGAACTTGAGCACGAGTTTCCGCATCATAACTTTTCGTAAGCCATCCTTGTGCCTTACTTCTTACCATTTCTAATAAGTCGTTGTTTTCCATGTTTATAATATTATTGTGTTTATTGTTGAGCAATCTACTCAATACGATAAATATACAAGAAACAAATATACGAATTTCTTAAAGTAAAGCAATCAAAGGACTTATATTTTGCCTAAAAAATGCGATAAATCGTTCTACCACGTGAACGGATGTGTATAAATCGACTCATTTCCGCAAGCATCCGTTACGATTAATTTAAGTTCGTGCTTACCTCTTTGCAGTCTTTCTTTATCGAAGCGATAGGTAATAACCGATTTATTATTCATCTCGAATAAGACAAACTGCCCGTCTATTTCTCCCCGGTAGGTTTGTACCCCGCTTAAGTTATCGGACAAACGGAATATGAAGTTCTGTTTGTTGATCCACGTCTGTTGGTTGATCGGCGTGATAACCGGAGCCTTTGTATCTTGTTGTATCTTATAACTGCCCAATTCCTTGATATTTGCGTCGATCCAGCCATTACGGTATGTACCGCCCATCCAAGAGGCACGTCCGTTTTGTAAGCGAACCACACCATATTGTTGTTTATTCTCAAGCGTATCGCTTTGCAAGAATAGTGATAACTGGGCCGTTCCATGCAAAGGGATTGGCTTATCGTGCAATATGTGGGTGGCTGATAATGAGGTACTATCTTCTTTCACCGAATAGCGGAAGTAGAGGTCATTATATAGATTACCTTTAGGCATGACGAGACGGATGCCTTTAGCGCCGAACCTATTCTCGCCACCCCAATGGAATAATTCTGTATGAGTCGTATCGATCTGGGGGATCTCTTGTTTCTTTCCCTCGATCCAGATGGATAAACGGGTGGCATTGCCGAAAGCGTCAGCAAGTGTATACGTCAAATGATAGGTACGAGGTTCATCTATACGCAAGATTCCCCGGTTTACGCTTTCAAGGAAGCGTAGACGGTTTCCCGGCTCGATGAAACTACGCATATAGAAAGAGCGATGATCTTTCCATTCTTCGTAATCTGTGAATGTGTTCAGATAACGGGTCTCGTCAAATGCGAACCTATCGAGATTACTATGGAAAATCACTTGGCTGTCTGCCGTGAGCGTGATTTCTCGTACGCCATAAATGTTAGTCGTATTATCCATATAATCATAGGCTTTTACAGCGAGCCCTATTTCTCCCCATGCCTCGATTTTTCCAGTGATTGTCTGTTTCCCGTTTTTCGCCGTGACGGGTTTTATCTCAAGCTTCTTGCTTTTGCCGTTTACTACGCCTTTTCCTTCGATGGGGACGATCTGTATTCCTTGGATTTTAGGAGGACGGGTATCGGTTATCCGATCCGAGAAATAATCCAAGGGGTCCATGACTTCCTCGGTCTCGGTGTCTCGTACCTCAAAATGGAGATGAGGTCCACCAGAGCTTCCGGTATTGCCGCTTAACGCTACGACTTCATTTTTCTCGACAGGAAGCAAATCCGGCGTAAGGAAGAGATTTACATTGAAACTTTCTTGTGCGTATTGTTGCTCTTTTACATAATTCGCTATTTTCTTCGAGAATTTTTGTAGATGGCCGTATACGGTGGTCGTTCCATCCGGGTGTGTGATGTAAAGCCCGTTACCGTAGCCCCATGGACTTACGGATATACGTGATACGTATCCTTCTTGTACCGTATGTACGGGTTTACCTTCTACCCCTTGTGTCTTGAAGTCTATTCCGGAATGGAAATGATTACTTCTTAACTCACCGAAATTTCCGCTCAGTAAGATCGGGAAATCGAAAGGATTCCTAAGTTGCTGGGCGTTTGTGTTGATTATGTGGGAGCCGATGATCGCGAATAGACCGGCTAGATATATGGATCTAATATTCATAGGTATTACGTATTTTGTGATACAAAGATAGTGTTTTTTGTGTCTATGGAAAACACGTACGTGTTTTTACGGGCATATTTGGAAATCGATGACTAATGGCAGGTGGTCACTAAAACCGCCCTCATATTTAAAGCCGTAATAGGTTCGAAAAGGACGTACCCCCCGCCATGTTTTATCCTTAGTCAATAAAAAATCAGGAGCGAATATGTGGATGCTTTCCGGAATGATATGCATGGAAGACTCTTGCGTGATGAGATCCCGGTTTACGATTATTTGATCGAGTTGGCTCCATTCGCCTTGGAATTTATGACTACCCGGGAATTGAGTTATATGGGGGCTTGCGAACAAATTATAATAGGTACAAGATGTGGAATCTGTAATCTGCGTATTTTCAGGAAAGGCTTGGGCAGCGAATATCTCGGAAATACTTCTGTCTTGAGGGGTATCATTGAAGTCTCCCATAATGAGTATCTGCGGTTTTTCTCGTATCAGTAACAGGGAATCGCTAGATCCCCGTAAAGTGCGGGCCGCGTCAAAACGATCCTTTTCACTTTCTTTTTCTCCTCCGTAGCGGGAGGGGAAATGACACACGAAAACATCTAAGGTATCGCCTGTTATGATCTTTCCATATACGTGTAGGATATCTCGGGTTAATTTGTGTTTGTTCCCGGAAAAACGAATTGGAATGGATTCATGTCGTAAATAAAAGAATTGATCTCGTTGATAAAGAAGAGCGACATTAATACCTCTGGGATCGGGGCTTTGAGTGATAATATATCGGTAATCCTGCCAGCGGAGCGGTGTGCGACGGGTAAGATGAGACAGGACGGAGTCATTCTCGACTTCGCAAAGAGCTATTAAGGCCGGTGTGCTCCATTCCCCGGCAGCGCTTATTACTTTCGCTATTTGTTGTAGCTTATGATAGTAGCGGCTTTGTTCCAGTACCGGGTGCCGGAAGGTAGAAATTCATCGTCATTCTTGGTTGGATTATCCCTTGTGTCGAAAAAGTTCTCCACATTATAGGTCATGACCTTGAATGTAGCTTGGGCAAATAACGGAGGGGAGGCAAAGAATAAAAGAAAAAACATAAAAATCTTCATAGTTAAAGCTTTGATTAATTGTTAATATGTAATGTATTCTTATTCGTTTGAATCTTCGGTCTCTTCCTGAACAAACTCGTAGGCTCCTATGGTCGGGCCGTTCGAACTGGTTAGCCGGTTGACACCGTAACGATCGATCGGATAATTCTTCGTTATCTCGGGATCTGCTTTTCCGACTCCGGTAGTCGATACGGAATCTGGCCGGAAATCATAGGTGTATTTATTTTGCTTGCCTCCTACTTTCCGATAGGAAGGAGTCTTTTTGATAAACAAGACCTCCTTGAAGTGATCGCTGGAGGATTCTTTGGCCTTAAGCGCACAGTGATTGAACCGATAATCGAAATCTGTACTGCCATCTGCTTTTAATTCGACATCGTAACTTCCATCGATAGTGCAATTGTCAAAATAAGCTTGCGTGATAGGATACGGGCCATTTCCGTCTACTGTTACGTTATTGAGCAAGTACAGGCATTTACTATCCAAAGGAACAGTCTCGCTGGCCATTTCCCTTTTGGTTAAACTCATGTAATTAGCCATCGTACAGTGAGCGAAGTAATATTTACCACCGACTAAAGTGAGTACACTTCCTCCGGCATTGCTGAATTCCGTATTTGTAGCGATAACATCACAATTGATGGCGAAGAATAGATCGCTCCCCATATTCGTGATCTGTGAGTTGTTTATCTTGATCTTTGGCCGGTCCGGGGTGGAAGGCTCGCAATATACACCGGAGGTACCATTACGTACGATTACATTATCCCAGACATTCCCGTAGCTATCCGCCTTAAAGGTAATGCCTCCCCATTGCCCGGGAGTCCGGTCATACGGTAATATATCATTTAGTATATAATCCAAACGATCGCCTCGGAAAGTGATAGGCTCATCCAAGGTGCCTAAAGCGTTCATGGAGCCGTGAACGATCAGGCTCGCTTTATCATGCATATAGAAAGTAGCCCCCTTCTCGATATTCAATGAAACCCCTTTAGCGATAACCAAACTATCGTAGATCAAGTAAGGACGATTGGCCGTGAGGATAGAATCTTTTGTAATCGTAACACCGCCTTTGTAAAGATTAACATCCTGCCCATAGGCTTCCAATAATACGGATTGACGGATGCCATTCACGGTGAAAAGTACGGAATCCTGTATCAACAGAGGTTGATTGCCACCATTCGGATCGACCGTTACTTCCACGAATACATACATGCTGTCGTTGGCGAGTATCCCTACATTATTAAATGAGCTACCTTTGCGTCCATCCACATTCATGCGGAAGCCGGTAGCCTCTCCACTGGCCAGCATGATGGACTCAATGCTCAGAGGTTCACTATTTTTATTGTAGATCATAAATTGACGGGTGGTAGAACCGATCGTACTGAAGATCGTATCAAAAGCGAGCGTGTCTGTCGAGAAGCTTAGCCGGTAAGTCGGGTTGGTGGAATAATGATCATCCAAACCGTCGCATGCCGGAAGCATGTTCAACAGAAGCGTCGCGAGTATAAATAGCGTTATCGTTAATCTTTTCATTTTCGTAAATGTTAACTGTAAATATCTTGTGTTCTTGTTTCAATAGATAAACAAAATTATCATAAAAAAGTTGCAAGACATTAACATAAAAAAAGAGGATAGACACGGTTATCGTGTCTTTCCTCTTTTTATAACGCAAAAAACGTTGGTTTATTTTGCGGGGATGCTCTTTAATAATTCAAGAAGGTGGCTCCACCATAAACCGACCGTAGCGATCTCGATACGCTCGTTGGGTGAATGTACGTCACGCAAAGTAGGCCCGAAAGAGATCATATCCAGTTTCGGATATTTTTCCAAGAACAAACCGCACTCTAATCCGGCGTGGATGGCCATGATCTTGGCGTCTTTGTTGAATAGGCGTTTGTAAGTCTCCTGTGCAATCTTCAAGATCTTAGAGTCGGGGTTCGGGGCCCATCCCGGATAGCCGTCGCCATGTTTTACATCTGCTCCAGCCAATAGGAACGTGGAGGCTACCGTATTGGCGATAGCGATCTTGCATGATTCGATAGAGCTACGCTGGCTGGTACCGATCAAGATCGTATTGCCTTCTTTCATCTTTATGGAAGCAAGGTTGGTAGAAGTCTCTACCAAGCCTTCTATATCGTGGCTCATACCGATTACGCCGTGCGGACAAGCGTGCAAGGCGTAGATTAATTTCTCGGCGGTGGCATTGTCGATATGATACTCCGGACGATCCGTGGACTCCATCGCTAACTGAACGCTCGGGTCTACATGTTTCAACTCATTTTCAACGTCGGCGGCGAAATGGTTCAGCAAGATACGTACATCCTCCTTATTTTCCGGATGCAAGCCGATCACGGCGTGTGCCTCGCGAGCGATTGCGTTACGTAAGTTTCCTCCATCGATAGAGCAAAGAACGAAATCATATTTCTTTTTCAATAAGAATAAGAAACGAACCAATATCTTGTTGGCATTGCCTAATCCTTTGTGGATCTCGCCACCGGAGTGACCGCCATTCAACCCTTTCACATCGATACGGAAATACTGCATCTTATCGGACGTAGGAACTGGCTCATAATGGAAAGTCGCTTGTGTGTCTTTACCTCCGGCGCAACCCATAAAGATCTCTCCCTCGTCCTCGCTATCGAGATTTAACAAGATATCTCCGGTCATGAAACCTTCTTTCAAGGCTTTCGCTCCGGTCAAACCTGTTTCTTCGTCTACTGTGAACAAACATTCGATCGGACCGTGTTGGATATCATCGGAGGCAAGCAAAGCCAACTCGGCCGCTACACCGATACCATTATCGGCTCCCAAAGTAGTGCCGTTGGCACGCAGCCATTCGCCGTCGACGATCGTCTCGATCGGATCATTGTCGAAATCGTGTTTCGTACCGTTATTTTTCTCGCAAACCATATCCATGTGAGACTGCAATACGACTACCGGACGATCCTCCATTCCCGGAGTGGCAGGCTTTGACATTAAAAGGTTGCCGGCTTCATCTTTCTTGATAGCTATTTTGTACTCTTTCGCGAATGATTCTAGGAATTCAATCATTTTGCCTTCCTTTTTTGAGGGGCGAGGCACTTGGGTTACTTGATGGAAGAACTTCCATACGATAGTAGGCTTTAAATCAGTAATCTTCATAATGTTACAATGTATTATAGATGTTACTCTAAAGTTAATAAAACCGCAACTGAAAGAGCTTAGTTCGAAAAAAAGTAGAATAAAATGCCAAAAAGACACTTAGTAATCACTTAAACTCTTATATTTGCGTCCACAAATATAGAGAAAATGCTTACAACGTTATTATTTACGGTCATAATTCTTGTTATCAGTGTCGTGTTGCTATCGATAAAAGTGCTGTTGAAAAAGGGAGGAAGGTTCCCGAATACGCATATCGAAGGAAACAGGGCGTTGGGTAAGAAAGGTATATTTTGTGCGAAGACCATGGATCGTATGGCGGTGAAGCAAAAGGGACTCTATGACATCATGAACGAAATAAAAGAATAAAAAAATAAGATTTAAATTGCACTTTATGAAGAACATTAACTACGTTATTAACGGTGTGCTAGCGGTGGCTGTCGTAATCTTGTATATTATGCAATTTTCCGGCAAGAAAGAATCAAGCGTAACAAGAACATTCGCGTCAGCGGGAGACACAACGGCCTTACTTCCGATCGCTTATGTAAATGTGGATTCCCTGTTACTTAATTACAATTATTCCAAGGATCTGAACGAGATCATCTTGAAGAAACAAGAGAATTCCCGTGCTAACATCACCCAGAAAGCCCGTAGTTTACAAGGCGAGATGCAAGATTTCCAGCGTAAGGTAGAAAATAACGCTTTCCTTACCCGTGAGAGGGCGGAGCAAGAGCAACAACGTTTATTGAATAAGCAACAAGAGTTGCAGAACTTAGATAACCAATTGGCTCAAGAGTTGATGCAAGAGCAGCAGAAGTTGAACGAGCAATTACGCGATACGGTTGTTTCTCAATTGAAGGCTTTCAATCTGGGTAGAGGCTATCAAGTGGTATTCAGCAATACGGTAGGAGATAATATCCTTTTGGCTGGCGATTCCTATGATATCACAGGCGAATTGCTGGAATACTTGAATAAGAATTATTCCTCTCCGGCCAAGTAAGCTATTAATAGAATTTATAAAAGAAAGGGTGTATCAAAGGAACGTTTGATACACCCTTTTTTAACGGTACTTACCGGGGATTTTTTATAGAAGATATACTGTATCTGCAAAGTAATATATACTGCGTTGGCCTGGTCAGTATATATTCATCGGTCGGGTCAGTAGCACTGTGACTATGCCTAAATTTACTTCACAGATTTTACTGTTATTTTCTAAGGTACTTCA
>ERZ859817.401-NODE-401-length-29983-cov-20.795442_pt1 | contig 29983 bp, 9 predicted proteins | sample MGYA00509986_ERZ859817 | MGnify/ENA primary metagenome ERZ859817 (study PRJEB30046, sample SAMN00715155) | human gut metagenome | study: EMG produced TPA metagenomics assembly of the A metagenome-wide association study of gut microbiota in type 2...
CCCTGCCGCAGATGGTAAACAGATTGCTGATTTAGTAAAATCTTGTGTAGTATAATATGACACTAAAAGAAATTGTAACCTTACCTTATCCAGCTAAGATATCACATGCTATAGCTGGTGTACTTTATTATCAAATAATAGCTGGTGATAAAGCTATTGTCTTTCCAATAGACATGAATGACAGAGACGATGTAGGAACTACTACGTTTCTAGCAGAGTATCCGAAACCTATCACATTAATGAGATACATTCGTAAAGCAATTGACTCTGGTGAGTTAGTAATAGCTACTACTGATGCCGAAGTATAATGTAAGTATCGATAGACAGCTTAGATGTCGTCTATGCTTTGACATAGAAGTTGAAGCCGATAGTGAAGACGAAGCTTGGGAAAAGGCTTACGACACAGTAGACCTAGGAGATTTAGAAGTAAGAGATTGTGAGTATAGCGACGATGAAATAACCCTTCTAGAAGAATGATTATAGGTATAGTTGGTAAGAAGCAAAGCGGTAAGGATACAGTTTGTACTATCATTCGGTATATAAGTTGGCTTAAATCTTCTAAACTATGGGGAGAAGTAACTCTGAATGCTAAACACTTTGAAGCTGTCTGTGAAAGTGAGGATATTGCTCCTATACTTAGTGTATGGGAGAAACATCCATGGGCAGAGAAGCTGAAACAGTGTGCGTCCATTATATTGGGTTGTGATAAGTCAAGCTTTGAGACAGAGAGTATCAAAGAATCATTTACATATATTCCAATTAGTAATAGTGAAGGGGAGCCTATGACTCATAGAGAGTTCCTACAAGTACTAGGTACTGAAGTGGGAAGAACTATTGACCCTAACCTATGGGTTAAATCTATGATGTTTGACTATGAAAGGAAATTTAAGAGTTATCCTACTTATGGTACTGATGAATACGGTAACACTGTATTCGTACATATGAATACAGTAGAGCCTTGTTGGATTATGCCAGATACTAGGTTTCCAAATGAAGTCCAGGCTATCAAAGATAGAAAAGGAATTGTCATTAAGGTAAACAGAGATACCGGATTACTAGATAATCATATTTCAGAACATGCTTTGGATGATTATAATGACTACGATTATGTTATTGATAATAACGGAACTCTCGGTGAGTTAATTGTCAAAGTAGCAACTATGATGGAGACCCTAGGGGTGCTTCAATAAACAATAATGGCCTGTATGGTGGAGTGTAATGCTCTACTGTACAGGCCATTTTTTTTTGATTATTACTCTGTATCTTCTTTAACTGTGTCAGCTGCTAATTTAGCTATATTCTTTAGTTCAGTAGTAGCTCCCTTGAAAGTTCTACCGAATCCTGTAGTTCCCATAAAGTATTGAGATAGAGTCTTATCTCCAAATGCAAATTCATAGGTATTATTGAACACCGTGCTAAGATACCCAATAGATACAGGTTCTGAATTATTAACTAAACTCAACATAGTGTTGATAGGAGTTACATCGCCAAATGAATTGGTAAATCCTCTCTGGAATAGACTAAACACTGTATCTTCCATAGCCCTAGACATAGTAGGATTTAATGGGTCTCTATCTTCCTCTCTGGCTTCAGCCCACAACCTTATTAGATACTGACCTAGAGCTCCTAATAACAACCACAGCATTAAGTCATGTCCTAATCTCTTTAAATTAGATTTCTTGACACCAGTATCTTCGTTCCATATGTTGTCTCTGACTCCTTTAAGCCCTCCGGATTTAAATTCCCTCCAGGCATCTTTAAGGGTGTAAAAGATTCCCTCTAGGTATCTGTCAGCCCAAGTTTCTACCGGCACTCCTGTATTCTCTGTAGTTACTATAGTTTTAGTTTCTCCATTATCGTCTACTATATCCTTGTACCATAGGAGGTCTCCATTATCATTTTTAGCCTGAACTCTACCTGCTAGTCCATAGTTCTTTGGTTCTAGTAAATAAGCATTCCTGGTTGCGGACAAGAATGTTTTAAATTGACCAAGCAACGCTCCCATAAAGGTCTTCTCGGCCTGCATTCTTCCGTCATGGTCATAATAACCATAAACTAAATCTGATAAAGTTTTAATAGCAAGTACTTCGTCCTGTGTATAAGCAAATGGTAATGCATCACCTTCTTTTAGATTCAGACCTTCAGTTTCATTGAAAGATTTCATCATAGATAGATATAGACCTCTTTGCTTATTGTAGTCTGGATTACTCTTATTGCCAGAAGCATAAGCAGTTAACCGCTTGTCTTTCTTCCAATCATACTTTAATCCATCCTTAGTCATTTCTATAGCATCCCAAGTCCCATCATGTAGACTTTGAGCTATAAACATGGTCATTCTATTATAGTAATCCGGTGCTGTAGTAAACCAATAAGTATACCTGGATAGATTAGACAATCCTGACTTGTTACTTACTAACCTCTGTGACAATTTATTCATATCAAAATCAGCGAGTCTCATTCTAGCATTAAGAGCCTCTATCTTAGTGACTCTTGATAAAAAGTCTGGCCCGTCTTTCATGATAATAGCTCCGGCCTGTAGTAATTCTTTATAAGTAAATTTCTCTCCAGTGTAATACATTTTACTAAAGGCCATTGCAGAGTTCTTCCACATTCCGTCAAATACATCTCTGACTCCACTAGTAACATTAAATGCTAACAATCCGAAAGATGCTAATCTCTTAATGGGGCCCACAGCTTGGTATAACTGTTTACCTTCCTCACTAATAATGGATTGGTTAAATACTGCAATTTTAAGGTAATTATCCATTGTCTCATTAAACACTGTTAAATCAACACCAGTCTCTTTAGCATAGTTAAGAGCTAATAATTTAATTGCTTTAATTGCCGGGAGCACATCATCAAAGGCATCTTTACGTTCTGCGGCGAACACATAGCTAGTTACTAATGATTCCAAATTACGTTCCCAGAAATCAGAATTGTATTGTGCTAGTAATGCCTGTCTGGCATCTTCACTAGATTCAGAAATGTTAAACCTATTATACATTTCATATCTAGTAATCATGTCAGATTTAGCTGTATATTCTTCCTCCGAATATGCATCATTCTCTTCCCTATTCCAGAAGTCTTTAAACTTCATAGTAACATCTTTAGTCTCTTGGCTAGCCCATTTAGCAATTCCCATTTGCAATATCTTATTATTAGTCTGTTGCAATGGTACCCAGAACCATTTGTCTTGTTTCTTTAATTGCGACACTTCTGAGTCAGATTCTGACTTACCTTCCAAATTAAATCTGTACTTGTTGATGTCCCATAATATCTTCTTCAGGAATCTTCTTTCTTCAGATGACAGTGGAGTACTATTATCGTAAGGATTAGCAAACAGCATTTGCTCATTTAGAGACCCGTCTGGATTTCTTCTAAACATATTGTCGTATATTTTAGTCTGGTCTCCTATTACTAAGTTTCTTGCGTTTGAGTATCCCTTATCCTTCCACAAGGCTTTAACGTAGTCATTAAAGAATGGATAGTAATATTCTTCAGTCTTCCTAGTAACTCCATCAAATGCCTTTCTTACTAATTTAACAGCCTGTCTAATATTATTCTCTGGAATTAGTTCAGGGTTAGTATCCATACCTCCTGATAATGGAGCTCCTTTACGAATATATCTTCCCATCTTCTCCGGCTGTGTAAATGGAATATCTCTATAATAAAGCATCGCTCCTAGAACTGCTTTATAGAATCTTTCTATACCAGTATTAGAGTTCTCTTTCATTATATCCTCCACTGATGCTTTCTCAAGGATAGTTGGGAATGAAGTATACAACGTTTTGGCTATATCTTCTAACCTGTCGGCTGTAGCAGCTTTATCGTTTGCATTTATGTCAAATAATACCTTACGTACTTTAGTGTTTAATTCTTGCTGGGTTCTAGGAGTAGCATCCGGTCTACTCATAAGTGCTAAGAACTCTCCTTTTAAAACCTCAAGTTCATCCATAAATGTAACCTGATTAAGTCTATTAGTTACTCCAGCTTCCTTTGCTAATAAGTTGAAAGTTTCTCTTATACTCCTCATATTGGCTATAGTAGCTGTAGATGTATCTGCGTTTAAGACCTTAAATGTCCCAATCCTAAATACATCTCCGAAGACTTCTGGCATCTCATTAATAGCTGCCATAATCTTCATCAACTCTATATTACCGCTAGTAGACCTTAATAACCATGGATTATTCATAGCATATGCGTCTTTCTCATAGTCTCCCAACATAGTAGTTCCTAAAGACAGTGGTATAATAGTATTTAAGTCATGTTTACTAAGTGCCACAAAGTCCACTTGCTTAGTAATAACATTATGAATAGCTATAATTCCCATCTGTTTAAGATTCTCCATATCAACCACTTCCCAACCAGGGTCGTTTACATACTTCTGAAATGTACTTACTACAAAAGCTGTAGTCTTAAACCCTGAAGGTGGTACGATTTGGTCTAAAGGTTTATAACCCTTTAAAGCCTTGTCCAAATCGTATATAAATGCCTGTCTCTTCTCTGCAAAGATTCTATCCCTCTTCTTCAAGTATTCTTCAACCTTTTGTCTAAGTTCTTCATTAACAGCTTTATCAGCTGTATCTTTAATATAGATAGGTTTACTATGATTGTAATAATCACTAAAGTACCACCTTCCTTCTGAAGGATGTGGTGAATCATGTACTTGAGTTTGAATAAACGAATCTACGTCTATTCTATCCATTCTGCTCTGTAATTTAGGATTGGGAATAAACTTTGATAAAGTGTTAAGCACTCCGTCCTTAATAGGATGTCCTACAGTCTCATCAGTAATCCTTACAGGTATTATGTTACTAATATTTGAGTAATATTCTCCTACTCCCCAAGCTAGTCTATTAACAGCTGAAGATGTGTCTTTCTTCCTGTCTTGTACTGCCTCAAACTGAACATCTGTTAAAGGACCTTCATCTAGGCCTTCTATTTTCATTGGAATTATATTAAGTTCCATATTTCTTACTGGGATTCCCTTAGAAGCTAACATCTGCCTGTAAAATCCTAATTGATAATCATATTTAGATGCTTTAGCTGCATCCCAGTCGTTAGAAATTTTGGTAGAACTTTTAAATAAATACAAATGAGGTTGTCCTTCTTCATCTACAACTATTAAGTCGATAGAACCTACTAGTTTAAGTCCGTCATTTGTATTGGCATCAACCAGAAATTGAGACATTATTTTAGCACCTTTACCATGAGCTCTATATAGCTCACTTTTAAGTGTTTCTAAATTATCATACAATGATTTAATAACAGCTTCGTTGTATTGCATTCCATATTTCTTAGTCAGGGCTTCTAAGTCATAATGCCCTGCAAAGTAGTCTCCAATCATAGAATGTATATCAATACCAGTTTCAGCTATTCTATCCCACATCTCTAACGTTTGGTCTACTCTAGCATGTGCTTCTTCTCTACTAATCTTCTCCTTATCCATTAATTCAGTAACAGTTCTGCCTCTCCAATTAGTAACATTAAAGGGCTGAATTAATGCGCCTTCACCGTCACCAGACCTTCCTTTCTCTAAGAAATCTGTAACGGACATATTACCGTCAGAAGCAGTATAACTTATATCTCCCCCAGTTAAATCTACTCCGTCTTCTCTAAGTCTAGCTTCACTTCTGATACCTCTTAGTTTAGCTACTATTTCAGCTTGCTTAGTGTCCTGACTAAGTACGATATCAGATATAAGACCATATTCTATCTGATTCTTATGTGCTATCAAGAAGTCAAATAGGTCTGCATAGTTGTTATTACCCTCCCCAAATTGTACTACTTGACCATTTATATTTAAACTATATGAACAAGCCATTAGCAATTCTCCTTTAAGTTACCACTCTTTATTAATTTCTGAATTAAATTAGTTATAGTACGGGATTCAGAAGCTAAGTTCATATCAAAACCTGCTGCTAAATCGTTGTTAATAAGTGCACTACCAAATTCAGACATAATATTATCTATAGACATATTAAGAAGTCTTCCTAACTTCTCATTCTTAATATCATCACTAGTTTGGAATGTCTTTTGAGTCTTCTCTTTAAATATTCTTCCCATTTCCTCTAGTGAAGCTTCTTTACCTTCAAACCAAGGCTCTGCGATTCTAGCGAAGTAATTACCAAACTCTGTAACAAATATCTCCTCATTCAAGTCAGGAACAGCTCTAGTATCTCCTATCATCCTAAATGCTTCTAGTTTATCATCATAGTTCGCCAGAGACTCCACCTGTTCAACTAGCCCATAATAAAGACCTGGATTAGTCCTCTTCATAGAACCCATAATCAAATGTGCAAACTCATGCAATGAATCAGCTGTAGTAGCTCTGTCTACATTTAGATAGACTTCTCCATTATAAATAAATGCATTAGTTCTTCCAGCATTAGGAATCACTCCTCTGAATCTAGAAGCTATCTCTCTAGCAGTAACTACGTTAACATTAATGCCATAGTTCTTACTAAGGTGATTGGCTATCTCTACCATTTCACTTTTAAATGACCTGGGCACTTTCTTGTGAACTGGTACACTTCTTTCTGATTCTAGCTTTCTGAATGAGTATTTGTCCCCATTTGCCCCAGTTACTTCATATACAGATTCGGTAGCATTCTGAATTGTATTTAAAGCTTCTGTCATTAATTGCAGCTCATAGTCTAGTTTGTCTTGAGTTAGCATACTAGGTACTTTACTGTTATATAGAGAAGCGTGAATGTCTGGGTCTCTTAATTGATTCTTTAATAAGAAGAAAGTCTCCAATTTCTCTTGGGTGTTAAGTATAGATTCTATATTAAGTCCCTGCTCTTTAAGCATGCCAATTAGTTTCTTATATTGGGGCTTCTTATTAAGCTCTGATATGAAGTTGTTAAAAGTAATACTCTTAACTAAATCCTTATCATTGTATAGCTTTATGTTATCATTTAGTTCTATATCCAAAACGGAGAATCTGTCTCCAATTTGTAAAGATTGATGACTTTGTATTGCTAAACTTCCATTTTTGAGTTTACTAGTAACCGATTTTAAATCTATAGGTCTGTCTAATAGTTTATTGGCAATACTTCTAGCATATTTGAGATTATCTACTCCTGCTCCTTTCAGCCCGTCTGAAGTTGTAACAATCCTACTGTCTATATAATATCTGTCATTATATTTAGCGATGTTATAACCCCCTACAGTTTCAATAGGCTCTATTAACTCTCCAGAGTATTCTGTGTTAACTATAGTCTTGTCAAACTCCGGCTGCTTAAACGTATTTCTTAATAATATTCCCCCATCACTTATAAATGCAATGTCTAAGAACTTCTCATTGTCAATTTTATTATTCAAGTCTTGTATAGTAGATACTATAGATTCATCAGACAGTTCTCCGTAGCTATAAGCATCCATAAAGTCTTGCATATCTTTCTTAGATATACGTAAGTAGTTCCCAGATACTTCTGCTCTATCTACTAGTGCTTGAACTGTAATATCTGAATAAGAAGGAATTTCAGTAGTAGGAGTACCTATTATTTGATTAAACAGCTCATTAAATTTACTAACAAGCCCATTCTTATATAATGCATCATTGAAAGTAGCACTAGTATAGAAGTAATTCACAAAAGCAGGTATAACATTACCATGAATACTATTAGTGTTAAAGTCATACCCTATATATTTCATGATAGTCTGCACTCTGGATGAAGTATCATTACTTGCAGCTAGCATCTTTAACGCAGACTCTATATTCTTGTTTACTTCCTGAACTTGTTCTTTAGGAGCCTTATCTAATACTGTATTCACATATCTTTGCTTTAGATAGGTCTCTATATATTCTTCTTTAGGCTTAATAACTGCCAAACTGCCACTAGTGTCTCTAAATATACCATAATTGGTATTCCAAGCAAGGCTAAATCTAGCATTAGTGAGTAGTATATTATTCCTATTTAAGTCCTCACCTTCCCCTTGCAACTTGTCTACTAAGTAGGTAATATTTGGAGTTGGGAACTCATTTTTAATTGTATTTAAATTATAATTACCAATTGGTAATCCGTCCTTGCCAAGATTCTTGGAATCCAAAGCTGTAATAGGAAATCCTCCTGAATTTACTGCATTAATAAAATCATTATAACTCTCTACATTTCCCATTAATGCTCCTATTGCATCTTCTAAAGACATTTCACTAACGTCAGGAACCTCTAGCTTAAATAAGCTAGGGGCTCCCTCGTTAGAATGTACTAAAAATTCTACTGTACAACTCATGTTAACAATTAATTCTTATTTGTATAGTATTGCGCTCCATTAAGCTCTTAATCTTATTAACTATATTCTCCATAGAATCATTCCTATTAAGGACTAACTCTTTCATTTTAGCATTCTGATTTGGAGTTCTAATAACGAAGTAATCATCATATAGTCTTCGCATGTCTACATTACTTGGGTCTGGGATGTCATTTACTTCATAGTAGTCTTCTCCGTCCCTTTCATACAGTTCAAGACGACCTGTTTCTTCATTTCTCATTCTAATATACTTATCTCTAGCTCTACCCTTAGCACTTTCACTAATAATAGGAGCCATTCTAATAAGTGCATCTTCTAATGAGAATGTGTCCATGTTAACATCCAAATCATAGTCTGATTGTCCTACATACTTTTGATACTCTATTAGTAAGTCACTAACATCAGTCTTATCAAATGTGTTCAGTAAAGTAGTAAGTCTGTCAGCACCGTACTTATTCTTATTAACAACTAAGTTATATAAGAAGAACCAGTCAGTAAGAGGTAATCCTTGCAGATTAATTCTCTTCAGTGCTGCAAAATCTTTCTGGTATCTACTGAACATTGCTTGGTCTGATTCAGTTCTTACGTTCATCATATCAATAGGTAATTTCATATATGTAGTATTACCTCTAGTAAATGGGTCAGTACGTCTGTTCCTACTTAATCCTTGCACAAACTGGTTGATTAATAAGGAGCGAACCCTCTTATCTCCAACCATTCCGTTATGAAGTTCCGGAATAACTGTTCTTTCCATCCAGAGTTTAAAGTTAGCAATTCCATCATTAGTAGCCAAACTAAATACCTCGCCTCCTTCTTTAATATCATGCAGAGTCATATCATTTCCGATATACTTCTGACCTTCATCCATTCTGAAGGTAATGTTGCGTTTAGCCAACCAGCCAGTGATTAGTACATCGTCTACATGCTCACCGAGTGCATTTAGTTGCTCTTTAGTAACAGCTCTACCATATGTAGGATTCTCTTTAATAAGAGCTTCTCTATAGGAATTTACTAGATTAAATTTAGTACTGATATTTACATCAGTTGTATCAGTAAGGTTATATACTTCGAACAATGCCTTAAAGTGAGGAATTTTATCAATCATGTCGAATATATTCCAAGTTCCCTTTATTAGATTATAGTAAGCTATGGTTGACTTCTTATAACCAGAGTTCATTGGGTCAAGGAATTTCCTCATACTAAATCCTCCATTAGTAATACCTTGTGCAACAGCATCGTTGACTACAGCTCTTACTTGCTCTTCGGATAGATAAGGCTTATCATTCAGGATGTTCTTAATAACTACTTCCGGGTTATAACCTTTCTCATATTTGTCATCTTTATATAGTTGCTCTCTGCTAGTAATGGCAGATTCATATGTATTTAACCTGGACATCTTACCTCCTAAATCTGTAGGCATACCTTGATTTAGTCCGTAGAATCTTCCTAACAGTTCTGTCTCTCTAGCATTTCTATTTACCTTCTTAAATTCGGCAAATCTGTCCATGTCCAACCTATTTTTCATCTTCTGTAGGTACTTATATTCTTCCAAGAATCTGTGTTCTCTATAAGATACAGCTGGGAATATATCATCAATAGAATCACCTTCTGCAAACCTATCTTTGATAGCTTGAATCCAATTACCTCTCTTATCGAACGCTTCCTCTCCAGAGTCAAGTAGTTTCTCTTGCACTCTTTTGAAGAAGTTACCTAAAGAAGTAGAATCGAAGTAGTTTCTAATATTAGGGCCTTCTTCCAATGCTCTAACTACAGAGTCTACTGATGCATGGTCATGATATTCATCAAATACATTTACCTTCATTAAGTCATTTACAGTTTGTACTGTCGGGCTTGTCATGAATTTAGCGATATCATTAAAACTGAATCCTAACATAATCATATGTAAGTACATACCAGCTAGATTAGGACCTGCATTAATTTTAGAAAGAATCAACTCTTTAGCATTATCAGTAGCAGCTGACAGTAATGCAGAAATTACTAATGACTGGTCTGGTTGCATACCTAATTGCTCTTGAACTACTCTAGCTACATCCTCCGGTGACAATTGCTGTTCTACAGCTCTGACTATTAAATTTCTCCAATAATCTTTCTTAACTGCCAAATCATCGAAGTTAACGTTGGCCATTATGTTTCTTAGAGTAGGTACTGTTATAGGTTTACCATTCTCACTTAACATTGTTTGAATGCCTTCAAATCTAGTGGAGAAAAACATGTTGTCTAACCAATCCTGGTCTCCATTTCTAACGCCTTCATTGAAATAGTAACAGTTAGCAAAGAATACTTTCTCACCTACAGCTGCAATACCAATTACCTGTTTACCGTCCATATTCTGCATCTGCATTACCCATTTGGATGAGGGTGATGTCATGGTAATCTTATTAGCTTCTTGTCCAGATGCTGATTCCTTAGCTGCCCTTTGTGGGTCTCCCATTTCAATAGGAGAATAAGCCTGGTTCATATTCTTCAAATTCTGGATAATATTGCTAATTTTAGATGATACAGAGTTTCTAAATGCAGGAAGTAAGTTGCTTCTTCTAATCTTCTGTCTACCATTTCTAGCTTTCTTTCCATTCTCATCAAATTCTTCAGTCATATACATAGTATGATTGTTAATTCTATTAAGAATGAAATTAGCATTATCGGTGTCAACTTCACCTGAATATGTTAATATTCTGGCATCGTCAATAGCGTTAAGCATCTCTGCTATTACTGAAACAGACTCTGGATTATAGAAGTTCTCCTTGTTAAGTTGGTTTAGATAGCTAGTAATGTCTACTCCACCACTTCCGTATGCGTATAACTTACCATTAGGAGTAGGTAGCATTTCTGATGCTTTGAGTGACTCAATACTGTTAAAATTAAAATACGGAGACCAACCTACATAATGTCCGCTGGTATCAAAATCATAACCCATAATATAAGCCTTGTCAATATCATAGTCAGAACCCTGCAACCATGTCTGCCAGTGAGATACATGTACCACATTCTTATCAGAATCATTAAATGCCACAGCTTTCATCTTCATAAATGACTGCATTGTCTGTGCAGGAATACGAGCTACTGTAAATTCAAGTGATTTCTGGAATGATACAAACTTCTTCTTGGCATCTATAATCTTCTGATTCTTCTCTATTCCGTCTAATTGATAAGCCAACCTAGATACGCTAAACTCTTCTCCTTCGTTCTCTTTATAAGTATCAAATAGTAATTTAAGCAATCTATCATTTCTTTCAGAACCTGCTTCAATTACTTGTTGCATCATTTCCTTATTCTTAGTGTATTGGTTAATTTTGACAGAATCGAAGCTGTCCATTCCGTAAATGTCAATTACACTGTCAGGAGTTTTAGCTACTAATACTTCTTCAGTAGTGTTATTACCTAATGCATTGTAAGATGTTACTACTTCATGATACTCTCCACTTTCATCATAGAATCCAGCCTCGTACATCTTCTCACCATTTTCATCTACCCTCATAACACTATTACCAACTCTAACGAAATCAGATTCAGTAAGTGCTTTATTAACTGATAGATGTTCCATTAAGGAAGGAGTTTCTCCGAGTGCAACATACACATGTTTACCATTAGCTCTAGTAAACATCATATCATACCATTTAATTTTAGGAGCGTGATATTTATCATACCTATTAACGAAGAACTGATATCCTTGTGTAAGTACATCATTAATACTATCATTAGGTCCTAAGTTAAACTGGTCTACATATAGTTTACTAATAGAAAGTTCAGCAGGATTATTAACTAGATTCTGAATAGGAATAGCAATATCTCCGTTACCTAAATCCCTAATATAGCCATTGGCTGCATATTTATCACTGAATGCGACTGGGTCTGCTAAGTACTCTGCTTTCTGAATACCAGTTACAGGCATATATCCGTTGTCTAGTAGCGTAAAGGTTGCTTGTATTTGTGCTTGTATTTCAGAATCTAAAGCTTTAGGAAGTTTACCTCCGTCATACTTAGTTCTTTCACTGAATGACCTTTGTATAGCTGGCATATCAAATATGCTATGTCTCATACCGGTCATATCTTCCCAATAAATCTCTGCTGGCTTTAAGTCTGTAGGTCTAGTAATATCAGTATAAAATTGAGAGAAATTAGCTTTTACTAAGTTGTATGTATCAAAATCATTTACATACACTGGTACGTAACTGCCCTCTATACTCCAACCTCTATCAGCTAGATATTGGTCTACAGTCATTAAAGAATTGGCTTGATTCTTAGCTTGTGCAGACACAGCCTTGTCATAGTTATCCTGTGCTTTAGCTATCTCTACGCCTTCCCCGTCTCCATTCTGTGCTTTCTCAAGTTCTGTCAGAGTTCTCTTAACAGCCAAATCAAGAGCTATTTGCTTGTCTAATGCATTTTGGCTAATTCTAGCCACTACTGATGCTACTTCTTGAATAGGCAATTTGATTCTGTCTCCAGGAAGTAATCTATCTATAGTAGATGCTGGCTGTGCCTCTATTTTAGCTTGCTCACTTTGTAAATACTCATCAGGAGTCATTCCTTGTTCGGAAGCAATCCTATAAATATCATCATATTTATAATTAGTACCTCCTATGCGGAATTGTTGTACTATATTGTATGCGGGAGCCATAACTGCACCCATACCTGGGAACTTCCTCTTAATAGCAGTTTTATTAATATTAGATGTAAACGAAGATAAAGTTTTACCAAAGATAGAAGGGTCACTGTACGGTATTTTATATACATCAGTTCCATGAGAATTATTATTCTTTCTGTCTAATGCAAACTCTGCTTTAGCTTTCTCAATAATAGTCTTAGCAGTACCAAGTTCATCTCCGTCCTTATTAAGCTCCTTAATAATAGCTTTACCTACTATCTCATAAATATCAGATTTAACATCGGGATTGTCAGTAGGTTTAATCCCAACTAATGTATACACTGCATCTCTAATGCCACCTATTGATGATAATGCCACTCTACCTAAGTCCTTGTATGCCATTTTAGCCATACTGTGAGTGAATCCCATGGCTTCCAATGCAGATATTACCTGTGAGAACTCTGTCATTGTGGACTGATGTTCTGGGTCAGTTACTACATGGTCTGCATCCATTTGAATACCAAGACCTTCAGTATTAAATTCCATTTCCATTAAAGGACTGTCATCAAACCAAGAACTATCCCCGTTTATATTTTGGGCTCCTACTTTAATTGCAGACTTGTTAACCAAGTAAGCAATCATTTTATGTTTGAGCGGTTGAATAGTATTACGTTGAGAAGGTATCTCTCCATTAGGTCTATACCAACCTACATTGTTAGCATAATTAGCAGTAACGGCTAAAGAAGCATCACTGTAAGTAAGTTCTCCATTTCTAAGAGATTCACTATATACTCCACCTAATGCTGCATGTAATTCAAATAATGAATTAATAGGAACATTTAACTGAACCATTACATTAGCGTCTCCTACAGCTTTAACTGGATTACCATATTCATTAACTGCTTGAGTTCTAATATTATATAATCCGTCACCTACTCTATCAAGACCTAATATCTCGTAATGATTGTTACCGTCCCTGTAGAATATTCTTTCACCACCAGTAACATCTTTAAGCTCCATAGTGTTTCCGAATATGTTCTTAGTAAGGTCTATTCCTTCATAAGCTCTGTCGAACTGGTTTGTAGACTGATTCCATTTGAAATCAGACATCTTTCTAAACATGTTATACAGACTAATGTCAGATTTCATAGAGTTTCTCATTCTTTCGTTGTATGTAGAGAATGTAGCAAATTTCAACAAAGAAGCAGTACCATAATCCCCATTAAAGTCATGTCCAATAGGCTTTTTGTCATCACCTACAGCAGAATCCTGTAATGAGAAGTTCTCTAAATAAGACATAATAGGATTACAGAACGCAGAACCGTCATGTGCATCTACAGTAGATGTCTCACCTTTAAAGTTGTACACAAATGCTGCAACGTCGCTCATAATAGCCAATCTGTATGTCTTAGGAATACCTAGCAAGCTGTTTTGTTGGAAATACTGTAGTGTACCTGGTATAATTACATTTCTCTTTAATTCTGCAAGTTCTCTAGAAGATTGCTCTAACTCTATACCATTAAATGACGCAGGATTAACTTTACCATATTTAGCTTTATTAGGATGTGCTATACTACTACCTGTAGTGACTAGTCGCAAGTTCTCTGAAGTTAGAAAGTCAGCTAAGAAGTACCTTTCGAGAATAGGATTTAGAGTAATATCTTCATCATTTCTTAACCATGTACTATCTAAGTCAGACAACCTACTAAGTACCTTGTCTCCTTGCTTAGCTAGTATTAATTCTTGAGTATCATTGTTTATCCATGATGCCTTATCAGTAGGAATAAGAGTATTTAATGCCTTATTTAAAACAGAGTTTACTCTACCGTTAGCGTATCTAAGAGGGAATGTCATATTATTATCAATCATATCTTTGACAAACTTCTTCTTCTCTCTCAAGAACATTTTATTATATACATCTTCCTTAGCATATAACTCATTAGCATTAAAATTCAATAAAGCATTTGGAGACAGTCCGCCTTTTTTGTTTCCATTTAGGACAAACGAACCTCCCTTATTAACATGTACATTATCAATATTAGGGACTCCATTTCGATAAGACATATCACCGTATTCTCCTTTAGTAGTTACTGACAATATTGCTTGAAAGTCTTTAAATGTCATTTTATCTACTAAGTCAATAGGTTCCTTAGGCTGTAATTCTGTTAATATATAGTTATTAATTGCATCAATTTCCATATAATCTCCAGCCTGCAATGCCGCATCAGCTAATGCTTGTTGTTTAGCAACTTCTTCTGCCAATTTAGCATTATGTGCTTCTATTTTAGCATTCTCTGCATCCACTGCTGCTTGCTTACCAACTATGCTATTATAAGCATCTGTTAGTCCATTCTCTTGTAGTCTCTGTAGGAATGTATCGAGACTTCCTCTATATACATTTCTATAATCATTAAGCACATTATTAAATGTGTTCTTATAGTAAGAACCAACAGTAGACCTAATAGCTTTGTTTAAATCAGAAATTGATGAATTAAGTAAGTCAATAGTAAACTCTTCTCCATTCTCGTCAACAAGTTTGATTCCGTCGGCAGTTAAGGTCCACATTACGAATGTTCCCTTATCAGAATATACAGTAGGTTGAACATTAATAGTCTTAGATTGTCCTTTGTCAACCTTCCTTAATAGATTAGCATAGAAGTCATATAATATTGAAGAATATCCAATCTCTGCTACAGAGAAACTAGTAGCACTCTTCTTAACTCCAGTTCTACTAACAACATCGGTTTTAATTGATGTACCTCTAAGCATACCTGGATTTAATCCAAATAATGTATTCTTTAAAGAAGAGTTCGGATTCTCTATAATGGTTCTTGTGACGTATCTTCTAGTCAATCCAGCTAAATTAGCAATCCTACTATTAGGAATATTATTACCTTCAGCGTTCTTAATAACAGATTTAAATATTTCTCCAGTTACTATTTGCTCTGCTGCTACTAAATCATTCAAAGTGTTAATTAAAGCACCATCAATAGCTTTTAATGAGTTAGATGACTTGTCGTAGTAGAATCTAGCTTCTGGACTATCCTCATCAACTTTATCAGTATAATATTTAAGGGTCTTAATAAATGAATACAGGTCTAGGTTGTCTGGATTGTTAGTCTCGAACTCATTATATACTGTATTTACAAATGCAGAACTATTAGCTAGAGACATTAAGTTCTCTGTTAGATATTTTAGATTGTCTGCTTCTTTTACATTCTTAAATGCCGCCAGTAAATCTATGTTGCCATTTAGGAATCTAGTATTAATGAAATCATCCATAAACTCTACTAAAGATACATATAGTCTCTCCTGTGGAGTTATAGTTTGAGGGTTATTCTCTTCATAGATTGCTTTTAGTGTAGTAAATGAAGGCTCTTTTAATATAGTATCTAATGAACCATATTTAACCTTATCAGAAGGACTTAACTCAAGTTTCTTTTGACCTTTACTACCAATAGCAGCCCTATTATATATAAGAGTAATAGTGTCGCCATTATAAGGTAATTTAAATGAGATGTCTCCCAGAGTAGCGTTATGTACTTCTACTCCCCACTTGTCAAGTAGTTCTTGTCTGTTGCCACGTAATTCATTACTAATATCAATATCATTCTCTCTCTGGATTTTACGTCTGTTGACATTAGTTTGTTTAATTTCCATAGAATCTAGGTCATTTGTGTCTTGATTCATGGCATACTGAATGTACTTAGCATTATTAGTTCTATCTACAACTCCAGATATTGAATCAAGCAAATCATAGGTGGTTATAGCTTTGGATTGCTTGTAATCGTTATTAATAATGTTATATAGAGAGTTAGCTCTGCTATCATTATAGAACTTCTCATAAATAGATTTAAATACATTCAAATCATTTATTTGAAATATTCTAGAACCTCCCCCATTGTTAATAATTTCTTCAAGAATCCTCTTCAAGTAATAATTAGGAGCTGAATGGAAGTTAATAACTAATTCTTGCAGTCTGTCTCCAAAATATAGAAAGTTCGCTTCGTCTTTAAGCTTATTCATTGAATGCAAGAACTGTTTAAGTGTAAGGTAATTGTCCCTTATTTGCTCTCCAGTGGTAAAGTTAAGCACAGGAGTTTGCTCAATAAGTAACCTAGACACATTACCTATTTCAGATATTGCATCCACATTCTCATTAGTTCTCCAGGTTTTAACCATGTTAGAACCAGCTCTAAATTGATATTTATTAACTGATACGGGAATCTCTATTCCAATATATCCTTTGTTCTTAATCTCCATATTCTTTCCGAATAGATTCTTAAGAATAGTATCAAAATTACCATTTGACAGTACAGCCCAAGCATTAAACGCATCAATCAGCATTTGATTCTTATACAGGTCTCCGAACTTCTGCTTTCTTGAGACGTATGCATTGTCTAGTTTAGACCTAGGCATGTCCTTAAACAATTCATCAGCTAGTCTAAGAACTTTCTGCATACCTTCCACATCTGGAGTTCCATCTATGTAGATAGCGTTAGGCATATTGAAATCTGTAGTAATTCCATCTTCTTCATTAGTCATTTTAATATAATCGACTAAGTTCTTGAACATAGTATTCTTATATTTAGCAATATATATGTTCAAATCATCAGTAGTCTTGATTAATTTACCATCAGTAAAATTAACTAAAGACGATTCAATTATATTATATCTGAATTGATTTAGCATGTACTCTTTTACTACTGTAGCAGAGCCATACGTATCATTCAAAGACGGAGTAAGTATTCTCTTCTCCGAGTTGGAAACCTCATTATTGATATTCTCTGGAGCATCCGGAATGATAAGGTCTTTATCAGCTACTTCAATTGTAGTTGCTTCAGGAGAAAGTCCAAAATTCTGACCTAGAGGTTGTGCATATTCAGCTAACAGCTGTTCTTTCTGTGTATCTTTAAGTATTCTTGATGTTTTAATATAATCTTCAAAAACCTTAGAAAGCGAGACATACTCTGCCTCGCTTTCTAGGTTGAATAGGTTAGTACCTTTCAAGTTAGTAAAGAAATGCTGAACAAAGTCTGTAGTAGACAATGGTTCAGCCTTACTAAACTTAAGTACTGTTCCTCTAAGGACACTTTCGGCATCAATCCTATGTAGTCCTATGTCAAAGTTAGTACATGCCATTATTCTTATATATTTAATTTACAGTTCTGACTATCAATTATTTGCTTATTATTAGCAAGACTGTTAATATATTCCATAACATCTAATATGTCAGGGTCGTCAAGTTGCTCATCAGTCAAGTAACCTTCGAAGTGATTGTCCACTAATCTTATCTTATCAAGAAGTGCATCAGCAGCTTCCGGAGTAAGAGAGGTAGTAGCTCTCAATTCTTGGATAACAGTCATGATTTCGGTCTCCCTAAGATTCTCATGGTCTCCAATGGTATCTTCGAATATCTTGAGTTTCTGTTCTCTATTAGGGTCAAATGGAACTTCATACATCACTGTATCAACTATATTAACTTCACTTCCAATAATGCTTCCTTTAATTGTTTGTCCACCTTGCAAATATACTGTAAAATCTTGTAAATTACCACTACTATAATCAACATTTTGAATACCCGTAGTATCAATCTCTCCGTCTTTAGTTTTGGGTAGTACAGACGGACTCTTAACATTTATTTCCTGTAATAGAGTATGTACCTTATTAATGACTGGCATGTTGTTAACATCAACAGTCATATCTAGATGAATTACAGGGTCGTTATTAATTAATAGCTGTCTGTTATTTATGTCATTAGTAAGACTAGTATTTACCTTAGTTGCTACTCCTTTTAATATTTCATCTAATGCAATATCACCTTTCTCTAGATATTCATTGCGTGCATCATTAAGGATTTGGTCTATTGAGGTATAGCCAGTGAAAGCACTGGATACTCCATTAGCAATTAACGTAATGTTATTATCAAACTCTGACTGTCTGTTATGTGGAACTCCTTTATTAAATTGTCTCTCTGATAATACAGTAGGGTCAATGGTTATTTCAAAGTTAGGACTTTCTATAGCAGTATCAATATAGAATTGATTGTCATTATTTCTAGTTGGATAGAAATCAGAAGGTCTACTATCATGTGAAGTCGGAGTTCTAGGAGTATAATATATTCCATTTATAAATGGAGCATATGTAGTAGTTGCAGCTCCTTCTTTAATAGTTGGAGTACCATGGAATATCACATTAAACATGTTATTTAGTACAGAGAAGTAGTTATCTCTACCTGCATCTCTAACTGCCCTAACTATATTAAATGATAACTCCTCTAGCCTAGTTTCCTTCATTTTACCGTCTCTAGCCTTAGCTCGGAATACATAACTTTCATCTGATTTCTTACCAACGGAGAATAGTTTGTAAACTGATGATAATAATCCAACCATTTTGAATGAACCACCCATTCCACCTATATTAGATGCTGCATGTTTATAAGTATTCTTACCGTCAGTCAATTCTATGGCTCCGTCGTCAGCTATTAACTGTGCTAAGATATTGTCCATATCTCTGCCGTTAGTAGCTATGGTGAAGTTCGGATTACCCGGTAATGAAATATACTCTTCTAATATACTAAATAGATTATCCAATATAGATAGTTGAGCTTGAGCTACTTTAGGGTCTATGTAAACACCGTATGTAAGAGTTCTAGGAACTTTACCGTTAGAGTCAAATGTTTGCCATTCATTTCTACTTAAATTTATAGGTCTTACTACCATACCAGGAGCATTAGTCTTGATAGCATCTGCGTATGTAAGTCTAAACATAAATCCATTATAAATAGAAGAATCCCAAGGAACTCTCTTCTGTCCATCCACAGTAGATTGGTCGATTAGTCTATTAAACTCATTAACTTCAGAAGTACCTCTAACATCATCAAGGTTATTAGCCTGTCTGTAAGTGTCATAAGCCTTAATGAAGTTCTTTAATCCAGACCTGTAATTCCACATACTTACTAGCATTCTAGCAGCAGTAGTATTACTTCCAAATGTTCCTAAATATTCCTTTACTTGATTCTTGTCTAATTTAGTTTTACCGTCATCAGCAGTATGAACTAAATCATTAAAAGACAGTCTAAAGTAATTATCAATAAAGGTTCCATTGGAATTAGCTACTATCATTCTTATAAGTGGTGGTACCGTCTTAGCTACTTCAGCTTGAGCATCCTTATCACTAAGACCTCTAGATTTAGCTTCATCTAGCGCGGCTTTACGCTTCTTCTGCATTCTTAGATACATCTCTGCAAGATTAGATTCAGTTACTTTCTCTCCGTCAATTTTAAGATGTTTGTTAGAAGTGGCAAATACTACACCTTTACCTCTTACAGACTTATCTACCATAGCTACTCCGCCATGTCCTGCATAAAGATACATCGGACTAATAATGGCATTAGGAAATGCTTCTCTAACCTTATCCAAGTTCCAAGTTTGGTCTGGAACTTTCTTAAGTCTAGTCGCAGCAGAGAATGATATATCACTTTCATCAATTCCAAGATATTTAACAGTACTAGGATTATCTAAGATTTCCTTCTGCATATTCTTATACCACTTCTTGTACTTATTAATTCTAGCAGCAATATCAGCATCTTTGCCGTTACTATTGTTCCATTTCTGCCAAGTGTCAGGATTGGTTAATTTACCTATAGTGAATTGTAAATCATTACCTTTCTCCATAGGTATTCTATATACTATATTGAACGCAACAGGTTCTACTTTAGTAGAGTCATAACCCTGTTTGTCTCTAGCTTTATCAGTGCCTTCTTCGTTAGTATCATCTTTCCTGATTTCTAGATTGAACGTACCATTATTCCAAACTTCTGTACCCAATCCAGCTAAGTATTTATAACCATTGTCGCTTAGTTTCTGAATGAAGTCAGCATCAAACTTCTCGCCAAATGTCAAGTAGTTTCTAACGTCTACTAACATATCCTTGGCAGGTTGTAATGTATTAGTATCATACTCTACATTACTTCTAGTGAAGACGTTCAAATCATCAACTACATCATTCCTTACCACTCTAGTAAATTTACCATCGGAAGTTTCTGCCATACCATATCTCATATACCAGCCGTATGCTCTAATTCCAGAAAGAGGTTCACCTAGTAATGATTCATCTATAACAGATTCTTCTCCTTTACCCTCTATATCTGCTAAGAACTCATTTTCAAGCTCATTAGTGCCAGTCATAGTTCTACTAGGTGGTATAAATGTAGGAGCTTGCACTTCCTTAGATTTCTCTTTAGTTGTAGGAGTAGGCTCTGGTATATCAGTAGATTTTACTGGCTCCGGAGCTTCTTCTGGATTAACTGGAGCAGGTTTAGGTATAGGTGGCTCCTGTGCTTTCCTAGAAGGAGTATATCCCTCTAATTCGGCATTAAATGCAGCCATTCTAATTACCTTGAATCTATCTATCACAGCAGAAGGGTCAGAAGTAGTAGATGTATATTCATCTTGACGTAAATTAGCTTCTTTGATAATAGTTCCCATGTTGCTATTAATAAAGTAAGCTCCGTCCTTAGAACGAGACATCATAGTATAAAATGACTTCATATAATCAATAAGTCCAGAGACTGTATTTGTATTATACTTACTGAAGTTTACATCAATTATAGCATGTTTAAACTCAGAACCTTGAACTGATTTAGGAGTACGCATAATAATCCTACTATCTGCCATATTGGTTAGCATTTTGTAAGTAGGAGTATTCTCATCATCATACACATATCCGACTTCTCCGTCCCTTTCTAGTATTTGTCTAACGTCGTCTTCGGTAATAGCAGTGACAAATTTACTTCCATTAAGGATATTGTCTCCGTCTTGATAATAATGTAACTCCATCATGTTACTTATTGTATCTTTGACATTATTAACAGCATTAGCTTGACTCTCTGAATCAGCCATTTGTTCTGGAGTAAATGTCAACACACTCAAAGCCGCATTTACCGTAGTATTATTATCATTCTGTTGAGTATTAGTAATACGTAAGCTAATATCCAGCTTAGGAGTTCTGACCATTAAAGATTCAGATGACTTAACATTATAGACACTGATGGTAGGATTCTCATATCCATTCTGATTTAAGTCTCCTAGTGGAACAATAGTTACATTGTTCTTATGTGCCCAATTAGACAAATGTTGCATATAAAGGCTATTTACCCAGGTAGCCTCATCAATAAATACAAGCCTCGGAGTTTGAACATCGTTATACTCTATATCTTCATTGATAATGGCAGCTCTATAAGATTCCATTACTGTTCCACCAGGCGATGTAATGGGGCCAAGTTCTTCTATTGTGAACTGCTTAGACTCCTTATTATTATGTAATATATCATTAGACAGCTCTGCATAATTAGATTCTCCCAATACATGACTCATTAAATCCTCTATAGTAAACGCTTTACCTTCACTTCCTAAAGAAGACACTAGATTATCTACTTGCTGTTTAGTTGGACCTACTTTCCATATCTCTGCATCAGGATAGTACTTCTTAACAATGTTCTGAATTAACTTAGCAATAACAGCTGTTTTACCAGCACCACCAATACCGTCTACCATTACAGTATTCCAGTATCGTATTAACTCGCTACCATAAGTTCCTTTAGGAGTGTCTATGTTATTAACAGCAGCATTCATTATATCAGGATTAACTGCCATAGCTGTAGCCAGATATGCAGCATACTCTTGTGAATATAAAGGAGCATAATTAGCGTCTGTCTCAACAAGGGATTCTCTTAAGTAATAATCAAAATCTGACTTCTTAAAAGCTATCATTGCATGTAATAGCATATAAACATCATAATCCTCTAAAGATTTAGTCTCCGGGCTAAATTTGGTGTTTCTTTGCTCTACCAAATTATTAATGTTGAATTGATTTCTTACATCAGAGAATAGGTCCTTCAATATAACTTGTGGAGAATCTCCAGTAGTTTGCACTATCTCCTGGAAGTTGTCATACAGTTTGTTCTGCAATGAACTAAGTTCCTTAGAGATAAGCGGATTGTCATAGCTAACATTGTCAATATCATCAAGAGTAGGGGTTGGCATAGTATCTATATCTTTAAATAGCTGCATGCCTTTATACTTAAGTTCTTTTAGGAACTGGTATCTATCCTTACCCTTTAATATATTAGCTGTCAATTTAGATATTTGTTGACCTGTTCTACCATGTTTGCTGAACTGATTAACAGCATTCATTCTGGACAACTCTTTCAAGAATGTGAGTTGCCTAGTTATTAATGCCAACTCCTCTTTCATGATTGCAGCTATATCACCTCTAATAATCCCATATTTCTCTTCCTTTGGGAAGTAGGTTTCTAAGAAGTAATTCATAGTAGCATTGTGTCCAAATGGATTATTGATGTCTAAATCAGTAGTAGAACTGGCATCAATAACAGCACTAAGCATGTCTATGATTTTGAATGCTTGGTCTATTTCCTTCTCCTTATTACCATCCAATACGTAGTCAGATACAGAAGGGGCGTTCTCTAGTCTTCTATTCTCATCTCTTAGTAAGTCAAAGATAGTGAGTTTGCTTCCATATACAGTATTAGTAAGTTGGTCAAGGAAATCATATACTGGACTAGTTTTGATTTGTAAAACATCCTTCCTTAATTGAGCTATAGTAGCATTAGTAGGATTAGACATTACAAGACTTTCCATATCCTTAGCTGCTTGTACAAATGTCTTCTCGAAATTATTTATTCTCTCTTCGACTTTCTCCATTACTACAGGAGCGTCTTCCGAAGGGTACACGTCCCCATTGTTGTCCATGAAGTCTAAAGTGTCATAAACAAGTCTCTTTCTATGTACATCAGAATGAAGAATATTATGAATATTGTCTATAACAGTATCCAAATTATTACCGTCTATGTCTTTTAATGTTTCTAATAAGGCATCATATATAGGATGTGGTATTCTGTTCCCGTCTATATCTAAAACTGGTACATCATTTGCAATAGCTTTTAACACTACATCAAATGCTGCTTCATTAGAGATTTTGTCTCCAAGTACACTTAATAGAATCTCCTTGGTATCAGCATCCATAAATCCAAACTGCATAGCTTGTTGTATTACAGCTTGCACTTTCCGATTACTTCTAGATTCTGAACTTCAATAGCTTGTCTCCTTAAGTCTGCATCAACTTCAGATTCGCCTTCAATAGGAGAGAATCTTTCTCTTACGAACTTCTTGTTTAGTATTGGTCTAATATTCTTGTCTCTTCCTAATTTAGAAATAAGTACCTGTTCAGCATCAGCACCTTCTGGCACATCTAACTTGTCAACAGTGGCTCTTAAATCGATTAGATTATTATATGCCCATGCTTTGAACTTATAATAATCATCGTAAGTTACTGTGCCTTCTTCAAGTTTAGTAGAGAAATCTTTATTAAGCTTCTTAAATATACCATAGGCTGTATCAAGAGCTTGCATCTTGTCTTGCTGTTTATAAGATGCATAATCAGACTCGTAACCTTTAACTTGTTCAGGAGCCATATCTTGGAATCTTTGTCCTGATTTAAACTCAACAAAATCCCTAAATGTTGGTGCATAGAAGAATGCATTTACACTATTATCAATAGCGAACAGCATTTGACCAGTATAGTATTCAGAGAATGTTCCGTCTAGGAATTTCTGTTTCTTCAAATCAAGGTCAGCCTTCTCTTGTCTTAGCCTTTGTAAGTCGTCAGCATAAGTAGTACTCTTCTTACTTTCTGTTCCAGTGTCTTGTGTATTAGACTCTAATGCCGCTATCTTTCTACGAACTTCTACAATGTCAGAAACTAAACTATTAAAATCTTGAAGCATTTTGCCATTATATCCATTCTCTATAGCTCTACCGAACTTCTGCCCGTCTGATACTTCAAAGCTAGCTAGAGCTTTCATCCTAATGTCCCCCATTACCATTTTGTCAAGGAGCTGTTCATCAGAGAAGTTTAATCCCTCTTGATTAATAACAGCGTCAAGATGCTGTAGGTAATTCTTAGTCATGGTATAGACTGCTTCGTTTTGATTGTCACTAGGAGTAGTAGGAGAGGTCCATATTGTGCCTTGGTCTGTGTCTTCTGTCTTAGTAGCAGATAGATTCTTATTACCAAGCTTGCCCTTTTTCCGCATGTCATTTAATTCTTCCATTAACTCGCTAGTTCTGCCATTTCTAATAAGGTAGATAAGTTCTTGGTTAGTTTGTTCATTAGTGGCCTTCCTATTCTGTGCAATATCTACACCATAGAAGATAGCACCACCAAGAGCTCCTCCGAAGAAGTTCATACCATATCTTTCGGCTGCATTCTCCCAAGCATCAAGTTTCTGTTTACTCTTAGTGTAACCCATTTCTTGAGCCCAGTTAAATGTAGCTTTCGATAGGTCAACTACTAATTCTTCAGACATTTCTTCCAGACCTTCACCTATAGCCTTACCTACGAATCCTGTAGTATGATTTCTAATGTCAGACCAATAATTAGAAGAATATTGTTTAGCAGTATTAAACATTTTAGCCAGCTTGTTAGGCTTAGGCATGTTACTAGTAGCAAGTTGACCCAATCCCTTATTAATTTCTCCAGTTACTTGTGAGATAGCCTTTCTGTAAGTGAGAGCGTCTCCTTTAAGCTCTGGGAAGAATAATTCACCAAGTCCAGTTCTATCAACTGCATACATGCCAGCTACTGCTCCCCATGCTATAGCTGCTGCTTCTGCTCTATCAGCTCCTTGCTCTATAGCATCTTCAAAAGTCTCAAGACCTTGCATCATAGCCATATAACCTAGAGCTGTATTAGCTGCCATTCTGTTATTTCTTTTAAGAATAGTCTCAAACGCTTTTGTACCTTTAAGCCTATTCATCTCATACAAGCTGCCTATGGCTCCTTTATATTTATCAGGATTAGAAGCCAGTAATCTAGTTGATTCCAAATCAGCAGCTTGCATTGCAGCTTTGTACTTCTTATCTGTACCTAGTAATGCATTCATGCCTTTGAAGATAGTTCTTTGCTGCCCCCACTGTAGTGCTACATCAGTTACTAAATCAAAGAAATTCTCTGCTGACATCAATTTACCTTGAGAGTATTCTGATTTAGAGCCTTTAAATGTTCTACCTATACCTTGTATTAGATTAGCTGTAGGCGTATCTTCGTTCAGTCCTAGAGTAGATTTATAAATAGTGGGTAGTATATCCATTAACTGAGCACCAATCATAGCTCCTCCATATACCAAATTCACATAAGGTACAAATAAAGGTGCTAGTGAAGTCACTGTCTTCATAACAGTACCAGTAACAGACTTATCAAGTCCGTCAGAATCAAAGAAGTCATATTTATTAGCAGCAGAACCGTCTACTGTGAAACTGTCAAACATAGATTTAAACTTACGACCATAGGCTTCTCTTCCGGCTAGTGTCTCATAGTAGTAAGTTCCTTCGTCATTGTATTTAAGGTCACCTTTACTATGCTTAACTATTCTGCCAGAGTATGGGTCTTTATGCTCTCCGTCTGAATCCCATTGGGCAAGTACTAAAGGTTCTGAAAGTGATTTCAAGAAACCTAATGGGCTACCAAATAGAACGTTATCATTAGGAGTATAGTCTTCGTACTTACCAGTTTCGTAGTTAAATACCTTCTGTGTTTGTGCTAGTTCTGATGCTGTCCATTCTCTATTATCTGTGCGTCCTATTTGTGACACACCAGTCTTCAATCTATCAGGATTAAGTACCCTTCTAACATTAAAATTAATAGGTCTATCCTCTGCGTCATTAGGTTTTAATTGAGAGTATGGGTCCCAATCAACGTCCTCCATGATTGTATCCTCGAATTGGTCATTGGCAAACTTTTGATAAGTAAATGCAGCACTATCATACTTTTGGTTAAATGCTACTTCATTAAACTTACCATTCTCATCCTTAAACATTTCTTGGACAAACTTACTATTCCTGTAAGTATTCTTATCTAGTAATCCAGTATTATCAGCTGTTAATCCTACATCTCTAAAATTGTCCATAGTAAATGAAGGATTCTCTAATTGAGCTACAAACCAATCATTAGGTTTCTTTATATCATTCATATCAATTATTTAATATTTTAGATGTACTTGGAGTCATAAATGAGTCTAATTTAGCTGCTCTAGCTGCCCTTCCCTTTAGGATTGTCATATCTCCCCAGTCAGCAGGTACAGTAGGATTCTCGCCAGCGACGTTAAGAGCTAATCCAGCACTCTCTCTTAGTGGCATATAAGCAACTGTTCTATATATGTCATCATAAGGTTTCATTCCAAGTGTTCCTTTAAATAAGTTCTCTATATCATCAGGGTCAACATTAGGCATACTTCTGATATTAGTCATATAACCTTCCCCTGCCCTATCTACATCAATTGCACCTTTCTTGCTGCCAAACCATGGGTCTTCCCCGCTAGCATATACGTTAGTCATTAAGAAAGGACGGAATTTAGATTTGTCCCAAACTAGTCTTCCGTTAGCATCTTGCACCATATATCCTTCTAAGTCATGCTTCATAAGTATGCTCTGCACTTCATCAGCACTTATATTAGCTCCTCTGGATTCTATTTCTTTTTGAGCTTCGATGAATCTAGGCATAAGTTCAAAGTCTGGAGCTATACTGCCGTTTTGGTCATATGTGTATGGTAGAACTGCCCTTGCAAGTTGAGTTCCGTCATATAGCACCTGCCCAAATTTAGAAGAATCGACTTTCTGATTGCCTAAATGAATGCTATTACTGTCAACAATACCTCCAATTCCAGACATTAGTAATGACTCTAATGAGCCTTTAGCAACTAAGTTACCATCTTGTCCTTGTGGTGTACCATAAAATACAGCATCCGCTTCCATTTGGTAACCTTGTCCGGGATTAAGTATGTATTTACCAGCATCTCCATTCTCCCCCATGTAATAAGACATAATAGGTTTAATCTGCATAGTCTTATTAGATTTAGAGCCAGATTCAGATGCTCCCTCTGTGGCATTCTTATCATAATCTACTTTAATAGAATAGTCAGAATCAATTCCAGATGAAATCATACCAGCCAGTAATTCATACGCACCTTTAGTAGGGTCCAATCCAGACAATGCAGCCTTACCTCTTAGTAAAGCCTTTGCATTATTAGGCATGGTAGACAGCAAGTAAGTAAGAGCTACTCTAGCCTTCTTTGATTGGTCAGTATTACTTTCTGTAATTTTATACACTCCGTCCTGTCCAGCAGCTAGTAATTCGTCTATTCCCTCCTTTATATCTTTACCTTTCTTGGTTTTAAAGAACTCTTTGGAAGTACTGTCCTTACCTATTTTACCAATGAGGTCCCATACTGTCTTATTAATACTGTCCATGCTGACTCCATTAGCAATTACAGTTGATATATTATTAGCATACGGCAATTTATTAGCTCGTAGGTCGGCCAGGTCGGCATTAGTAAGAACTCTATCACCTTGCTCTAGAGTTGCTTTAGTAGTAATTCCGTCCTCTCCCATTACATAATATCTGCCGTCAGTAGTAATCGCCATTTCACCAAAGGAGCCATTCTTCTGTGACTCTGCTATAGCATCTTTTAGTTGAGTTTTGCCCTCTCTAAGTCTTGCCATTAGTTGAAGAGTTCTTCTATAAGCTGTGGCAGTTTGATTTGGATTGAATGGGTTGTTCTGACTACTGAATAGATTACCTATTTCTTCAGCCACTGCATCAGTGTCGCTAATAAGACCCTCTTTATACAGAGCAGTAATCAATGACTTATCTATACCTCCTATTGTATTCTTATCTGCTTCTGCATTGCTGCTCATTGCTCCTTCAACATAGGGAGCCGTAGGTTGCGGTTGAGGAACGTTAGTATAGCTAACAAAGGCGGGAATGCCCCCGCCCTGTAGCTTCTGTATTTTATTTATTATTTCCATGACATTCCTTTCTTAATTAGTTCAGAAGTTAATGAAGACATATGTTTAATCATATCAGCATGTTGCTTCTTCGCTGCCATTATGTCTTTATGGAATTGCTTATTATCTGCTAGCATTCTTCTGTTGAAATCCTTAGCTCTTTGAATTATAATCCTTTCCTGGGCTGTCAACCTTCCACCCTTAGCATAAGTATATGGGGTATTAGGAGAAGGAGTAGTTCTTTGGAACATCCAAGGCATTCCAACATTATTTCTAGAATAATTAAGCATATCTGTATTGTACTGTCTTAATAATTGTTGCTGTTTAGCTGTATCCCCAGCTTGAACTGCTGCATCATATTGTGGCTGCATTGTAGATAGTAACCCCTGCCTATAAGATTCAGCATCGTATTGTTTACGAGCTGCTCTATTCTGTCTGAATTGATTTTCAATGCCAGATAGGTAAGGATTAATAACTTGCTGATAATTAGCTGTAGTCTTAGCAGAATCAATTTGCGCCTTAGCAGCATCAATTTGTAGCATTGAAGCTCTATTTCTATTGGCAACATCAGTTCTTCTAGCTTTAGCAGCATCCGACTCTTGTTGAGCCATCATTCTTGTCTTATAGAACATATCAGCATCAGCCATATCTCCTTGGAATCTTATATCACCAGCTTTGTTCTGTGCTTCTAATTCTCCAGCAAGCTGAAGCGATGCATCAGAAGTTCTAGGTCTAGCGGCAAGAGATGTCAAATTAGAAGCTTGCCTATCAGCAGATGCTTTAGCAAAGTAGTTACCAGTAATGGGTACAGTGTTCTCATATGTATCTATTAGCAATGGTTTTAGTCCAGCTTTGTACTGTTCAGCTGCCTTGTTATTAGTTGCCAATCCTCCAACCATTCTGCCTAATGCTATCACATCCTCTGGCAATACACTAAAACCTCCTAAACCTTTCTTTTCACCTCCAGCTGCTCCGCGTACAGTACCGTCTCCGGCAGCTTTCTGTGACCTTTTAGCATCTCTAATTTGCTTCTTAGTAGGATTACTACCCATAGCTGGAACTGGAGATTCTAGTTTAGTTGGCATAGCTGGTTGTGGATTTCCACTAGTAATGCCTGCTGCCTTAGCTTTAGGCATAAAGTTTAGCATTCCAGTATTTAAGTTCTTAATAACATCAATATTATCATTAACTCCAGCTCTAACTTTAGCTAGATTATCAGCACTGATATTGTTAGTTCCTAGATGTCTTAACCAAGTTT
>ERZ859817.403-NODE-403-length-29923-cov-11.511249_pt1 | contig 29923 bp, 21 predicted proteins | sample MGYA00509986_ERZ859817 | MGnify/ENA primary metagenome ERZ859817 (study PRJEB30046, sample SAMN00715155) | human gut metagenome | study: EMG produced TPA metagenomics assembly of the A metagenome-wide association study of gut microbiota in type 2...
TTCATGTATTCGATGCTCCGGGTCTGTTCCCTTATACTTCACTGCCCCACACTTCCATTTTGGTGAATCTGTTCAAAGAGGAAAAACCACAAATCTGTCTGATGGGCGCTACTGTTATCGGCCGCGATCTGGGACCGCGTGTATCTTCCGCATTGACCAGCGGACTGACTGCCGACTGTACCCAGTTGGAAATCGGTACCCACGAAGACAAGAAGAACGGCATCACCTATGAAAATCTGTTGTATCAGATTCGTCCCGCCTTCGGTGGTAACATCGTTGCAACCATTGTCAACCCCGAGCACCGCCCGCAGATGGCGACCGTTCGTGAGGGAGTGATGAAGAAAGAGATTCTGGATGAAAATTATAAGGGTGAAGTGGTGAACCACGACGTTGCCAAGTTTGTTCCTGAAACAGACTATGTAGTCAAAGTCATTGACCGTCACGTAGAAAAAGCCAAACATAACCTGAAAGGCGCACCTATCGTGATTGCCGGAGGCTATGGCATGGGATCTAAAGAAGGTTTTGACAAATTGTTCGAACTGGCCAAAGAACTTCACGCCGAAGTAGGTGCCAGCCGTGCAGCTGTCGATGCAGGTTATGCAGACCATGACCGCCAGATTGGCCAGACGGGTGTAACCGTCCGTCCCAAACTGTATATTGCTTGCGGTATCTCCGGACAAATCCAGCACATCGCAGGTATGCAGGATGCAGGTATCATCATCTCTGTAAACAGTGACCCGAACGCTCCGATCAACACCATTGCCGATTATGTGATTAACGGCACTGTGGAAGAAGTCGTTCCGAAATTGATTAAGTATTATAAAAAGAATTCAAAGTAGTCAGTAGTAGTCATAAGTAGTCAAAGTAGAAAAAAATGAAAAGTCAATCCTTTGAACAACTGATTGTTTGGCAAAAGGCACATTCGTATGTATTGGCCATTTACAAAATAACCAAGCAATATCCCAAAGAGGAATTATTCTGCTTGGTTAACCAGATGCGCCGTGCAGCAGCCTCTATCACTGCAAATATAGCGGAAGGATATGCTAAAATCAGCTCAAAGGACAAACTGCGTTTCTATAACATTTCACAAGGTTCGTTGGAAGAAACACGCAATTTCATTATCCTGTCGAAAGATTTAGGATACATCACATTGCAAGACAAAGAACAATTAGGCATACAAGCGGCCGAAATCAGCCGCCTGCTAAACGCCTACTGCATAGCCTTGTTGAAAAATGTATCGCCACCCACTACTTAACTACCCTTAGCTACTATTAACCACTCTAACTACTAAAAATTATGGCAAACTTTTATACCGATATACCGGAACTCAAGTATCACTTGAACAATCCGATGATGGAGCGCATCTGCCAACTGAAAGAGCGCGACTATAGAGATAAAGACGAGTTCGACTATGCACCGCAGGATTATGCCGATGCCATGGACTCTTACGATAAAATTCTGGAAATCACAGGTGAGATTACAGGTGAAACCATCGCTCCCAATGCCGAAGGAGTGGACGAAGAAGGTCCTCACTGCGGAAACGGACGTGTGGAATATGCTTCAGGAACCAAACAAAACCTGGATGCGATGGTCAAAGCCGGACTGAACGGCATGACCATGCCCCGTCGTTTCGGTGGCTTGAACTTCCCCATCACCCCCTACACCATGTGCGCAGAAATTGTTGCCGCCGCCGATGCAGGTTTTGGAAACATCTGGTCTTTGCAAGACTGTATCGAAACGCTGTATGAGTTCGGTAACGAAGACCAGCACAGCCGTTTCATTCCCCGTATTTGTGCGGGTGAAACCATGTCTATGGACTTGACCGAACCCGATGCCGGTTCCGACCTTCAGTCAGTAATGCTGAAAGCTACTTTCGATGAAGCCAACAACTGCTGGCGTCTGAACGGTGTGAAACGTTTCATCACTAACGGTGACGCTAATCTTCACCTGGTATTGGCACGTAGCGAAGAAGGAACCAAAGACGGACGTGGTTTGTCTATGTTCATCTATGACAAAAACGAAGGAGGTGTAGATGTACGCCGCATCGAAAATAAATTAGGTATCCACGGCTCTCCTACCTGCGAACTGGTTTACAAGAACGCGAAAGCCGAACTTTGCGGTGACCGTAAGCTCGGTTTGATAAAATACGTTATGGCATTGATGAATGGTGCGCGTCTGGGTATCGCTGCCCAGTCAGTAGGTTTGTCACAAGCTGCTTACAACGAAGGATTGGCATATGCCAAAGAACGTAAGCAGTTCGGAAAAGCCATCATCGATTTCCCGGCAGTATATGACATGCTGTCTATCATGAAAGCCAAATTGGATGCAGGCCGTGCATTGCTTTACCAGACTTCACGCTATGTGGATATTTACAAAGCATTGGATGATATTGCCCGCGAACGCAAACTGACTCCTGAAGAACGTCAGGAACAAAAAGTCTACGCCAAGCTAGCAGACAGTTTTACTCCGCTTTCCAAGGGTATGAACTCTGAATATGCCAACCAGAATGCATACGATTGTATCCAGATTCACGGTGGTTCAGGTTTCATGATGGAATATGCTTGCCAGCGTATCTATCGCGATGCACGCATCACCAGCATTTACGAAGGAACGACCCAGTTGCAGACTGTAGCCGCTATCCGTTATGTAACCAACGGTTCTTATATCGCAACCTTGCGTAATTATGAAGCTATTCCTTGCAGTGAAGATATGCAACCGCTAATGGACCGCGTGAAAGAAATGGCCAACAAATTTGACGCATGCACCAATGCGGTAAAAGAGGCCCAGAATCAAGAGTTACTTGATTTCGTTGCACGCCGTCTTTATGAAATGGCTGCCGTATGTATCATGTCACATCTTCTTATCCAAGATGCGACAAAAGCACCTGAATTGTTCGCCAAGTCGGCCCATGTATATGTAAACTATGCAGAAGCCGAAGTAGAAAAACACTTCAACTTCATCCGCAAGTTTAAAGCAGATGATTTGGCTGACTATCGCCAGTAAACACGCCACTCCGACACCATAACGGTGAAGCGAAAAATAAGGATTAAAAGGGAAGAAGTATCAGTTTCGATACTTTCTCCCTTTTTTCGCATCCCTTTCACAAATTTTGCCGTTCTTTTATAATCTTTTCCGGCTTCCAACGTGTTGGTAGTAAGAAAAAACAAATAAAAGAACCTTGACTTATGAAAGAATTAGAATTAACCAGCAATGCCGCACTGACAGATGTGGTATACGAAGCTGCTTTAAACGGTAGTTTACTGAATGTCAAACTAGTAACCGGAGCTGTTGGCGATGACGAAATCAGAGGACTGATACCCGAAGCAAACCATTATCATGTCACTCACCCGAAAACGAGTGAAGAAATTTTGTTTGAACAGCCATTGGATGCATCTGATAACAAGGTCCCGGTATATGGATTGGGGGCATTGATTCAATCACCCGCAGGTGGTTGTCACGGCACACTGGCAAAAGGAGAAAGTCGCACAGCCACAGCACGTAAAGTGGTTGCTCACGGACCAATGTGGATATATGTTGCCATAGCTGTCGGCATGGATAAAGAAGGTACGGAATCACCTTTCATGGTAGTACAAAGTGCCGGTACGTATGGCTCGGAAAAAACGAACGAAAGTGAAATGATCGGTTATGTAGACGGTCGCATACATGAAATGACTGCCTTGCTGGTACGCCGTGCGCGTCTCGAAGCATTAAATCTGACCGCTATCCGTGTAGGATATAAATATTTATTCGTCGAACCCGGACAGATTGGAAAAGCGAAAGTAAAAGAAGGATAATAAATACCTGAATACAAATGTGTCAAAACTTCCTTCTTATCGAAATCACCCTCGCTACAACTACCTGTGGCGAGGGTGATTTTTAGTTTATGAGCGTTTCGACACGCCCTCTTCTTGCTGTATATTATTCCAAATCCTCCACCGGTAACTCCGTTTCTTTTCTATAGCCCGATGAGGTAAATATAGCAATCAATTCGCCTTTCTCATTCGTTATCTTCACTTCTACAAAAGGAATGCGATGGTGATTAAACACCTCAGCAGCATCTGCATACACATATCCTGATTTTGCAGGACGCAAGAAAGTAATATTAGCTGTCACAGACAGTGTAAGCCGGCGATGACTATTTGCCACGGCAGCAAATGCCAAATCAGCCAGTGTAAACAAGGCTCCTCCCTGGCACACCCCTCCACCGTTGAGATGTCGTTCCGTAACCAACATACGTGCACGCGCATACCCCGGTTTTATTTCCAGCAGCTCCACACCGGTGCATGAAGCGAACCGGTCTGTCCTCAGAAATTCTTTTAATGTCTGCATATTAACGAATCGTTACCATAGTCGCTCCAAAGCCATATTCGCGGAAAGAAGCATCCTGACTCTGATAATTCTTATACTTATATTTTAATTCTTGCAAGATGGCTTTGCGCAAAACGCCATCGCCCTTGCCATGAATGAAAACAATCTTCTGTCCTTTCTTGCTCTTGTATTCCTCCAGAGTCTTACGGAACACATCAAGCTGATAGTTCAGAATTTCACCATTACTCATGCCGGCAGTAGAGTCGAGCAACTCATGGGCGTGAAGGTCTATCTCTACGATATCGCTCTGCGGAACTTTCGCCTCAGGCTTACGTGCCGGAATAACATCAACAGCTTTCTTTGCCAAAAGCGCATCTTTAATATCGTCCGCGTTTAAAAAAGTCTGTCGGGCAGGCATATCATCTTTCACAATATCATAAATTAATGATGGTTCTTCAAAGAATATGCTTTCGCGGAACGTATGGAGTTTATAAAACTTAACCGTATCTATACGAAGCTCCACCGACACGGCAGGCTTTATCATAAAGCTCTTATTATCTTTAAAAGCAAGCACTTGCACTGCCACATGCTCCAGTTCATTTAAAATGCTCTTGTCAAACTCTTCGATATAGAATTTAGTATTCGGCTGCACAGTTCCCCAACTCCGCACACGCCAATTATGACCTTCGGCACAAAGATAAGCAAATGAAAGCGTATAGTTACTGTCATTGATAATATAAGCATCAAAACCGGTGCTCGAAATTGCTTTGATATCTTGTGGAACAAAGGCCAACATTACATTAAGCACATCTCCTCCTTTACGCTCGGCGGCACGATAAGTGATGGGACGTTCGTCTTCCTCTTCTTCCATTGACTTTTTCACGGTCTGCACAGCCCCTTTGGATTTGGCTGCATCAGGCACATCCTTCTGCGCAACAGGTTTGCGCTTTATATTATAATCATCAGCATCTATTACTACACATTCTCTAACAGGCATCGGAATATCAAACCCATCGGCATCTTCCACCAATGCAATGTCTTTTCCCTGAAATCCTGTTACAATACCGCCTCCCACTTCACTGAGAAAACGAACTTTATCTCCTATTTTCATATTGTTTGCTTTTTAGTTTGCACAAATATCGGTACTTTTGCGCAAACTACAAAAGGTTTATTCTAATATACTGTAGACAGCTTTTAAATTAACATGATCCGCACTTATCTTCTCTTTTACCCTCCCCCATTACATGACAACCTTATGAAAAACATTACGGAATACAGCACAATCAATGGTTATCTACCGCATCCATAGAAAGCTTCCTGACAGTTACTTCCCGAACCGCATCCCAATATTTACAATCCAATTCAAAAAAGATAGATGTGTAAGGCAATGTCAAAGCTGTTTTAATGACAACCACCTGATAGAGCTTGCTGACACTATCCAACTTTGAAATCAGTTCTTCGTGAGGAAGAAAAGTCACTTTCTCACTCCCATCCAATACTTTACTTAACGAATTTCTGTATGCCGTCACACCGGGACACAGTTCTTCTGTCAAGGCCAACTGCTCACGATCCTGATATATATGCGCAAAGACATGCTCCGACCGACGAATCCGGTCCATGACAAAAGCAGCAACATTCCCAAAAGTATCAGGAGCATATAAAGTGATGATACCCGGATCAGCCTGCAAGGGATATGCCATATCTGTAACAACAATCCAATTACGATGCCCCAACAAAGGCAGTTTTTCTTGCAAGCTTTCCTTCCAATCAGCCACCGACGTCTTTTCCGGATGCAGGACATTGCCAGCCTGTTCATGACAGGCCGGCAATATAAGACTGATACAAACCAATAAAAAATACCAATAACGCATTAATTTACCATTTTATAGTTTCGGACTCTCCTGCCGTAAGTTGCTTTTTCTTCGTTTTCACAGTCACATCTCCAATACGAAGGCGTTCAATGCCCAAAGTTCCTCTCAGCACCTCCAATGTGGCTTCACCGTCAGAAATCCGACACATTCCCCATGCGTACCCATTGCTCCAAAAATAGGTTCCGGGAGCAGACGTAAACTGCATTTGTTTATCTACTGCCGAGTAGTGAAATCCACTCAGCGCGATCACACTCGCCCAACTAGCCATTGAACGGGCATAATGATGTCCGCATTCCGGCTCACTGAACGGATTACGCTTGGCACCATCAAAACGGTCACGGATAGAACGGATACAAGTCAATGCCTCATCCGTCATTCCTTCATATATCATACCCACAGCAGCACAATATTCAAATCCGGTCATTACCTCTGCAAAATAGGGGAAGGGCACTTCCAAACGTCCTTTAGGCCACGAAGCCATCAGAAGTCCTGCTTCCTCACCCATTACGTAAGAACGCATATTGTTAAAATGACGGCTGAAATCGGATACATAGTTATATTTCATAATGCTTTCCATAGTTGTATGAATATGCTTTTTGTCTCCCAAATATCCCAACCCGCAAATATGTGCCATATACTGCCCCACTAATTGGTCAACCAGACACCCTTTGCCCAACTGGAAAGCCGGAATTTTATCATCTGCACCTTCCATATTGATGAATTCAAAAGTTTCAGGATCAGTAATGTGATGTTCATAATATTCACCGTTAAACAAATGTTCATCCATCCACCGACTACCCTGTTCAAATAGCCTCCGACACTTCTTGGCAAAAGATTTATCTTTCATAGCCCATGCCATTTCCTCGGCTGCCCGCAATGCCCCCATATACCAAAATCCCATTTGAGGATTAGGGCCAAAATAATTCACATCCATCGTGTTATGCTGCGACCCTTCCATTACTCCATCTTGATTTCCATCCCATCCCTTCTCTGTCCAAGCATAAGAGAGTACTTTTTTAACCTGTCCCCAGTTTTTCCGGAGAAAAGCATAGTCACCCGACAGTTGCCACTCCCGATACATCTTCATGATACATCCCATCTGCCCATCAGCCGCAGCCGAATTTCCTTTTGCAGCTTCCGACAAAGGCAAATCAGCCCGAAAGTTCATCAACCCATTCTCTTTCGTGGCATAGTTAAACTCCACATCGCGCATTGTCTGTGCCAAACCACCGAACAAAAAGGGAGTAGCCATTTCATAATTCCAAACATGAGTACATGACCCTTGACAAGAACCAAAACGATCCATTATTCCTTCCCAACCCATCAAATGACCGCTAGGCAAACGAAATACTGTCTGTGAGCGCAAAGTAGCCAAGTTAAACAGAGCTGCCTCTTTCACTGTTTCAGGATAAGAACTATTCAAAAATGAACGAACAAACAAGAGAGTCTCTTCTTCCAATTGCTTCATACGGGGAATCACCTTCTCGGCCACTTCCCATGCATCAGCAAACTGTCGGCTATAATAATTGCCTACTATGGTAAATGACCATCCTTTACGGTTCGGGAAATTCCAAGTCAGATAAAAAACAAAAGTTTCCGTAGCCTGAGGAGCAATTGTTTTTTTTACTGCCAGAGAAGCCATCGGATCTTCATCTGACGGCTGTTCCCTTTCTACCATAACCCCGTCTTCGCTAAAATCGTCCCAAAAGTTCAAAATGGCATTATTCCATGAATCAGCTTTTGAAGAAGTCCGATAACTTACTTGTCCTGTTGAAGAAGTCACCAAAGCGATTGTCCCCCATGCCGGATCCTGTTTGTCAACTCCTTCGGAGTATAAATAAATACCTTTCCGATTTCCACTTTCCCTGTACTCATTCCTGTTCTTCTCAGGAGCTCAAATTGACTTTATATGACTTCGTATGAATGATATAAAAATCATTATCACCAAATAATAAATTCTTCAATTTCGGTCTTCATTCAAAAACGGTCATATTATAGCAATATTCCAGCCCCTATATTCGCCCCCGAATATAATAGTTGCGTCAGTACAATGGAATTTATACTAAAAAACGGAATTTCTTTGGTAGAAATTTTGTCCTCATTGACAAAGCCACTAATTTAGTACATGGAATTGTAAATCAAATCGTAAAGTATGGCAGAATATTCTATGATAAATTGGATGAGGACGGATAAACCGATGAAAAGAAACGGCAAATATCCGATATACCTCAGAATCCGAGTAAAGAATAAGGAAACAAAAGTTCCGACAGGTCTTGATGTTGTTAAAGAGCGTTGGGATGACAAAAGGAAAGAGCCAAAAGATAAGGCATTGCTAATCTTATTGAATAAGAAAAGAACCGAGATAGACTTGCGTATTGACCGAGCGTTGGCAGACGGGCAGGCATTGACCATCGATTTGATTAAACAATGCTGTTCAGAGAAGAAAAGCCTTAAACCCGAAAATCAATCTTTTTATGATTACTATCTTGATTTTGTAGAACGCAAGAAAAAAGAGAATCTTGATAGCGAAACTATCAGAGTGTACAAAACCACTTACAATATTCTCAAAGAGTTCAGGAGCGAAATTTTAATATCTGATATATCGTTATCCTTGATAGAGAATTTTGATGATTACATGCAGGAAGTACGTGGCAATGCTTCGGGTGGCAGAAACCCGAAACACAAAAATTTGCGCACGGTTATATTGGATATTGAAAAGCATAACATTCCAGTGGATAATCCTTATAAATGGTTTAAAATACCGCAAGCCAATACAAAAGAGGTCTATCTTGACAAAACGGAATTGCAGGCGATGAGAAGTTTGCGTAGCAAATTATCCCACTCTTCTACCATGTATAAGGTATTGCAGATGTATTTGTTCTCCTGTTATTGTGGATTAAGATATTCAGACGTGATTGATTTGAAGTGGTCTCATATTGATTTCGAGAAGAATCTCATCAAGAAAGAAATGATAAAAACCCGTTCGGAAGTAATCACGCCACTCTTTACAATGGCTCGTGCTGTCATACTTGAAATATCGGACGGGAAGAAACTTATAAATACCACCAAAAAAGTATTTCATAAATATTCAGAGACTACGATAAATCAAACGCTTGTAAAATTAACGTGTATGGCAAAGATAGACAAGCATATAACCTACCATTCAAGCCGTCATACCTTTGCCACTCTTTTGGTGCAAGACGGAACGGACATATATACAATATCGAGATATTTGGGACATAAGAGTATTGATATGACCCAGCGATACCTTAAATATGATTTGTCGGTAGCTATAAATTCAGCCAAAGAGATAAAAACTTTTAGTTAAAAGATAGATTTATAACAGCGTAACACACAAAGACAAAAAAGTCTTATTATCTTTGCAATGTCCTTCGGGATATTTTAGTGGAAATAAGAAGTGCCCTTCTCGTAAAAATCGCCAATTTGAACAAAAAAGAGACACTTTGGTACGGATAGCTCGCCATAGGCGGGTTGTTCGTCTATTTGTGTGCGGGTGTTTGGCGATACCTTACGAGAAGTGAACGGCAGCCCGCTTCTTTGCAAAATAAAGTAAACCTCTCTTTCGCTGTCGTGGAGAGCTTGTAAAAATCGCCATTATGAGAAAGAAACTTTTGCTATTGACAGCCACGTTCCTACTTTCATTATCAGCAGGAACGAGTACAGCACAAATATCTCAGAAACAATTGTCTTATGAAGATATAGTAAATGAATGTTATAAAATTGATTGTGAAACAGGAAAATTCTATCTTTCTGGAGGGAGCGAAGATGAATATAATATTTGCACGGTAGAACAAGTTGTTTCACTAATGAATAAGGATTTATTTGGATATTTCAAATTAAATCAAAAGTATAAAACTCCATTGCAAAAGAACGCTTTCAAAAAGACAGAAGAATATACGAACTATCTATCAATATTTGATTACGATTACTCTTGCCTTTCTACCAGCAAATTTTACATTCTTTATAATTTGAGATACAATACTGCGTACGATATAAACCAAAAGAGTTTCATTTTTCGTGTAGGTGTCCTGGATTGGCAACGGACAAACCAATCGGGATATATAGGGCTTGGGAAAAATATTTGTATGACTTTCCCTGCTAATAAACTAAATATAAAAAAGAAACGAGAATATAATGGCGAACTTTATTCTTATCAATATATACAGATACCTATCGCTGACGAAGAATTAGCATTAAGAATTGAAGAAGACATATCTAATCCATATTGTTCAACTTGTTTGTTATTTGTTGTAGAGCTAAATAAAGTTTCGTCAGAAAAGCACCCTGAATTTCCGTGGGCACAAAATAACATTTTAGCTAAAACGAAAAACCTATACATGGTTAATACTAAAAAGGAACAAGTTTATTGTGATTTGTCAGACTTGGTCGGTGGAACTAAATCTTCAATAGTTCAACCCAAAGTGGATTTTGAGAAAAAGCACGAAAATGGAGATGCGGAACGGGAAAAAGCAGAAGCAAGAAGAATGGAACAAGCAAAACATAGTACAAATAAAAATCAAATTGAAACATCTCAACCGAGTATCGGAGCTGGTCAAAGCAATGTTTCATATGACATAGCAGGAAGAGTTGCAAAAAGTTTGCCTTATCCTTCTCTAAAAGACAAATTTGAGGAAGGAAGGGTTGTAGTGGAAGTAGTGGTGGATTCTGAAGGTAAAGTTATCAATGCTAAAATATCAAATGAAAGAACTACTATTACAAACAATTCTACAAGAGTGGCTTTTTTGAAGGCTGCATTAAAAAGTACATTCGGTAAGTCTAATCACAATGGAAATCAAATTGGAAGTATAATCTATCAATACAAAATGCAATAAGCACTCAAATATCTATATTCATTTGGTGAAGACGACTTTATGGTCGTCTTTTTTTGTTAGCTTGCAAATTATGATTATATTTGAACGGCAAAATATAAATCATTCTAATCAATGAAAGAAGTCAATGATATTCAAAAGCTAATTAAGCGACAAAAAGCCTATCAAAAGGGAATCCTTGTTATGATAGAAAAACTATTTGATATTCAGAATCAAATAGCCACGTTTGTGCTTAAAGGAACAAAGACTGAAAAGACCGTTATAAAAAGCTCAACGGATTTGCTTTCATCAAAGGACGTTTGCAGTATGCTTGAAATATCTGCTTCAACTTTATATCGTATGAGAAAATACGATGGTTTCCCCTATATCAAGGAGCAAGGCAGGAAAAGTGTGATGTATAGAAAAAAAGATATTGATGAATACCTTGATAATCTAAAAAAGCAAAATCATGATTGACAATATAAAAATAAGACTTCGCAGGTTCAACAAGAATTTGGCAGACAATCCCAATCTTGAGTTTCACGGGAAATCATACGGTAGCGAGGTGTACAGATTGTATAACCATGAGGGGAAAGGAAAAGAAATATATCTTCTTCTGAAATACAATCCCCAAAAACAAGTGTTGAAGATAGAAAATAGCATTCGGAAATGGTTCTTGGGTGGATTTTCTCTATTAGACTTGACAAAAAAGACCGCAAATAAGGCGTTTGAAAAAATTGCCAAGGTTTTAGGTATAACCAAAGAAGAATTTTGTAAAGCAACTTTTACCCAATGCGAAATAGGGTTGAACATCAGGACAAGAATCCCCGTGGAAAATATTGTACCAATGGTAGTACGTTATTCCACGTTTAAACGTTATCAGTTCGATTATGGAACTGTCGGTTTCAACGGGGAAGATTTGAATTTAAAAATGTATGACAAGTGCGAGGAATTACTTGAACATAACAAGAAATACGACAAGAGTGCCAAAAAGAAGGCTTTCAATGCTTTATCTAAAAGGAACTATAATTTCTTTCGGATAGAATTTAACATGTTTGACAAGCAGTCTTTTATCAACAAGGACTTATCGCATATTAAAACCATTGGAGATATATTGGAAAATTACTTGGAACTCTACTCTTTTTGGACAAAAGAAATCAGTCGTATTGTCCTGCTAAACAAACTGGTGTTGAGTAAAGAAATGACACCTAAGCAATACATAATAGCCAGAGTGCTCGAAATAGACGGTTTTACTTCATTTGAACGCAATTGCTTGAAAAGAGCCAAGCCTAATATCAGCAGCCGTATTATAAACGAAGCAATAGAAGTCATTCATAATTTTAGCAATCCGATTAGATATAATACCCATAAGTTTAAATTGGATATTCTAAAAAACTTGAAGAGAATAAAGGGAAAGGAAAAGGAACTGGATATAAAACGATTGTCGGGAAACTTATTCTATTCAGAAGATAGTATTAACTAAGAATAATAATACCCTATATGAGAACCACTATAAAAGAAAATGGCTGACACCCAGTAATATCTTGTATTTATTTGCGTATAGGCTTGTTATGACGAAATATACAATAAAAGCGCAATAGAATAACTGAAATTACAAAGATAATATCATGGGGACGAAAAGCGCAGTAATGTTGTTATTATCTTGGTTTGGATGTTGAATATTGTATAGTTGGAAAATGCAATACCTTCAAGGGTTCGTTCCACTCACCCTTGAAAATATATACGAAGTATATTTTGAGCCGTTTTTTGCACGAATCGTTTTTAGCTGTTTCTCGCTTGTTTTTATCTCGCAGGGTAAAGAATATCAGTTAAGGGAAGAAAGTTTTGCTAATCATCAATAAATGCTATTACAAGCACGAATATAATTATGAATAAAAAAGATATTATAGAAAAAGGATTAATTGCGGCAAAAGGCATTACCGCAATGATACCCGTACTTGGAGGTACTTTAACCTCTGTCTGGTCAGATATTGAAGCCGTACAAGCAAAAAGAAAATTTGATAGACTTGAAGACTTTTATATAAATTTGAAGGAGGAATTGGAGGAGGTCAAAAATCAACTGGAAGTTTCGTACATCAGTAAACCTGATTTTCTTGACATATTTGAATTGACGGCTCGATATATCGTGAATGAACGCACAGAAGAAAAACGGGTTTTGTTCAGAAACATTTTTCTAAATAGCTTGACAAAGAAAGATTGTAGCTATGATAAAACCGAAAAATATCTGCGAATATTAGAGCAAATGAACAGTTTGGATTTATTGCTTCTAAGAATTTTTTCAAATCCAGCGAGGTATAATGAGCAGCAAGGAGAGATTATCAAAGACCCAAATTGGATAAGACCAGGTGTTAGAAATATGGTGCAGTTTTCAATGGTTTACGAGGTTTCCAAGATGTTGTACGATTTAATTAAAGTACCCCAAGATGATATTTCTGAGTCTTTGTACTTTTTGGAGGGAAATAGATTGCTTGCGGAAAAAACGGGGAGCTATCGTGTACAAACTAACGGTCATCCTATTCATACATTAGAAGATAAACTGACTTCAAAAGGAAAAGATTTCATCGCATTCATTCTAAGATAAACGTCACTGAATTATATCATTTAGTTCGTTTCCACGCCCCTATTTTCGCCCCTCCAAAATATAACTGATAGCAAATATACTAAATATTAGGCGATTATATGATTTATTTGAAGTCTTCTCAGCACCTACCGGAATATAATCTCCTTTCCAGTCTGTCCGAAACTTACTGCCGTCTTTCCCAATAAAATTCCTCATAGAGCCACACACGGAAACCTCCAAAGGACTATCACCGGTATTTGTAACCTCATAGGCAAGCACCGCCACCGGCAACCCGCTGTCATCAGCATTCCCCGGGAGCAATGGGTTGAATCCCTTTATCTTTACAGTAACCGGTAATTCGGCATCCGAAAGATTCACTTGCCCGAACGGGTAAGCCCCATCGAAAGAGGCCTCGGCAAAACGGGGAAAGCCGTGATGGTTAACCGGACGACCTTCATAGTGCAAATATTCATGGCTGTAAAGAGGACCTTCCAACAAAGTCGTCACAGGAATATTATCCTGTGACTTAACATAAATAGAAAAGAAAGGAGCATTATTACCGGTAGTTACCGTGCTATATTTCTTCCCCGGAACATTCATTATTTCCCAATCACGCAACTCTCCTCTTCCACCAAGAGATACGGTACCTGTTCCTATTCCGCCTAAAGGAAGAGCTATCTGAAACAAATGCTCCTTATCATAATGCTTCAACACAGGCCAATCAGACGGTTTCCATTCCTGAGCAGACAATGAGCCCGCTGCCAAAAGAGCCAACAGGCTCCATTTCTGTAAATGTGTAATCATATATATTTAATTTTATCTATTTCTATAACTAATTAGGATTTTGAGTTAAGAAACTGTTTGGGTTTCATTTAAAAGTCTGTCAGTTGGCAGTCTCCTATCTATTTCCTATCTTTAAATATAACGGTCTAATCATATCGAAAAAGTAATAAAATGAGATATTGTACTGAACTAGCTGATAGACAATAGCAAGTTATAGAAAATCTTTTAGATGACAAAGACCGCAAGCGAAAACATTCTAAGGATTTGAGAAGAATTGAAAAGGATAAAAAATGAAAGGAGGATGAATCAGATAAAAAATAATTGTTACCTTTGTCAGGTTCGATGAGAAACATGCACGTACGAGTTTGGTTACATTAAAAAATAAAAAACTGATATACAATGTACAGAGCAAACATCGGTACTTTTGCGCAAATTATGAAACGAAATCAAATGGAAGATACAAAACATATCAAAATAAGCGAATACAATTACCCGCTGCCCGATGAACGGATTGCAAAGTTTCCGCTGGCAGTACGTGACCAATCCAAGCTGTTGGTATACCGCCACGGCGAAGTAAGCGAAGATACATTCACTGCGCTGCCTGAATATCTGGAGCAGGGCGAACTGATGATATTCAACAATACAAAGGTGATTCAGGCACGCCTGCACTTTCGCAAGGAAACGGGAGCTCTGATTGAAGTATTCTGTCTGGAGCCGATACAGCCGAACGATTATGTACTGTCCTTCCAGCAAACGAAAAAATGCAGCTGGCTCTGCATGATTGGCAATCTGAAGAAATGGAAAGAAGGAGCACTGAGCCGCATGGTAGACGTGAAAGGGAAACAGGTGACACTGACTGCCATACGCAGTGAATGTCGCGGCACAAGCCATTGGGTAGATTTTGAATGGAATGATGACAGCATCACCTTTGCCGACCTGCTGGAAGTGGTGGGCGAACTGCCTATTCCTCCCTACCTCAACCGAGACACACAAGAAAGCGATAAAGAAACTTATCAGACGGTCTATTCCAAAATAAAAGGGTCGGTAGCCGCCCCCACCGCCGGACTGCACTTCACCGAACGCGTATTGCAAGCATTGGATGCCCACGGTATCGACCGCGAAGAACTGACCTTGCACGTAGGTGCAGGCACCTTCAAGCCCGTGAAAAGTGAAGAAATAGAAGGACACGAAATGCATACGGAATACATCTCCGTCAACAAACGGACCATTGAGAAACTGATTGCACACGGAGGGCATGCCATTGCCGTAGGAACCACTTCGGTGAGAACCTTGGAAAGCCTGTATTATATAGGAGTAGCTATCAGCCGCAATCCCGATGCCAACCAGGAAGAACTGCACGTGCAGCAATGGATGCCTTACGAAGAGAAAAATGGCATCGGCACTATACAGGCTTTACAGCATATACTCGATTATCTGAACCGTCACCACATGGAAGCATTGCACACCAGTACGCAAATCATCATTGCTCCGGGCTACGAATACAAGATAGTGAAGAAGATGGTTACCAATTTCCACCAACCGCAAAGCACATTACTGCTATTGGTTTCTGCTTTTGTGAAAGGAGACTGGCGAAAGATTTATGATTATGCCTTGGAGCATGATTTCAGGTTTCTAAGCTATGGCGACAGTTCGTTGCTGATACCCTGAAGCCCTATCACAGGCATACCATCTTCCTTCCGCAGCATTAAGCGTTTTCTTCCCTACCATTAAGGCGTTTTTTACAGACATTTACTACGTCCCACTACGGCAGGACGTACGTTCCACCGTAGCAGGACGTACGTCCTATTGCAGTGGGACGTATATCCTGCTATAGTGGGACGTAGTAGTATTCAGTATAGAAAGGCTTAATCATCCGTATGAAAAGCCTTAGCTATACCCAAGAAGCGGCTTCTATCGTTATTGGACTTCTTACTCTGCCATAATACATGAGAGTTTTTCATTACTTTATGTCACTAAACATATCCATTAATTCATAGTATCTCAGTTGTTTTACTATCTTTGTGACAAAACACCTGAATGCTATGACTGTCACCTTATCTAACGAACTTCCTGCCTATCCTACTTTTGTGGAAGGCATCCGCCGTGCGCCCGACAGAGGTTATCGTCTGACACCGGCACAAACAGAAACCGCACTGAGGAATGCACTGCGTTACATTCCCGAAGAACTTCACGCCCGACTCGCCCCGGAATTTATGGATGAACTGCTTACCCGGGGAAAAATCTATGGCTACCGTTTCCGGCCGCAAGGCGATTTGAAAGCAAAGCCTATTGACGAATATAAAGGAAACTGCATCGAAGGAAAAGCATTTCAAGTAATGATAGACAACAACCTTTCATTTGATATTGCCTTGTATCCTTACGAACTGGTCACTTACGGTGAAACAGGACAAGTATGCCAAAACTGGATGCAATACTGGCTCATTAAACAATATCTGGAAGTAATGACTGACGAACAGACTTTGGTAGTGGAAAGCGGACATCCCCTTGGTCTGTTCAAGTCAAAGCCCGAAGCACCGCGTGTTATTATCACTAATTCCATGATGGTAGGCATGTTCGACAACCAGCGTGACTGGGAAATTGCTGCACAGATGGGCGTTGCCAATTACGGTCAGATGACAGCAGGCGGATGGATGTACATCGGTCCGCAAGGCATTGTACACGGCACATTCAATACCTTATTGAATGCCGGCCGCATGAAATTAGGAGTACCGCAGGATGGAAATCTTAACGGGCATCTCTTTGTTTCTTCCGGTTTGGGCGGAATGAGCGGCGCACAGCCTAAAGCTGCCGAAATAGCAGGAGCCGCCGCCATCATTGCCGAAGTAGATGCCTCACGCATCGAAACACGGTATCGCCAAGGATGGGTGCAGCACGTCACTGCCGACTTGAAAGAAGCCTATACCCTTGCTGCCGAAGCCATGAGGCTACGCAAGCCTTGTTCCATTGCTTATCACGGAAATGTAGTAGATTTGCTGGAGCATGCTTTGAATCACCATATAGATATTGAACTGCTGAGCGACCAAACCTCGTGCCATGCCGTGTACGAAGGAGGATACTGTCCGGCAGGCATCACTTTCGATGAACGTACCCGCCTGTTGAAAGACGACCGTGTACGATTTGAAAAGCTTGTAAATGCTTCACTACGCCGCCATTTCAATGCTATTAAAGCACTGGTGGAACGCGGTACTTATTTTTTCGATTACGGCAATTCGTTTATGAAAGCCATTTATGATGCAGGAGTAAAGGAAATCTCACGCAATGGCATTGATGAAAAAGACGGCTTCATCTGGCCTTCTTATGTGGAAGACATTATGGGACCGCAACTTTTTGATTACGGCTACGGACCTTTCCGTTGGGTTTGTCTCAGCGGTAAACATGAAGATTTGATAAAAACCGACCATGCCGCCATGGAGTGTATCCCCAAAGAACGACGCGGACAGGACATGGATAATTGGATATGGATACGTGATGCCGAAAAGAACAATCTGGTAGTCGGCACTCAGGCACGCATCCTCTATCAGGACGCACTCGGTCGCATGAATATCGCCTTGCGTTTTAACGAAATGGTACGCAAAGGAGAAGTAGGTCCCATTATGTTGGGACGAGACCACCATGATGTGAGTGGAACCGATTCTCCTTTCCGTGAAACATCGAACATCAAGGACGGCAGCAATGTAATGGCAGATATGGCAGTCCAGTGCTTTGCAGGCAACTGTGCACGCGGCATGAGTCTGGTCGCCCTGCACAATGGCGGAGGCGTAGGTATCGGCAAAGCCGTCAACGGCGGATTCGGAATGGTGTGCGACGGTAGTGATCGAGTAGACGCCATTTTACGCTCGTCCATGCTATGGGATGTCATGGGCGGTGTGGCACGACGCCATGGGCACGTAATCCGCATGCCATGGAAACATCCGAAGAATTTAACCATACTCATCAGGAACAGGGCTATCATATCACCATGCCGCATCTGGCAGAAGATGCATTAATCGACAGAGTATTAAAAGAAAAAGGTATAAAACATCAATAACATTACGAATTATGAGCTGGACAAAAATCATGGAATGCGTTCCCAACTTTAGCGAAGGACGCGACTTGCAGAAAATAGATCAGATAGTATCTCCCTTCCGTGCACGCGCCGGGGTAAAACTGCTCGACTATAGCAATGATGAAGACCATAATCGTCTTGTGGTCACCGTAGTGGGAGAACCTGATGCTTTAAAAGAAGCGGTGATAGAAGCCATCGGCATAGCAGTAAAGCTGATTGACCTCAACCATCATCAAGGACAGCACCCGCGAATGGGAGCGGTAGATGTAGTACCGTTCATTCCTATCAAAGGATGTACCATGGAAGAAGCCATCGCCATCTCTAAAGAAGTAGCGCAACGGGTAGCCTTTCAATATGACCTTCCGGTCTTCCTCTATGAGAAATCAGCAAGCGCTCCTCATCGCGAAAATCTTGCCGCCATCCGTAAAGGAGAATTCGAAGGCATGAAGGAAAAAATTCACCAACCCGAATGGCATCCCGATTTCGGTCCCGAAGAACGGCATCCCACTGCCGGAACCGTTGCCATCGGAGCTCGCATGCCGTTAGTGGCTTATAATATCAATCTGAACACCCCCAGTCTGGAGATTGCACATGATATTGCCAAGAAAATCCGTTTTATCGGAGGCGGGCTGCGCTTTTGCAAAGCCATGGGTGTGGAACTGAAGGAGCGAGGTATCACCCAGGTGTCCATGAACCTGACAGACTACAGCAAGACTGCCCTCTATCGGGCTTTTGAAATGGTGCGTTTCGAAGCCCGCCGCTACGGAGTAAGCATCATCGGCAGCGAAATTGTGGGCCTGGTTCCCATGGAAGCTCTGATTGACACAGCCTCTTATTATTTGGGACTGGAAAACTTCTCCATGCAGCAAGTACTGGAAGCGCAGATTATGGAATAACAAGAAATCTATCGTCATGAACAACAACCTTATCATCAAGAATGCCCGCATCATCACCCCGCTTGGCACCTCTGCCCTGAAAGGTAAAGAGATGAACCAACTGCTGGATCTCACCGGAGGAACCGTAAAAGTAACCGATGGAGTGATTACCTATGCAGGTCCATCCCGTCCTACATGTGAAGAACCGGAAGAAGGCTATGAGATTCTGGATGCCGAAGGACGAGTGTTGCTTCCCGGATTCATCGACTCACATACCCACCTGGTATTCGGAGGCTATCGCCCCGAAGAATTTATTTGGCGCATGAATGGCGAAAGCTATATGAGCATCATGCAACGCGGAGGAGGTATCGTCAACACGGTACATGCCACTCGTGAAGCAACACCGGAGGAATTGAAATGCAAAGCCGAATGGTTCATCGATGTCATGAGCCGCATGGGGGTCACTACAGTGGAAGGGAAAAGCGGTTACGGACTTGACCGCGATACGGAGCTTAAGCAACTGGAAGTGATGCGTTCCATCAATCTCTCTCCGCAACGCAAAGTAGATATAGCCGCCACCTTTCTCGGTGCACATGCATTGCCTCCCGAATATCAGGGCAGAGCCGACGAATACATTGATTTTCTCATCCATGAAATGCTTCCTTTGGTCCGTGAAAAGCAACTTGCCGAGAATTGCGACATTTTTTGCGAGCAAGGTGTCTTTACCGTAGCACAATCCCGGCGACTCCTGCAAGCCGCACAGGAACTGGGACTCGGTGCCAAGATACATGCCGATGAGATAGTAAGCTTCGGCGGTGCCGAACTTGCCGGTGAACTAAAAGCGCTCAGCGCCGACCATTTGCTGCACGCTTCGGATACCGGCATCCGTGCAATGGCAGAAAATAAGGTTGTCGCCACACTCCTGCCTCTGACCGCCTTTACGCTTCGTGAACCTTATGCACGAGGACGTGACATGATAGACAGCGGTTGTGCCGTAGCCCTCGCCACCGACCTCAATCCGGGCAGTTGTTGTTCCGGCTCCATCCCACTGACATTTGCACTGGCTTGCCTATATATGCATCTCACATTGGAAGAAGCTATCACAGCCATGACATTAAACGGAGCTGCCGCACTGGGTTATGCCCACCGGACAGGAAGTATCGAAGTAGGCAAACAGGGAGATTTTGTCCTGCTGGACACCGATACCCCGGCTGTACTCGTTTACTATACCGGCATGAACTCCGTGCAACACACCATCAAAGGAGGACGTATTCTATTCTAAAATATTTATCTAACTAAAAAACATAATACCATGTTAACAGAACTCACTATTAAAGAATTTATTCATAAAGTCATCAGCAACGATCCTGTTCCCGGTGGCGGAAGCGTATCCGCCTTCAATGGTGCTTTGGCAACCTCCCTCGCCGCAATGGTTGCCAACCTGACCATCGGACGGAAGAAATACGCCGAAGTAAACGAAGTTATGGAAGACCTTTCCGCCCGTTTTGAGGAACTGGCACGTCAACTCATTATTGATGTAGACCGTGACTCGGATGCGTATAACCGCGTATTTGCCGCATTCAAACTTCCCAAAGAAACAGAAGAAGAGAAAAACATCCGCAGCGAAGCGATTCAAAAAGAAACCAAATATGCAGCCGAAGTACCGATGGAAGTGGCACGTATCGTCCATTCCATCCTGCCGATGATTGACGTAGTGGCACGAAAAGGAAACAGCAATGCCGTGACCGATGCTTGTGTGGCTATGATGTGTGCACGAACCGCTATACTGGGCGCATTGCTGAATGTCCGCATCAATCTCACTTCTATCAAAGACGAGAAATTTGTAAAAGAAATGACTGAAGAAGCGGATATGATAGAAAAGACAACGATTGCCGAAGAACAAAAGATACTGGACTATGTGAAAACCGTTTTCTAAAAAGAAGATTATGAATAACGTATATCAAATAGGTTCCGGCGAACTCACATTCGATATTATCGAACGTATCATCAATGAGAACCTGAAACTGGAACTGGCGTCCGAAGCACGGGAGCGCATTCAGAAGTGCAGGGACTATCTGGATAAAAAGATAGCCAATTCCGACACACCGCTTTATGGTATTACCACCGGATTCGGCTCGCTGTGCAACCGCAATATCTCGTCTGACGAACTGAGCACCTTACAAGAGAATCTGGTGAAAAGCCATGCTTGCAGTGTAGGCGAAGAGATGCCGCATGTCATAGTAAAACTGATGTTTCTGCTCAAGGCACATGCCCTTTCGTTGGGACATAGCGGTGTGCAAGTCATTACCGTACAACGCATCATCGACTTCTTCAACAATGATGTAATGCCCATTGTATATGACCGTGGCTCGTTAGGTGCATCCGGCGATCTTGCTCCGCTTGCCAACCTTTTCCTGCCGCTTATCGGTGTGGGAGATGTATATTATAAAGGTAAGCGATGCGAAGCCATCAGTGTACTCGATGAATTTGGCTGGGAGCCTGTAAAACTGAAAAGTAAAGAAGGACTGGCTTTGCTGAACGGTACACAATTCATGAGCGCCAACGGTGTTTATGCCATCTTGAAAGCGTTCCGACTGAGCAAGAAAGCCGACCTCATTGCCGCTATTTCTCTTGAAGCTTTCGACGGACGTCTTGATCCGTTCATGAATTGTATCCAGCAGATGCGACCGCACCAAGGCCAGATAGAGACAGGAGCCGCATTCCGCCGTATACTGGAAGGAAGTGAAATCATAACTCAGCCCAAGACACATGTGCAAGACCCCTACTCATTCCGTTGTATTCCCCAAGTACACGGCGCTACCAAAGATGCCATTCGCCATGCCGCGTCCGTTTTGCTGACCGAGATCAACTCTGTCACCGACAATCCCACCATCTTCCCCGATGAAGACCTGATTATATCGGGCGGAAACTTCCATGGACAACCTCTGGCACTCGTCTATGATTATCTCGCCATCGCTTTGGCCGAACTAGGGAATATATCCGAGCGTGTGTAGCCCAGCTTATTATGGGACTTCGCGGACTGCCCGAATTCCTTGTTGCCAATCCCGGACTGAATTCAGGCTTTATGATTCCCCAATATGCAGCAGCCTCTATGGTAAGCCAAAATAAAATGTATTGCTACTCCGCCAGCAGTGATTCCATTGTATCCAGCAACGGACAAGAAGACCATGTGAGCATGGGGGCCAATGCTGCCACCAAACTGTTTAAGATAATGGACAATCTGGAACATATACTTGCCATCGAACTGATGAATGCAGCTCAAGGTATCGACTTCCGGCGTCCGCTCAGAAGCTCTCCATACATTGAAAAATTCCTCTCGGTTTATCGCAAGGAAGTACCTTTCATCCGCGAAGACATAGTGATGTACAAAGAAATACATAAGACTGTGGCTTTTTTGAAACGTCACCAGGTGGATTATTAAGTTATTATTTCACTATCTTTGCAGGCAAAAAAGAACAAAAGTATGAATAGCGACAATAAAGAAGAAATGTTTCCCATTGTGGATGAACAGGGAAATATTGTGGGAGCTGCCACACGAGGCGAATGTCATGACGGCAGTAAAAAACTTCATCCGGTAGTGCACCTCCACGTATTCAACAGCAAAGGTGAACTTTACCTGCAAAAACGACCGGAATGGAAAGATATCCAACCCGGCAAATGGGATACTTCAGTAGGCGGTCATGTCGATTTGGGCGAAAGCGTAGAAATGGCACTCCACCGTGAAGTGAAAGAAGAACTCGGAATTACCGACTTCACCCCCGAACTGCTGACTAATTATGTTTTTGAGTCCACTCGCGAAAAAGAACTGGTATTCTCACACAAAACCGTTTATGATGGTCCCATTACCCCCAGTGAGGAACTGGCCGGAGGACGCTTTTGGACATTAGACGAAATTAGAGCCAATATGGGAAAAGATATTTTTACACCCAACTTCGAAAACGAGTTCCGTAAATTGGGCTTCTGAAACTTCTTTTTCATAAAAAGGGGCAAATTCTTGACCTGTATCAAGAATTTGTCCCTTTAGTGTATATTTTGACCTCATAAGTATACAACAGAAAACAAAAGCACGTAATTTTGTGTTGTAAAACATAGAAAGAAAGGATAACGAGATTATGAAAAAGGTAAAAAGTATTGTGATGAAAGTCCTGGCTATGATGGGTGAAAACGAAGTAAGAGCTTGGGGCATAGGCATTAAATAATATAAATGCCATCATTTTAATCAACAAAGAAAGGATAACATTATGAAAAAGTTAAAAGAAATCATTAAGACAGGTCTTATTGATATGGGAAATGGTGCCCTACGTGCTTGGGGATACGAAATCAAGTAACTGTCATACTTGATTAGAGAACTTTATTTAAACCTCAATAGTATAAAGGAGAGTAATCCAATGGATTATTTTCCTTTTTTATTTATCAGATATCTTATTTACTACAAATAATTAGGAAATGCGATAAGTATTTTAAGAACTTATCCTATTTTCTTCATTCACTAACAGCGGCAAAGATAATAATATTATTGATTTATTCACTATTATTAAGCTCAAAAAGATAAAATTATCTCATTCCCGTTTCACTATCTTAATTATCCTATGCTGTTTCTATAATTTTTCACACTTTATCTTTATGTAATAAAGCATCATTACGGTATATAAAAGGTAGAAAACAAGAAGCTAAAAAAAGCTCTTTTTCACAATAAATACCACCTGTAGCTACTTCTGACAAATAGGATAAGTTCTTAAAATACTTAGCAAATACTCCTTAATTCATTAGCCTTTCAAATCTATTATAGTATTATTAACTCTATGAAACACTTATGAAAATTAAGACTTTAACCCAAAGAGGTAAGTACACATTATTAGCCGGTGTACTTGGAATGAGTTCAATTCCTTCCTCTGCCATTCCTACCGGTATGGCTGATGTTTCACTCCCAACCGTAGCACAACAGACAGCCAAAATCAAAGGAAAAGTTTTGGATGCCAGAACCGGAGAACCGGTTATCGGTGCCAATGTCGTTGTAAAAGGAACGACAAACGGTAGTATCACCAATTTTGATGGCGAATATGAATTGACAGCACCGATTGGCTCTACTCTCAGTATCTCTTTTATTGGTTACAAATCAATAGAAGTGAAAGCAACCGGTGGCTTGCAAACAATCAAATTGGACGAAGACTCTGAAGCGCTGGATGAAGTCATAGTAGTAGGTTACACAACTCAGCGCAAAGAAAGTTTAACCGGTTCTATGAATAACATCAAAAGCGAGAAGTTGAAGGACATAACCACACCATCGGTAGAAAATTTATTGAATGGTAAAGTTCCGGGAGTATATGTGGCTCCGGGATCAGGCCAACCCGGTTCCAGTGGTGCGGTAGTTATCCGTGGACAAGCCACACTTAACGGTACGACTTCTCCACTCTGGGTTATTGACGGTGTTATAGTAGGCTCGGACGCCGGACAATTAAATCCTGCGGATATTGAAAGTATGACTATTTTAAAAGATGCCGCCTCCACTGCCATTTACGGTTCTCAAGGTGCAAATGGTGTCATTGTAGTTACAACCAAAAGCGGACGAGCCGAAAAAATGACTATCGAAGCTTCTGTAAAATTGGGGGTCAGCTCACTGAATAATGGAAATTTGGAAGTAATGAATGGTGCAGAACTTTATGACTATTATGCTTCCTTCCAAAATGCCAATGAAATTTCTTTTCCACGATGGAACAAGGACCTGCGTGACAGTAATTTCAGTTGGTGGGATTTAGCTACCCAAAACGGACTCACACAGGAGTATAATGTATCTTTACGCGGTGGTAACGAAAAGATGCAATCTTATCTATCTGTAGGATATTATGATGAAGAAGGTGCCGTGAAAGGATATGATTACAGTCGGTACAACTTCCGCTTGAAGACTACATACAAACCATTTGACTGGTTGACAATCAAACCTGCACTCAGCGGTTCACTTCGAAATATTGATGACCGCCAATATTCTGTCACAGCTATGTATTCCATGCTCCCATGGGATAGTCCCTATGACAAAGACGGCAACTTGGTTCCTCACCGCTACAGTGGTTGGGTAAACACTCAGCAAACCAACTACCTATACGATTTACAATGGAACTATTCAGAGTCCAAATATTACGAATTTATGGGAAGTTTAGATTTTGACATTAAAATAACAGACTGGCTGACATTCTCATCTGTCAACAACTATAAATACATCAACTCTACTTCTCACGGCTATAGTGATCCGCGCTCAAGCAGTGGCGAAAATGTAAACGGGCGTCTCACAGAGTGGAGAGCAGAAGTAACCCGCCGTTATACCAACCAGAAATTATTAATAAACAAAGACTTCGGCAAGCACTCTATCAGCGGATTGATAGCTTACGAATTTAATGATTATTATTATAAGAATCTAGATGTCTATGGTACCGGATTTGTACCCGGATTTGAAGTTCTGGATGTAGTATCCAAGCCCGAACGTACTAAAGGCGGTATCAGCGAATGGGCTACTCAGTCTTATTTCACTCAATGGAAATATGTATATGATGGTAAGTATATCGCCGAAGCCTCTATCCGCCGGGACGGTGCATCCAACTTAGGTACGAATGCTAAATACGGCAATCTTCTGTCAGGTAGTGTGGGATGGATTATCAGCCGCGAGGACTGGTTTGATGTAGATTGGATCGATAACCTTAAATTACGTGGAGGTTATGGTACAGTAGGTAACCGTCCTTCTTCACTTTACCCACAATACGACCTGTATTCGGTATCTTCCAGTTATAATGAAAACTCAGGTGCACTTATCAGTGTTATCGGCAACAAAGACTTGACATGGGAAAAAACTTACACCACAAGCATCGGTCTTGACGCTGCATTGTTTAATAACCGTCTGCGCTTTACTTTTGATTTCTATTCAAAAGACACAGACAACATTCTTTATAATGTGCCTGTTACAGGGCTTACCGGAGTGACCAGTGTTTACAGGAATATCGGCAAAATGAAGAACACCGGATATGAAATCTCATTAGGCGGTGATATCATCAGTACAAAAGACTGGTTCTGGAACGTAGAATTAAATATAGGTCACAATAGTAATAAATTAAAAGATCTCTATAAACAAAAAGATACAGACGGAAGCTATGTGGTAAAACCCGTTATCATCAGTGATGGAAGTAGCATTGCCGGTACAGCGCAACGCATCCTCGAAATCGGTTATCCGGTAGATACTTATTATTTAAAGGAATGGGCAGGTGTAAATCCTGAAAACGGTGCTCCAATGTGGTACAAAGATACCAAAGATAGCGAAGGCAATGTCACAGGAAGAGAAACAACCTCTAACTATGCAGAAGCAGGATACTATAAATGCGGTTCAGCAGCTCCCGATTTGTTCGGAGGTTTCTCTACAACTTTAACATGGAAAGGCTTTGACTTGAATGCCGTATTCGGTTACTCTATCGGCGGAAAGATTTATAACTATTCACGTCAAGAATATGACTCCGACGGAACTTATACCGACCGCAATCAAATGAAACTGAAAGACGGCTGGAATCGTTGGGAAAAACCGGGAGATATTGCCACTCATCCCGTTGCCAAATATAATAATCAAGATAAAGGAAACTCTGCATCTTCCCGCTATCTGGAAGACAGCGACTACCTGAAATTACGTTCTCTGACCCTGGGGTACAACTTTAAGCTACCACAATGGGGTATTCAAAATTTACGCGTATTCATGAACGCAGAAAACCTGTTTACAATCACAGATTATTCAGGCGTAGACCCTGAAATTCCGGCCAGTGACGGTTCGGTAATGGGTACTGCCGGCCCTGCCGTTTATCCGTCTGTACGTAAATATATGTTCGGTTTAAATCTTACCTTTTAATCAGTAGAAACAACAATGAAAAAGATATTGACCTTATTATTGGCAGCGGCATCATTGACCGCTTGCGACATAGATCGTTTACCATACAATTCTATGGCTGCAGAACAAATCACCAACGACCCTTCCGCATCGTTGGAATCTCTAATGAACGGTATGTATGCCCAGTTAAAGACATGGTCAGACCCCATGCACCGTTGTGGTGAATATGCCGGTGACAATATGATGATTCGTGGTTCATCAACAGATGCCTTCTATGAATTCATTTCTTTCTCCCGTACTCCGGTAAACTACCGCTTACAGAACTTTTGGGATTATGGTTACAAAGCCGTTGCCCAAGCCTCGAACATCATCAAAATGATAGAAGAAGGACAGAGTGCCGAAATAGACAACCAGTTGGGCGAATGCTATTATGTGCGCGGTATGATGTATTTCTACTTATGTCGTGCTTATGGACGTCCTTACTATCAGGCCCCCGACAAGAATTTAGGCGTACCTATTGTCAATGGTACTCCCGATGATATTATGGGAGACCTGCTGTTGCCTGACCGTTCTACAGTAAAAGAAACGTATGAGCAAGCTATCAGTGACTTGAAAAAGGCAGAAGAGATGATGACTATCAACAAAGGCGCTGCTTATGCCTCAAAAGAAGCTGCTCAGGCAATGCTGTCACGCGTATATCTGTATATGAGTGGAACGTATGAAAACCCCAACCGGGAATATGCCCAACTGGCAGTTGACTACGCGGACAAAGTTATCAATTCGGGCAACTACTCATTATTACCTCGCGAGGAGTTTATGAAATACAACACTCTTACTCCCGAAAATAATGACGAATCCATCTTTGTCGTAAAACGTGTTGCTTCCGAATTCTCCGGCTATGACCACTACTACGGTATTGGCGGTATGTATGCCAATATCGGCGGTATGGGTTGGGGAGAAATGTATGCCAGTGCCAAATATATTGATTTACTGAATGAGACAGGACGTAATGACTGGCGTCCGGATCATTACAAAATCGTAGACGCACGTGCTGCATTTATCGAGCCGACATACACTGATGATCATAAAGAAGTATTCCGTTTTATCAAACAAGACTCTGAAACGGTACTAAATTATGAACAGTTGACTGTAATCAAAAAAGGAGCAACAGTGATCTGCCAAAAGACCAAAGAAGTAGATGGAAAAGATGTACCGGACGGTCCGGAATATACACTGACTCCTGTAGATGCCGAACAAGAAATTTATTCTATCACTTACCAGGATGGCAAGACTTATACGGGTGTGTTAGACTATTACATCTCTCTCAACCGTGTATATCCACAATTCTACATCACTAAATGTTCTCGCGAAGGAGAAGATTCACATTTACATTCACCGATTATCAGTCGTTTGAGTGAAATTTATCTGAATCGTGCAGAAGCCTATGCCAAATTGGGCAACTATTCTGCTGCTTTAGCCGACCTAAATACTATTCGCGAACGTTCTATCATCGGTGGTGGATACGCTTCATTGGATGCAACAAACGCCAGCGAAAGAATTGATAAAGAGCGCCAACTGGAATTAGCCTATCAAGCAGAACGCAGCTATGATGTGTTCCGCAACGGCAAGCCTTTGACACGTCGCTATCCGGGACCTCACCAACAATTTGAAGACATTCCCGCATCAGACTACCGTGTCATTTATTACATTCCTCAGAATGCAATAAATGCTTATCCGGGCACTCTGACTCAAAACCCAACTGATAACAGCGGAGTTATTCTGAATTAGAGCTCTCTTTTCAATAACATATTAGTTTTTTATGGAGTTGTGTCAAAACGTGGATAATGCTGTCGTTTAGTTCGTAGGGGCGAGGTTCGCTCGCCCAAAAACAGTTTGCTTTGCGTCTTCGGGCAGGCAAACCCTTCCCCTACAGCTGACGATGGGATAGCCCCGGTTTAGTTTTGACACACTCCTTTTTTTATAAACACAGAAGCACAAACCTTTCATTTATAAGCCATTCGGCAGCATTTACTTCTTTTTTATTCGTCCGTTCCGAAGATTTTATGTAATTTTGCATCAAACAACTATTAATCCAATAAAACTTTATCAGAAAAAACCATGATTAAAAAACTATCTACCTTGGTAGCCGGTTTAGCGTTGATATGCTTGACCGGATGCACTTCACCCCAAAAAGGAACAGCACAGAATGATGTGTTTTCTCCTATTGAAGTAGCAGTTCCCGAACGTCCCGCAGGACAACAGGATGTAATCCAACTGACCACTCCTAAACTCGACACTGTTCGTGTTGGATTTATCGGACTCGGAATGAGAGGCCCCGGAGCTGTGGAACGCTGGACACATATCCCCGGAACAAAGATTGTCGCACTCTGCGATTTACTTCCCGAAAATGCAGAAAGAGCACAAAAAATCGTCACCAATGCAGGAATGGAAGCACCGGTACTGTATTCCGGTTCGGAAGATGCATGGAAGCAATTGTGCGAACGTAATGATATCGACCTTGTTTATATTGCCACCGACTGGAAGCATCATGCCGAAATGGGTGTTTATGCCATGGAACACGGAAAACATGTTGCCATCGAAGTTCCGTCTGCCATGACACTGGACGAAATCTGGGCGTTAATCAATACTTCGGAAAAGACTCGCAAGCACTGTATGCAGTTGGAAAACTGTGTATATGACTTCTTCGAACTGACTACACTGAACATGGCTCAAC